>Ga0206922_1174_pt1 | contig 14619 bp, 11 predicted proteins | sample Alteio_BWOrgHeat_63_FD_152976 | JGI IMG/M metagenome (GOLD analysis project Ga0206922, IMG submission 152976) | Enriched cells from forest soil in Barre Woods Harvard Forest LTER site, Petersham, Massachusetts, United States -... | ecosystem: Environmental > Terrestrial > Soil > Temperate forest >... | reverse complement strand
ACAACCATAAAACATATTATATGAGAAAATCAATTTATTTGTTAGCCGTACTTATTTGCCTGTGCCTGCATTTGGCTGCGCAAAACCCACCGGCGGGGCTAACTGCTAAAGTAAAGCAACAGGTAGTGGATACACTTGCAAAAGCACTGAAGGAAAATTATGTTTTTTTAGACACGGCTATTAAAATGGGCAACTATATTGAGAAACGGTTGAAAGATGGGGCTTACGCCACCATTAATAACCCCAACGATTTTGCGCAGGCTTTAACGGGCGATGTACACTCGGTTTATAACGATATGCACCTTTCCATCAATTTTGACCCAGGGTTTAAAATGGCGGCGCAGGACACGTCTGCTGCCGATGCCAAAAAAAGGGAGCAGGATAACATGAAATTCGAAGCTCAACAAAATTATGCTTTTAAGAAAGTGGAGATTTTATCCGGCAATATTGGCTACCTGCGCTTCGATGGATTTTTTACCCCAGGCATTTATGCAAAAGAAACCGTAAACAGCGCATTTGCTTTTCTAAAAAATGTAAATGCACTCATCATAGATCTTCGCTACAATGGCGGTGGTGACCCCGATATGGTGAATTATATTTGCAGTCATCTTTTAAAAGGCCGTACGCATATTAATGATCTGTACGAACGCCGCATCAACAAAACCTACGAGTCGTGGACAGATACATTAGATAGCACTGCGAGTCTTTATACAATGCCCGTTTATGTCCTTACCTCAAGACGCACATTCTCAGGCGCCGAGGAATTTAGTTACGATCTGCAAAACCTGCACAGAGCCACCATTGTAGGTGAAACCACGGGCGGGGGCGCCCATCCTGTTTCTTCTGAAGACATCAGCAATGGCTTTGTGGGCAATATTCCTTATGCCAGGGCCATAAACCCGGTTACCCATACCAACTGGGAAGCTGTTGGTGTAAAACCTGATGTGCCTATAGCAGCAGACAGCGCGCAAAACGAAGCCATGCTAACATATTTTAATTATAAAATAAATAACGCCGTAGATTCGAATGAGGCAAAAGCGTTTAAATGGAAATGGGATATGATGAACGCCACCATGCACCCTGCGCAGGTTGACACGGCCATATTAAAAACTTATGCAGGCAACTTTTCAGGCGACCGGCATGTAGTATTTAAAAATGGTGCCTTGTATTATTCCAGGGGCAGCAACCCGGCGCAAAAATTAATCGCCATGTCGCAAACGGTCTTCAGGCCAGAAGAATTTGACTTCGTAAAAGTGGAATTTATCGCAAATGACAGCCACCAGGTAAACGATATTTCTTTTTTGTATGATAATGGGTCGACGCAAGAAGCGAAAAGAAACTTGTAATTTCATTATTTTACTATCTTTTGTTAACTAAAAAGTATGTAACCACCCCACGTTGCGCCTGCTCCCGGGGTGTAAGGTAAAATAAAAGTTGCTAGGTTCGCCATCGCCTGTAGCTACGGAGTTAAGATAAAATCCCGCCCGGCGCTTTAGGGGGATCCAGAGAGTATTTACCATTTTTTTTATGGAAAGGTGGAAAATAAACTGTGTTGCTTTTTCAATCATGCTTCCTTAATGACCCTACGACTTTTCTTCCTGTCATCTGTCGACTCTCATCTGTCAACTAACTTGAACCTATTTCAAATGGTATTGTATAAAAAAATCGCAAATCGCCTGGCAGGCATCAAAGTTTTTACTGCTTATGCCAACAACAAATTTGGGCAGGTATTGCGGGCCGCCGGGCCAGGTATGGCCTCCACTGGTAATGGTGTATCCCACCACTCTTTTTGCGCCACCGCGGGTGTATTCCTCTTTTGTCACACTGGTACCGTCGTTAACTAACTGGGGCAGGCTGGTAACGATGGGTTTTAAATTGCAGTTGTCTGCCGACGCCCATTTTTGCAGCGCTTCTTCGTGCCCGTAAATTTTACCACCCGCTCCTTTTTTTATCATACCGCCTTCAAAAGGAACAATAGGGTCATCAGTACCATGTATATACATCACAGGAATAGGTTTTACCGGCGCATAATCAACGTCCTTATCCATGGTGGCTGCCACGATTGCAACGGCTGCAATGCGGTTACTAAGCTCACAGGCAAGCCTCGACGCCATAAACCCGCCATTTGACATGCCTGTAACATATACCCGGTGTGCATCAGCTTTGTAAGTAGTGAGTATGTAAGTGATAAGCTCATTAATAAAGTGCACATCGTCAACATTTTTTTTGTTGGCTCTGGTGGCCCTGCCATCGTTCCAGCTACGGTCAATACCCGCAGGACAAACGATCATGAACTTCTCTCTAATTGCAAGCGGCCTGAAATCTGCCAGCTTTAACTGCCCTTCAGGGGTGCCCAGGTTACCATGCAGTGAAATAATAACCGGCAAACCGGTCGCATTTATATCGGGTAAATAGGTTATAAAATCGCGTTTAATACCATCAACAGTAATTTGTTCATTCTTTTGCTGGGGTTGGGCTGAAACATATAGTAATGGAAATAAAAGCAGGGCAAACAAAAAGCGCTTCATAAAATGTTATTTTGAGTATGGCTTTTATTAGAACTGTGACTATGCAGAAAAGTTTAAACGGGGAATTGTTAATTATCATTTCTTCGCCAATGTTGGTGTTTTCACCAACATTGAATTTCCGAAATAAAATAGATTTGCCGGTGAAAACACCAGCAAAGGCAGCAGTGACTGACGTGATTGCTCAACTGCCTAAAGACATTTTTGCTGCAAGCTTGCTTTTGTTAAAAACATACAGGAAATAATTCTTTGCCAATGTTCGTGTTTTCGCCAACATTGAATTTGCCATATAAAATAGATTTGCCGGTGAAAACACCAGCAAAGGCAGCAGTGTCTGACTGATTGCTCAACTGCCTAAAGCCATTTTTGGTGCGAGCTTGCTTTTGTTATAGCCATACAGGAAATAAATGATCACACCAAGCACCAGCCATGATGAGAACCATGCCCAGTTTTTGCCCGTCATACCGGTGAGCAGGTATAAACACGTAGATAAACCGAGCAATGGAATAAGCGAAAGATTTTTGATAAATGATATTACAGATAAAACAACAAGCACTATCCAAAGAATGATGGTGGAAACTTCCAGCGACGCATTATCGCCGTTTATCTTAAACAGGTCGGTGAAATAATGCGGGTTTGCCATTTGCAATATTATTATGGCTGCCAGTATTAATAAGGGGAAAACAAACTTTGCATTTATATAAGGCATGTGAAACTTACCTGCCACTTTTTCTTTTCGTGGTATAAGCAAAACACCACCACATACCAATACAAAAGCAAATAATGTAGCGATGCTGGTAAAATCGAGCACAAAAGTTTTGTCTGTAAACAAAATAGGTATACCCACAATTAAACCGGTAACAATAGTAGAAAAAGAAGGGGTTTGAAATTTAGGGTGTATGCGTTCAAATATGGGTGGCAGCAGGCCGTCGCGGCTCATACACATCCATATTCTCGGTTGCCCCATCTGGAACACGAGCAATACGCTTGTCATGGCAATTACTGCTGCGAGCGATACCAGGAACTGCATCCAGCCAACATGAGTATCCTCAAATATTTTTGAAAGAGGGTCGCCCACATCTTTAAAGTTCTTATAGTTTACTACGCCCGTTAATACCAGTGTCAGCAAAATATAAACGATGGTACAAATAACGAGGGACAATATCATACTTCGCGGCAAGTCCCGCTGTGGGTTCTTGCTTTCCTCCGCCATTACACTCACCGCATCAAAGCCTATGTAGGCAAAGAACACGCCACTAACCGCCATCATTACACCACCGAAACCATTTGGCATAAACGACTTTACACCTGCATCGTTTGCCGGCGCCCAGTTGGCTGTATTTACGTAATATGCGCCTACAATAATTACCAGGGTAACCACGCATAATTTAAGTATCACCATTACATTACTAAAGTTCCTCGATTCTTTTATCCCTATATAAACAAGCAGTGTAATAAGCCCGTTGATAACAAGAGCCGGCAGGTCGAAGATGATCCTCAGGCTGCCAATAACAGGGGCAGAGCTCCATGCATGCAGCAGTTCCTGTGTTGAGCTTGTTAAAGTGTTGACAGCATGGCCCGCATTCTCCACCACTGCCTTATGCGCTTCAGAGTAGCTGCACGTTAAATAATCGGGTATATGAATACCTATGCGGCTAAGGAAGGAAGTAAAATAATCGCTCCACGAGAATGCCACATAAATATTACCAATAGAATATTCCATGATAAGTGCCCACCCGATTATCCAGGCAAACAGTTCACCAAATGAAGCATAGGCGTACGTATAAGCGCTGCCTGCCACCGGTATGCGGCTGGCAAATTCGGCATAGCACATAGCAGTAAAACCACAGGCCACGGCGCAAATAATAAACAGGAACACCACACCAGGGCCGCCTTTGTAACAGGCTTCGCCAAGGCTGCTAAAGCTGCCCGCACCGATAATTGCCGCAATGCCAAAAAACGTAAGGTCTTTAAGGGTAAGCACCCGTTTTAGCCCACCGCCTGCATGAGGGTCGTCCTTCATGGTTTCGGCATCGCGCAGTATCTTATCAATGTTCTTTGTACGGAATAGCGAATTAGACATGCAGTATATTTTGATAAAAGGGTAAAATACTGAAAGCAAAGAAAGGAGAAAAATATTTTTTGAAGGGATACCGAATATTCGGTATTGGGGGGTTGAGCCAGGTTTGTTCTTCCCGGCCTGTTATTGACGGTATATAGGTTTATACTGCAATAAAATAACTATTTTCAATGCGGCAAAACTAATACAAATTTTAAACCATGGTAACCATTGAAGCAGTGCGGCAACTGGCGCTTGCATTCCCCGAAGCGGAAGAGAAGCCTCATTTTGACCTACCCTCCTTCCGGGTTAAGAATAAAATATTTGCTACTATACATGAAAAAACAAACAGGGCCATGGTAAAACTGTCCCTGGTTGACCAGTCTGTTTTTTGTGCCATTGATAAAACAGCTATTTATCCCGTACCCGGCGGATGGGGGCGCAAAGGAAGCACTTTTTTTGAATTGAAGAAAGTAAGGAAAGCGGTTTTGAAAGATGCGTTAACACAAGCCTGGCTTGGTATTGCACCAAAGCAACTGGCGGAGAAGTTTAGGGAAGAAAACAAATAGTGCGTGTTATTTTACCCCCGGCACATCTTCCAGTTTATAATATACCTGCAACCCCCGTTCTTTCGCTATCCGCACATCTTCATCAGCGCCTTTTGACGCGCCTTCAAGTCGTAATACAGCATCACATTTTTCAAGTAACCTCGCTGCGGTAGGGTAAAGAATTTCTTCGTAGGGCCCATCTCCCGGTTTAACTGAACCTGCAAGCTTTAATAAAGGCAATGCAACCCATTCGCCTATCATGGGCAAATGCCCTGCACGGAATAAAGGTAGAGCCACGGACTCCAGGTGATCTAAATTTTTTTGCATCAAAACCGGATCGTCATTGGTACCGCTACGGTAAGGGCCTGCGATTAGTATAAGCATATTTTTTATTTTGATGCAAAGAAAATACGTGCTGAATAAAAAAATAATAAGGTAGATTAAGAAATTGGAGATTGCCGTAAAAGTAGGGTTTACGAGGTACTAAGTACGAAGTAATTAAAGAGCTATATTTTTAACTTCTAACTTCGTCTTTCGCCCTCGTACCTCGTACTTCTAACCTCGTACTTGTAACATCGTACCTCATACTTCTAACTTCGTATTTATAACATCAGCTTCCCTTACTTAACTTTTTCCTGATAACGCTTAAAAATTCCGGGGTAATGCCAAGATAAGAGGCGATCTGTTTTTGCGATACCCTTTGTACAAACTGCGGGTATTTGTTTACGAAGTTGATATACCTTTCTTCCGCAGTGATGGAAAGATTTTGGATGCTCCGCAACTGCTCCCTCACATAAGAGTTTTGCATAATTATCCTGAAGAACCTTTCAAACTTGGGCACCTTTAGATACAGATCTTCCAGGTCGTTTTTATTAAGTTCGAATACTGCGCTGTCTTCCATGGCATCAATATTAAGCAATGCAGGCTGGCCGGTGGAGAAGCTGTACATGTCGGTAACCCACCAATCGTTTATTGCGAACATGATGATATTTTCATTGCCATCTTTGTCAAGATAATATGCCCTTAGCGCGCCGGAATGAACATAGCTGATGGTTTTGGAAACCTGTCCTTCCTTTAAAAGAAAACTTTTTTTACCCGCCTCTTTGTATTTCATCAGCGGGATGAAATAATTTATCTCATCCCCATTAAGCGTAATATGTTTGGCAATATTTTTTAACAGGTTGGAGTGATCCATTCCGGAATTTGATAAATAAATGTAAGGAGAAATTGTTAGTTAACTGTAGTTCACATCCAGACTGTAAACAAGACCCTGAAATAAATTCAGGGTGACGATGCGATATAATCACTCTATACTATTTTGGGTATTTTTCGGGGAGACAAGGATGAATATGATGCTTTGTATTTCTATTTACTTTTCATTCGATGCCAGAAAAAAGCAATCCCAAAGCCCACCACTATATAAATAAACATTTTTATTATCCTGTAATTTGTTTTACTGCTCATCCTGTAAATGGTATTCTTTATTGATCAATTCAATCAATGCTATGGCTTCCTTTTTCTGCTCAAGTAATAATCTTAGCTCACCTATAAAGCTTGATTTTCGCTCATGAATATAAAATATCAACAGGTTAATCGTGTCCTGGTTACGGTTACGCAATTGGGGGTTACCGGCAGGCTTCTCTATATTGCTCATTCCTGACATGCCAATATTTGCATCACTGGTAAATACTGATCCCCGCTCATCCAGCTTTACCATACTGTTAAAAACAGATGCGTCAAACAGGTTGCCCAAAAGCGGATACGACAACTCGGCTTCTTTTACATCAATCGCGCTCAGGTTAATATAGTTATCTATAATTTTTTGAAAACCGGTTAAGCTGTTCAATACCTTCTGGTTACTTATCAGTCTGAAATTACCTGAGTTTTTCAATTCGATTATGGTGTTATTGCTTGCCTCAAATGTTCTTGACCTGGTAGAAAACCTTGCATAATAATACATATCGCTGCCCCTGTTGGTATTGCCCGGGGATTGCAGAAAAGAGATCAACGAATCAAAATCATGTATTTTATTGAACACTGAAGGTATCCATATTCTCAAATTCGCCGTATCTGCAACAAGGTCTTTTTTAATATTGATGATGTACTCTTTTTCTTTTCCCCTTTCACTAATGCGTTCCCTTATACTCTCTGCAAAAAAACCTAATGTTACCGCAAGGAATATCATTACGCCTTCTAACAAATACTCTTTAAAACTTCTTGTTTCTACCCGCGGGTGGTGATGTACTTCCATGCTGTTAGTTTGTGGTTTGTACCCGTCCGAATGGTTCATCCGGGCGGGGTTTATGGTTTGTAGTTCTGTGGTTGCTGCATTATTGCTATCGGTGCCAGGTACTTGTTCTACAGTATCCTCGTCCGAAGTGGTTGCCGGGCTTGCAGATATCTTAATATTCTCATTTGGGATATGTTCTTTTTCGGGCATTAAATGTTGGTTGCTATAATAATTAATTACAGGGTAAAAGTCTAAGGTACAAAATATTTAATATTAAGTTGCTGAATATCGCAGCGAATATAAAGGTCGTGTTGTATATGATTTTGTAAAAAGTCCGGCTGTTAATGGTATTTGTTCGTGTCAGCAAATTGTTACGTTTACCTGTTTTTATTTTACATAATCACGGCGTTTGTTATATTTACGGTGAGCATTCCTTAAAAGATCAATTAAACGATCTGGCAACCAAAATATGAATAAGCTAAAATTGTTACTTACTGTAATCGCAGTATGCTTTTGTTTTTCTTCATCCATTGCACAAAACAAGGTTCCGGCTGATAGCCTGCAAACTGATTCGTTACGCCGCAGCGTTGAAAATTTACTGCAGCAACAACACCAGCAGCAGCAACTGGATTCGTTAATGAAAGCGCAGTTGCTGAATGAGCTGCAATTGGCCAATGGCGATAAGCAAAAAACAAAGGAGCTGGAAGAAAGGCTAAAAAAAATTGTTGCAACCGATTCCGTGCGCAAAGCGGAACAATTGCAAAAAATTGCTGAGCTTAAAAAAAATACAACGGGTTCTGCAGTAACCCCTTTTACTGACACCATCTTTTTTATTTATACAAAAATTGGCTCATTTACGGCTGCAGAAAGGGCGGCTGCAATAAATGAACGAATTAAAAAATTGTATAATGATGCGTTTTATAATGCCGATTCCCTGAAAATAAATGAAACAGAAAGCGGGTTTGATATTTTATACAACAATGAAACACTTATTTTAACAGTCACCGGCCTGGATGCCCTGTGGCTCGGCACAGATGCCCGGCAATTAGCCAATGGCTACCTTACTAAAATTAAAACAGAAATAGCTGCTGAAAGAGAAACAAACAGCCTGAAGAACTCGCTTAAGCATATTGGTTTGGTATGCCTGATCATGCTGAGTTTAAGTATCCTGGTATTTTTTATCAACAAGCTGTTTAAATGGGTAATTCATCTTCGTAAAAAGGATAAACAGAAATACATAGGTGGCTTAACTATCAGGAAAATAAAAATACTCAGCGCAGAACAATTACAGCTAATAGAGTTACAGGCAAGCAATATATTACGGATCATCCTGCTTATTTTAATGGTATATCTTTCATTACCATTGTTATTCGGTGTTTTCCCCGAAACCAAGGCATGGACAGATGTTTTATTGGGCTGGGTATTAACGCCAACAAAATCAGCGCTTGCAGGCGTATTTCATTTCCTTCCCAATTTGTTTACCATACTGGTTATTTATTTTATTTTCAGATATACAATAAAGGCGTTAAAATATTTTGTAGATGAAATTGAAAAGGAAAATATTACTTTAAGTGGTTTTCATTCAGATTGGGCGCAGCCCACTTTAAATATTGTAAAATTTTTGCTGTATGCGTTTATGATCGTACTCATATTTCCCTATTTGCCCGGCCGTAAATCTTCCGCATTCCAGGGCGTATCGGTTTTTGTTGGTGTAATAATTTCATTGGGCTCTTCAAACGCTATTGCAAATATGGTAGCCGGTATGGTCATCACCTATATGCGGCCATTTAAAATTGGTGACCGTATAAAAATTGGCGATATAACAGGAGATGTGATAGAAAAAACAATGCTTGTTACAAGAATAAGAACCAGTAAAAACGAAGACATCACCATACCTAACTCAACTGTTCTATCCGGCAGCACCATTAATTACTCAAGCAACACAAAACCCCAGGACAAAGGCCTTATACTGCACACAACAGTAACCATCGGTTACGATGTGCCATGGAAAGATATGCACCAGGCATTGATAACTGCGGCCCTGCGCACTGAGTTTATTTTGCGTGAGCCAATGCCATTTGTACTGCAAACAAGTTTAGATGACTTTTATGTTTCGTACCAGGTAAATGCCTATACAAAAGAGGCAAACAGGCAATCGGGTATTTACTCGCAATTGCACCAAAATATACAGGATTGCTGTAATGAAGCCGGTATAGAAATAATGTCGTCGCATTACTGGGCTGCGAGAGATGGCAACAGGGCTACTACCCCTGCCGACTATTTGAATAAGAACTACAAAGCGCCGTCATTTAATATAAAGGTGAGCAAAGAGGATGGAGAGGGTGGGGGAATAAAGTAAAGGGGAGCTTTGAAACTTTTATAAGTGTAATTGGTTGAAAAAAGTACAAAGAATTAATTATGAGTGAGATAAAAAAAAGTAATTCGCTATTTAATTCCATTAAAGAAATAGTTTTAAAAGCAAAGCAAGTTGCTTTTAAAAACAGTAACACGGTTTTGCTTAATATGTATTGGGAAATAGGGCGGCTAATTATAGAAGATGAACAACACGGAAAGGCTAAAGCAGCTTACGGTAAAGGTATTTTAAAAAATCTTAGTCTGGAATTGACCCTTGAATTTGGAAAAGGGTTTGACGAAAGTAATCTACGTAACATTCGTCAATTTTATTTGTCTTTCCCAAATCGTGACGCGGTGCGTCACGAATTGAGTTGGACACATTACCGGATTATAAGCCGCATTGAGCAGGAAACGCTTAAACTGCAGTATATACATTACGCAATAGAGGGGAACTGGGATACAAGAACTTTACAGAGAAATATTCGAAGTATGTATATAGGCAGGATAATAGCTCCGAAAACTACAGAAATGACAATAACGCAAAGCTTGATAAAAGACCCTTATATTTTTGAATTCTTAGGAATACCGGCTAACATACTGGTAAGTGAAAACAAGATACAAACCGCGCTTATAAATCACCTACAGCAATTTTTAATGGAATTAGGTAAAGGCTTTGCTTTCGTCGCCAGGCAACAACACATAGTTACCGATACTTCTGACTTTTATATTGATCTTGTTTTTTACAATTATTATCTAAAATGTTTTGTACTGATTGATTTAAAAATTGACAAATTAACCCATGCCGATATTGGGCAAATGGATATGTATGTGCGTATGTACAATGATCTAAAACAAAGCCATGATGACAACCCAACCATTGGTATTATTCTTTGTACTGAAAAAGATGAAACGGTAGTAAAATATTCCGTGCTTGCAGAAAATGAGCAGCTATTCGCCAGCAAATACAGACTATATTTACCTAAAGAAGAAGAATTGATACAATTGATACAGACAGACAGAATAAATTTTGAACTTGATAATGCATAAAAAATGATTGCCAGAAAAACCATATTGACTATTTCAGGTTATTCTTTCATCTATCATTCCCTTCCAGGTTGTAAACCCCTTTTTTGATTCAGTGTAATCATGAATAATTCGGCTGAAGTTTTCAAGTTCTTTCTCCAGAAAGTTCTGACGGCCTGTTTGCTGTATTTCAGACAAGTCTGTTTCAATTTTTTCAATTGCTCGTTTTAAAGCCTCGCGTGTTTTTATGACATGCCATATATAAGTCGCTTCTTCTGTGTCAAGCGTTTCCCATACAATATGATAGTTTTTTTCTCCGGCGATAAGAAACAAAAATGCAAAAGGCTGTAACACAAACCTTACTTTTAAAACAGACGCCTCATGCCTGGCAGCAAGATATTTTATTTGTAAATAATGCTTTGATTTTTTGACATTCAGGATATCTTCTATCAATTCGTTGTCAGTCGGATATATTTTTTTAATGCCTTTATATGCCGCCAAAAGATCATCCAAAGTATGCATTTGTTTGCCTGTAATTAGCGGTGACTTTAAAACTTCTTTTTTAACAAACTGGAAGCGCAAGGTATCAATCATTGTATTATTGATACTGTCAATATCCCCGGATTTAGCAGCAGCAGAAATGACTTTTTCAGCATTAAAGTGAATGGTTATATCTACGGCAATTAATTTTTTCTTTAATGTCTTAGAAAAATAATCGCGGATGGCTTCAAATTCAGGCCGGATGTCTGAGTTAGTTATTTCAAAGGTTATTTCAAGGCCAATTTCTTCTACATAAATAGGAAAAGAAACGGCGCCCTCGAGAAACTGTATTTTCCCAAAAGGTACTTTCATTGTTTTTAGCAAAACCCGCTCAGGTATAGAAGGAACTGGCTTTATCATCTTCAGAGATGAATTGCTGACGGGAATAGGGTTTTGAGAAAGTATTACGGATTTCAGCAAACCACTCGTGTCAATATTCCTGAATCTTATCTTCTCGATCCCATAAAAATAAAATGATGCCTGCAACGTATCCCTGCTTTGGCTTAAGGGAAAATCATAATCTAAAATCTCTACAAATAAATCCCCTTCTTCATCATTATAATTGATGACTCTTATTTTCCATGCAGTGTCTTCTTTGAACTGCTCCACCTGGAGCGGAAGTTCAAGGCAATCAATCGAAAGTAACTTTTCCGTTTCGCTTATATAAAACTCTTTTCCCTTAAATACCAATATGAATTCATCAAATTTTGACAGTTGGTCCGCTTTCAGTAGTTTCCGGTAATATTTGTTTCGTTGTTTAAACAAATTTGCTAAGTACTCAATGCGATAATCTTTATAATCATATATTATCGGCGTAACGGCGCTTCTTTGTACCCTTCCAATATATTGTATCAACTTTCCTTCAAAAGAAAAAGGGTAAGCCAAAATAAGGCAATTTAACGCGCCTATATCGATACCTTCTCCAAGAAACTGTCCCGTGGCAAGCAGAACCTGAAAATCGCCATCGTCAATTAGATTAAATTTTGCTTTTCTTTTTTCTTCACTATCTTCCCCAGTAAGCGTAATCACTTCACATATACCTTTTAAATATTGATATAATATTTCAATATGTGCCTTTCGTTCTGTTAATACCAATACTTTTCTGCCCGCTTTAACTTCCCGCTTTATATCGCAGATAATTAATTCGTTTCTTGCTGTGTCATGAATGAGTATATGCAATACTGTGTCCGCTTTATCGATAGCCGCGTTGAAGGGAACAAATAATTCCGTATTTTGTATTGCAACGGATAAAGCTCTGTTACCTTGCTGTTTTGCGGGAATAATAACTTCATGAATAATGTCGCCAATATGAATGAAAATTAATTCTTCATCATTGTATTTTCTTATCGGTGTCGCAGTAAAACCATATAAGTGATAAGAATGAAAATTGCCTATAACCGATCTGAAGGTTTTGGCAGGTATATGATGGCATTCATCCACAATTATAGCCCCAAATGAATGATATAATTTTGCGGGTAATTTGTCAGATTGCAGGCTTTGTATCATAGCAATAGTAATTTCCTTGCCAATATCACAGATGCCACTTTCTATTTTCCCTATCTGGAAAGACGGGATACCCAAAAAAGACTGTACTCTTTCAATCCATTGATCAAATAATTGTTTTCGGTGTACAATAATAAGCGCGGGCTGTTGCTTAACGGCCACAATGGCCAATCCCATAATTGTTTTGCCTGAACCAGGGGGTGAAACGATAACTCCGAAATCTTTTTTATCAGTAATATCAACTGCAACCTGCTGGTAAGGATGAAGAGAAGCTGAAAAATTATACTCTACCTGTTCAAGTTTTACTCTTTTATCTTCTAAAAAGTAATCAATATTTTGTTCCCTGCAATAACGTATAAGCTTGCCTATAAAGCCCCGCGGAAAGACCAAATTATCACCCTGATCATCTAAGCTTTTAAAATATCGTTCTGTACCGAAGTTGTTTTTACTATTACTTTTCTTAACTATATATTCAGTGTTTCTGAAATTGAGATTATCCTTTAAATACCGCAACAAAAGGTTGGGCGCCCTTTCTTTTGACAAAATAATATAGTTATCAAGTGTGATGTGCAATTTATCTTTGGGTTGTCTCTTTACAAGGTCAGTTTCACCAACATGGCTTTGGCTTTCGTTGATAACTTGCTTATATAACTCATCCATGTAAACTGTACTTACTTTTTTTACTTCACTCAGAAATTTCCATTGATCTGCAAAAGATTGTTCAGTTAACGGATCGATAAAACAGGTGTTTCGATTTTCGAAAGCCCTTTTTTGCAATGGCAAAGCAATAAGGTTACCCAGCTCTTTCCCTGAATGATAATCCTGGTTTGGGAATAATCTGTCAAAACTTGAATCTTTAGTGGATGCGGTGCTACAAGAAGTAAGTAGATACTTAAAAATCTTCCTGCTTTTCATTGCCGGATATGGATTTTCAAAAAACAGCCAAACATGGCCGCCGCTTCCAGACCTTGAACGCTCAAGATATACAGGCAGCTGATATTTTTCACATTCTTTAAGAAACAGCCTGCATTCTATTATCCAGCTTTTATTCTTTGATATCGTTTCGTCAAAATCAGCAGCTATAAACCATGAAGTATTATCCGGTAACAGCGGATAAATGCCAATAACTTCTTTACCGGATAAATGATTGCCGAGCCTTACATCTGTTAAAGGTGCGTATCTCTTGTTTGCAAAATCTTTTAGACTTCCGCCATTTTCTTTGTGCTTTTTAAACTCATCCCAATTGAGATCGTAAGCAGGTACATAACCGCTTTTATTATCTTTTTCCCACCGTATAGCAAAAACGTCCCGCCTTCCTTTAAAAAGTGATTTGAATATTTCCAAATTGTCTTGCATGTAAGTCTAAAGGAACGAAATTACGGCATATACGAATTTCAATTTTTAATGCCATATATAGTATTTAAAAAGGAAAGTGGCTAAAGCCGGGAGTCTTTATAATTTATGTATCCCCGCCCCAAAGGCGCGGGGCAATTAATAACATGTTATATTCTTAGTGTGGAGATGATGAATTGCCCCGTACTTCAGGACGGGGATAATAAAGGTTCCATTTAGTTCGGGCTCTGCCCAAAATACAAAATGGTATAAGGTAATTGAATAATTCTTCTTCCCTGCGCAGTCAGACGGGGGCCGTCAGACTGTTTTCAACTCTATCAACTCATACTTCTCCCCCAATTTATCCAATGCGTTTTGCAAACGCTCTTTATGGGTATCGGTAATAAATACCTGGCCACCCTCCTGCATGCAAACATTATACAACAGGTTGTGCATGCGGCCTTCGTCAAGTTTTTCAAAAACATCATCCAATAGTAAAACAGG
>Ga0206922_1166_pt1 | contig 14630 bp, 11 predicted proteins | sample Alteio_BWOrgHeat_63_FD_152976 | JGI IMG/M metagenome (GOLD analysis project Ga0206922, IMG submission 152976) | Enriched cells from forest soil in Barre Woods Harvard Forest LTER site, Petersham, Massachusetts, United States -... | ecosystem: Environmental > Terrestrial > Soil > Temperate forest >... | reverse complement strand
CCCTTTTTTGTCCGGCGGGATAAGTAAGCTGCGGATTTTGTGATAACGGGGGATGTGTATCCCGGCGAAAATAAACCTGAAGGCCCCTTTGGCGACCATTTAGGTTATTACAGCCTGCAACACCCATTTCCTTTACTGCGTGTACATAAAGTATTCGCACGCAAAAACGCCATTTGGCCATTTACTGTTGTAGGGAGACCCCCGCAGGAAGATACCAGTTTTGGTGAATTGATCCATTTATTAACAGGGGCAGCATTGCAAGATGAAATTCCCGGATTACAAGCTTTAAATGCGGTTGATGCTGCGGGAGTGCATCCCTTACTGCTTGCAACCGGCAGCGAAAGATATACCCCTTATTTAGAGTATAAAAGACCGGCAGAATTATTAACTATTGCTAACCGCATACTCGGAACAGGGCAGTTAAGCCTGGCTAAATTTCTTTTTATTACTGCTGACGACGACAATAAATTATCAGTAAATAATGTGCAGGAATTTTTAGAATTTATTTTAAGGAGGATTGATTTTTCAAGGGATATTCATTTTTATACAAATACAACCATTGATACACTTGATTATTCAGGAACAGGCTTAAACACCGGAAGCAAGGTTGTGTTTGCCGCGTATGGAGATATTAAAAGAGAATTGTGTATTGAAATTGCGGAGGTATTTAGTAAAATATATTCTTTTGAAAATGCAAAACTGGCTATGCCGGGGGTTGTTTGCCTTCAATACAAACAATTTACAGATCATGCGGGTGCAAATGATGAAATAGAGATATTGAATGAGCTTTTAAAGCCGTACCTTAAAGAATTAGAACAAACCCCGTTAATAGTAATATGCGACGATGCATTGTTTACGTCGGAAAACTTACAAAATTTTTTATGGGTAACTTTTACCAGGTGCAACCCTTCCCATGACATTTATGGCATTGAAAGCTTTACAGAGTTCAAACATTGGGGTTGCCTGGGGCCTGTAATATTTGATGCTAGATTAAAACCACATCATGCGCCTGTAATAGAAAAAGACCGTTCGACTGAAAAAAAAATAGAAAGGGTTTTTGATAAGGGAGGGAGCCTATATAAAAAAATATAGGGCCTGCTGGGAACAACTGGCCCTTTTTTCAACCCTAAACCCTTAAAAAACAAAGATATAATAGAAAAAATTATGCCAGAAGTTTATTTTAGTTTTTAACTTTTATACATTTTATCGCAAGGCGTTAGGAAACAATAGTTAACGTTCAATTTTTTTTAAAATTAGTGGCCTGGCCCGATGCAAAGAAAAAAGAGGGGATCGCTAATACAAAACAATTGGGCAAAAAAAATCCCGCTTTTGTGAAGCGGGATTTCTGATAACCTTTTTTTAGAATCTTTCAAGCCCCGAAAAGAAAAAGTTACTTTCTATCAAGGCGTTCTCATTACTATCGCTGCCATGAACTGCATTTTCACCAATTGAAGCCGCAAATTGCTTTCTTATGGTTCCTTCTGCTGCCTTTGAGGGGTCGGTAGCGCCAATAAGCTTTCTAAAATCTTCAACAGCATTTTCTTTTTCCAAAACAGCGGCAACTATTGGGGCGCTGCTCATAAATTCAACTAATTCCTTATAAAATCCACGCTCCTTATGCACTGCGTAAAATTCCCCCGCCTGTTCATTACTAAGCTTAGTCCATTTCATCGCTTTAACGCTAAAACCTGCCTTAATAATTTGGTCTAAAATTGCGCCTGTAAATCCTTTGGCCGTAGCGTCAGGCTTTATCATCGTAAATGTCAAGTTACTCATACCGTTTTGTTTAACTGGCGGCAAAGTAAGGGTAACATTTTCTATTTTCTACTGTTTTGTCGTCAGAATTTATCATTTTTAACAAGCTAAACCGGGCTTAAGGCCTGTTTAAAGTAAAATGTTTTTGCCTGTGTGGCGTGAAAACATCAATTTTGCCGCCATTCTATGCAAGAGGTTCAAGGCATTTATCCTTTTTTGGAGCAGAAGAGAGAAATAGTGATCACAACGCATCAAAAACCAGATGGCGATGCAATGGGTTCTTCCTTAGCATTATTTCATTTTCTTAATGCTTTAGGCCACCACGTTACGGTAATTTCCCCAACTAACTGGGCAAATTTTCTTGACTGGATGCCAGGCTGTGACAAGGTAATTGACTTTGAAAAAAACAGGGAACCGGCTAAGGATACTATTAATAAGGCTGACATTATATTTTGTCTTGATTTTAATATTATGCACCGCACTAAAAATATGGAACAATTGCTTTTAGATGCACAGTGTATAAAGGTATTAATTGACCATCACCAGCAGCCGCAGGAAGAAGCTTTTAGTTACGGCATAAGCGATGTGGCAAAAAGCTCAACCTGCGAAATGGTGTACGATTTCATAATGCAGTCCGCCCACGCGGATAAGCTTAACCTTGATATGGCTGCCTGTATTTACACCGGCCTTATGACGGATACAGGCTCTTTCAGGTTTCCGTCAACAACGGCTTCGGTGCACAGGGCGGTTGCGCATTTAAAAGATCTCGGCCTTGATCATTGTGCTGTACATGATAATATATATGACCACCTTTCAGAGGGGCGCCTGCGGTTTATAGGCAATGCATTATTAAACAGGCTTGAGGTTTTATACGAATATAATACAGCGTTAATGGTAATCCCCAAAAGGGACCTTATCAGGTACGAGATAAAGACAGGCGACACAGAGGGGCTGGTTAATTTTCTGCTAACCATTGAGGGAATGAAACTTGGGGCTTTGCTGATTGACAGGGATGAAGAAAGAAAATGGAGTTTCAGAAGCAAAGGCGATTTTGATGTAAATATATTTGCCCGGACATATTTTGAAGGAGGGGGACATAAAAATGCGGCGGGTGGAAGAAGCAGTGAATCTCTTGAAAACAATGTAAGGAAATTTAAAACCGTTTTAGAAAAATACGAAAATCAACTTCAATAAACAGATATGAAAAAAGCGATCATCGCACTTGCATCGATTTTATTTTTGGCATCCTGCCACGCGAATTACGACAAAACCCCTTCGGGCCTGGTATATAAAATATTTCCCGGCAAAGGAGGTGCAAAATTAGCAACAGCTAAGTTTGTAAAACTAAACGTTGAATATAGAATAGCTGAAAAAGATTCGGTACTATTTACAACTTTTGGAAAATTTCCTAAATATTCCGGAATAGATACTTCCGGAAAAAATACCGCCTACAGTGAAATGGAAATACTGCCTAAATGCAGTGTTGGCGACAGTATTGAGTTTTCATTAAGTGTTGACACACTAAGAAACCATAATGTAAACCTGCCTTTGGACATATACGCCAAGGGTGACCATATTAAAGGCAGGATAAAAGTAATTGCAGCTTTTAATACCAGGGAGGAAATAATTGCCGATGTTAACAAGGAGCAGGAATTAGAAAAGACCAGGGAGTTAAAAGATGTAGAGGCCTATATGGTTAAAAATAATATTAAAGGCCAGAAAACAAAGAACGGCGCTTATGTATATGTTGAGAATGCCGGCGAGGGAATGAAAGCGGATTCTGGAAAAATAGCAATGGTATTATACAAAGGTTATCTATTGTCCAACGGAAAAGTGTTTGACACGAATATGGATTCAAGCAAAGGCCATGCAGGTGCTTACCCTGTAAAGGTTGGCGCGCATGGCGTTATTCCCGGGTGGGAAGAAGGGTTGCCATATTTTGGAAAAGGTGGAAAAGGAAAGATATTAGTTCCTGCCATATTGGGTTATGGCCCGCAGCCGCAGGGCAACGATATTCCGGCTAATTCAAACCTGGTGTTTGATATTGAGGTTACTGATGTAAGGATTGCACCTCCGCCTGCGCCAGCGCCGCCCCAGGGCTTTCAGCGCCCGCAGATAAATGCGCCTGCAACTGCTCAAAAGCCGAAACAAAAATAATTTACCAGGCATATATTTGTAGAGCCCCGGATAAACTTAAAAATTTATTCGGGGCTTTGTTATTTGAGGAAATTTATATTTTGCTTTTCCGGTAACATTTTGCCTGCCATCAACGCGGTCTATTGGTTTGCCTATTATTTCGTTCATTACATTCCTCCCGTAGTTTCCAGGGCACGTACAAGTGTGCGTTTAGCCAGTTCTATTTTAAAATTATTGTACTTATATCCCCTGGCATTCTTTACTGCAATATCTGCTGCTGAGAGATAAGTGGCCCGGTTGGCTGCAGCGCCTGTTAATGCCTGTTCGGCTTCTTTATTGCGCCATGGTTTAGTACCCACCCCACCCAGTGCGATGCGCGCCTGCCCGATGGTACCTCCGTTAACATCCAGCGCCACCGCAACTGATGAAAGAGCAAACTCGTAGGAACTGCGGTCACGTATTTTTAAATAAAATGATCTTTGTGCAAACGGCATTGCAGGAAGTTCAACCGCTGTTATCAGGTCGCCTTTTTCAAGTATATTTTCTATGTGTGGTGTTTGACCGGGCAATAAGTGAAAATCTGTAATATTAATAGCTCTTTCTCCATTTACGCCCTGCACATGTATTATAGCATCAAGTGCCGTTAATGCTACACACATATCAGAAGGATGGGTTGCGATGCAGTGGTCACTTGTTCCTAAAATGGCATTACTCCGGTTATATCCGTTTATTGCAGAACAGCCACTGCCAGGCTGCCTTTTATTACACGGGAAAACAGCGTCATAAAAATATGGGCAACGTGTTCGTTGTAAAAGATTGCCGCCAACGGTTGCCATATTTCTTAATTGCGGGGAAGCCCCCGATAATAATGCCTGGGATAACACCGGATACCTTTGCCGTATTGTTTCATCGTAAGCCAGGTCGCTGTTGCGTACCAGTGCACCAATGCGGACACCGCCATTTGGCAAATTTTCAATTTGTTTAAGGCTCAGGGCGTTTATGTCTATAATATGTTTCGGGTTCTCAATGCCCAATTTAATAAGGTCAACCAGGTTGGTGCCCCCGCCAATAAATTTGGCGTCATTCTCTTTGGTAATGGCATTGATTGCCTCACGGTTATTATGTACCCTTGAAAAAGAAAATGGTTGCATAAAATATTTTTAATAATATGCTAAGCATTTTGCTGCACTTCCTTAACAGCAGCTAAAATATTTCTGTATGCGCCACAGCGGCAAATATTGCCACTCATTAATTCCTGTATATCTGCATCGGTTTTTGCATGCCCTTCTTTAACCAGGCCAACTGCAGAACATATTTGCCCCGGTGTACAGTAACCGCATTGAAAGGCATCGTGTTTAATAAAAGCCTCCTGCATAGGGTGAAGTTTATCGCCCTGTGCCAGGCCCTCTATAGAAGTTACCTCAGCATTCTCACAAGTGGCAGCGAGTATAAGACAGGCGTTAACCCTTCTGTCATTAACTAAAACCGTGCATGCGCCGCATTGCCCGTGGTCGCAGCCCTTTTTTGTGCCATGCATGCTAAAATTTTCGCGCAAAAGATCAAGCAATGTTACCCGCGGGTCAATACTTATGTTTCGCGCTGCTCCGTTAATATTCAGATGCAGTTTTACATTTTCAAAAACAGGGATTCCCCGTTGCCTTGCCGCATAACCTATTTTTGGGGCAAGCGCAAAAGCGGTTCCGGCCGTAGTCATGGTAAGAATAAATTCACGCCGTGTGGTACCCCGCCGGGGAAAATATTTTATCTTTTCTGCAGGGGTATATTTTTTTTCTTTTCCCACCTTATCTATTTTAGGCGATAATAATAAGGAAGTGATCGGCGTGATTGCTTTAAAGCTTTATCAATTGTTATACCATACACCGGGCATTACAACAGTATGGAAAAAATATATTGGAATTTCTTATAGAAGGACGGGATGACCTGCCACCTGTTTATTTTAAACCCGGTGCAATTTATACTTCAACAGCTTTAGAATCCCTGTGCAGATGGGCGGAAATTTGATTGCTGCACCATTCTAACAATTCTTCTTCAACAATTGCAGGGTCATTTTCATCCATTTCCCAGGTGTGGGTGTTACTGTTTTCATTCAGGAAAAAAGATTCAAGGCCCTTTTCAGGGTGAAGTAATACCACGAGGTATCTGCCGGTAGTTTCATATTGGGGGCTATTTAATATAACTTCCGGATGAAATGCAGCATACAGCTTTTTGTCTTCGTGCATGTACTGCCTGATAAATATTTTTTCGGCATAGTTTATCATATAAGGCCATTTAAAGATTATAAATTCCCGGGCTGATCATTGATTTTGTAATCATTATCATGCCAGAAATGCCTGTTTAATTACATGCTGATGTTTTTGTTTGTAACATCACTTTCGGGGATATGTTTCGGCTTTTAGATGGTTAAACAAAGGCCTGATTTTTCATAGTCACATTAAATTGGCTTTTTTTTGCCTGGGGGTGTTGTTTATTCATTCTATACAGGCAGCACAATCCTATTAAAAGAAAAATAAAGGATATAATGGCTCTTTTAACCATGGGGTATTCAACCAATTCCATATTTGGGTAATTATAGGTTTAATTTCAAAACCAAATAGCGTGCCACCGGCATATAAGTTTTTATGTATTAACGTATTGTTATATTTGTTGAAATAAAAGTATGAGCAAATAAAAAGAAGCTTTTTATCTGCCTGATTTAAATGGATGGAAGTATTAATAATATTTCTCTTCAAACTTTATACCGTACAGTTTTAGCTCCTCTAAAACAGGCCCGTAAATAGAGGATATTACAGGTATATGCAATCCTGTTTCGGGTATTTTTCCTTCCAATATCAATTTTGCCGCAATGCCTAATGGCAGGCCAACGGTTTTTGCCATGGCAGTATTTGTGTTGTTATCGCCCTTTACAATAAGCGAACTTTTTACAGTTTCTTTTTTCCCGTGCAGTTCATATTCAATTTCGTGCATCATCACTACCATATCTTTATCATATTCTTCAAGCGCAAGTTTTTTTTCAAGAATAAATTGCAGGATATCCGCTGCGCTGCATAAGCCTTTATTTATCTTTTGTTCGTCATCCAATCCTAAAAAGAATAGCTGCTTCATACTCAGATTTGCCTCATGCATGGTATGGGCCACTGTTTCTGCTGCTTTGTCTTTTACGTCTTCCACGTCAACCAGGTCAAGGCTGCCTTTTTCATTTACCATCATAAACTGATCGCCCGGTTCTTCTTCCGCATCGTCTTCGCCGGCCTCTTCCTCGGCTTCCATTAACAGCAATAATTTTTCCATCATCTCTTTTGCATAGCTTAACCGGCTGCTCAAAAGGTCATTAAGCCAGTTTGCAAAGCCATGCTTTTCAAAATGCAGTTTAAAAAAATCAGCAACAGTCATGTCATTAGTTTCATATACTTTCTCTTCATCTGTTAATTTAAGGTCAACTATATTTTTCCACCCTGAACAAAACTCGGGGTGCCTCAATGTTGTACGTATAAAAGTATGGGCGTTATTTATATTATACAGGCCGGCGTATGTTGATGAATCCCTGTTGGGATAATAAGCAAGCGGTTCTAACGATTGAACATTAACAACCGGATTACTAATAAATAATTGCTCATATGGTATATGCACCTGGATATCTTTTTGTTTAAAAGTTGCACCTGCTTTACCAGCCAGTATAATATTACGCGGGTTCCAGCTGATTTTATAGTGCCAGGGATTATTATCACTTTCGGGTGCCACCAAGCCTCCGCAATGTGATAAAAAGGAAGTAACAACTCCATTTTGTTGTTTTATGCGATGCAATAATTGCATTGCACTCATGTGGTCAATGCCGGGGTCAAGCCCCATTTCACACAAAAATAAAATACCATTATTTTTTATCTCTTCCGAAAGGTTTTTAATGTGTTCATCAATATAAGAAGCAGTAAGAAGGTGTTTTTTAAACTGCAGGCAATCCACTGCTATAAGATAGTGGAGAGCAGGGGGCATTAAAGAAATAACCACATCAGCTTTTTGTACCAGGGCCGTTCTTTCCTGGCTATCTTCAATATTTACCCGCATGGCTTTGGTATGTGTGTGCTCACCAACTTTAGATACAGCTGCAGAAAGATCATTGTCTGCAACAGTAACCTGCCAATTATTTATAAGGGAAATTTTCCTGAGGTAACCTATTAAAACCGTTGATGATTTGCCTGCGCCAAATAAAACTATATGTTTAGAATTATTCATTATTGTTAGTTGCGTAAATAAAATTTTGCAACTAAGATAATCAGACGGGGACTTAAAATCTCAAAAAACTATTGTGTTTTGTTATTATATTTCTTCCTAAATCATTGTATAGCTCAATTTAGCAAAACAAAATTGCTAATAGCATAAGGCTATTTACTTAATCGGCGATTAAGTAAAGCCCTTTTTGTTCTGCGCTAACGAGGGAAACCCTGTATTTTATTTTACTGGCAGATGGGTTGTCAGGCACTTTTACATTTATTCTTTCGTTCGCAGGAATATTTTTAATATACATTGTTTGGCCAGTTTTAAACCTTCCATATACATCATAATATTGTACATCTATTACCACAAGATCAAGGGGAAAATCTGCTACATTTTGAACATTTAATCTTAGATCCTGTATGCTTTGCCGCGATGATTGGTCTGCATCTACCGAAACAAAATCATCAATCTTTTCTTTTTTGGAAAAGTGAGAAGAGAAAGAAGGGCTTTCTTCTTCGTTTAATTTTTTTTTTGATATTTCCTGGCTATCCTTGTTCCCGGAGTTATTAGAGGGAACTAAGGATGGGTTTACAACCTTATTGCGGGCTGACATATCTGTTTTGTCAGGCGCTTTAAAAGAGTTTTGCTGTTCGGGCCCCTGGGATTGAGAAGGATTGGGTTGGCTTTTTTTGGCATTTGCCTGTTTTAAAGCCCCACTATTCGTTCCGGGGTCAATATTTTGAGTATTATTATCATTTTGATCAAAAGTAGGTATAACCTCTTTTGAATGGCTGTTTTTCTTTACAGGCTGCTGATCAACTGGTTCTTCAACAGCCTTGCCGGCTGCCTGGTCATTTGGTTGTATGGCAGATTGTTGACTATTTGTTTCAGCCGGGTTAACAGCAGCGGTTTTTGCGGCCAAAACTGTTTTTGCATTGCTATTGCTGGTCCAGTCATGCCCAAGCCAAATACCTAAGCACAAAACAGGTATTGCCAGGAGCAGAAATGCGGATGTTCCCTTAAATTTATACCATTCTGATGCTTTTGTTTTTGCTTTCAATATTGTGGATGCATAACGTTCTTTTATATCACTCAATGATTCTGAAAATTTAGTTTCCAGAACAGGTTCTGCATTAGCATTAGCAGCATTAGCGGGCTGCTTTGGAGTGGCAGGAAAAAATTCTGTATTTTTTGAAGCCTGGCTTACAGCCTTTTGTTCCTGTTGCCAATCAAGCCACGAATTTTGCCAGGAAGGGACAGGAGTAATTTTTGTCTGCGTTTTTGCAGGTTCTACGCTGGCGGATTTGTTATATATGGGCTCTGCTATTTTTGGCGATGGTTCTACCTTGTTCCATTCGGCTTTAATACGTATCCTGGGTTTTTCTTTCTTAATGTCTCCAGCCATAGTAGTTTGGCCCTGTAATTCAGTGGTATTTATAGCTTTATTATCTGCATTTTCAACCCCTTTTTGCTTAAAAAAACGGTCGAACGGCTGCTCTTCAACAATCGGGGCATGAGGTTTAAATTCTTCTAATTCGCCGGGGTAACGCCATGCGGCGCTTTTACCGTCAACCCAAATAAGGTCGTAAGGCTTAAACCCCATAGAAATCAACTGTCCCGCAGTATAAGGGCCACTTTCTTTATTATCGCGAAGAAGAAGATACTGCTTCATACAAACTTTGTTTACTATTTTTCTTATTATATAATGCCAAACTCGTACCCTTTATTGCGAATAAGGTGTTATAAATTGGTTTATTTCATCTAATAGGCAGGTGTATGATTTGGTTTCAGCCAAAAGGTTTAAATTTTTACTTATTTTTTATGATTTTCACCTTGTAATAGGTTAAATTTGCCGTCCCCCAAAAAAGGGCCAAAAAAGAGCTAAATACTATTAATGGAAGAGAATTTACTGCCCCTGGAAACGAGCGATAATGATCGCATAATACAGGTAAATATTGAGGAACAGATGAAAACATCCTACATTGATTATTCAATGTCGGTGATCGTAGGCCGTGCGCTTCCCGATCTTAGGGATGGTTTTAAACCGGTACACAGAAGGGTTTTATTCGCTATGCACGAGTTAGGCAACAGCAGTAATAAGCCTTATAAAAAATCTGCCCGTATAGTTGGGGAGGTAATGGGGAAATATCACCCCCATGGGGATGCTTCTATTTACGATACCCTTGTTCGGCTGGCGCAGGATTTTACCATGCGCTATATTCTCGTTGACAGCCAGGGCAATTTTGGCACCCAGGATGGCGACCCCCCGGCTGCCATGCGTTACACAGAGGTAAGGCTACATCGTTTTGCAGAAGCAATGATGGAAGATATTGAAAAGGAAACTGTTGATTTTCAGCTGAATTTTGATGACAGCCTCCAGGAGCCATCGGTATTGCCTGCACGTATTCCGCAGCTTTTAGTAAATGGCTCTTCCGGAATAGCAGTAGGGATGGCTACTAATATGATGCCCCATAACCTAAGCGAAGTTGTTGATGGTTGCATTGCATATATAAATAACAAAGACATTACCGCTGAAGAATTGATGCAATATGTTAAAGCGCCTGATTTTCCCACTGGCGGCATTATATATGGCATGGAAGGGGTAAAGCAGGCAATGATCACCGGCCGTGGCAGGGTAGTATTGCGCGGAAAATGCCATATTGATACAAAAGCCAGCGGCAGGGAACAAATTATTATAACTGAAGTACCCTACCAGGTTAGCCTTGATGCGCTAACAGATAAAATTGGGCAATTAGTTAATGAGAAAATAATTGAGGGTATAGCCCATGTAAACAACGAGAGCAATAAAAGAGAAGGCACCCGTATTGTTGTTGACCTGAAGAGGGACGCTGTTGCAAATGTTATAATCAACCAGTTATATAAATTTACCGAATTACAAACCAGCTATGGTATTAATAATGTAGCCTTAACCAAAGGCCGCCCTAAAATATTAAACCTTCAGCATCTTATAAGTGAGTTTATTGAATTCAGAATGGAGGTGGTAATTCGCAGGGCGCAGTTTGAATTGAAGAAAGCGAAGGAAAAAGCCCATATTTTGGAAGGCTACCTTAAAGCGCTTGACCACCTGGACGAAGTGATTACACTTATACGTGCCAGCACTACACCTGAAGTGGCAAAAGAAGCCTTAATAGCCAGGAGCAAGGAAGAAAAATGGTTTTTGCGGGATGATTTGTTTACAAACATACTGGATACAATATACAGGCAGGAAGAAGGGTTATCTGATGCGCAGGCTAAAGCTATTCTTGAATTGCGCTTACAGCGATTGACAGGAATGGAAAGGGAGAAGATACATGAAGAATTTAAAGAGATAATGGCAACCATCGGTAAATTGCAGGAATTATTGGGCAATGAGCAGGTAAGGTTTGACCTTATAAAAAAAGAATTACTTGAAATAAAGGATAAGTTCGGCGATGCAAGAAAAACAGAAATTCAATACCTCGCTGATGAAATGAGAATTGAAGACCTGATTGAAATGGAAGATGTTATAATTACCATTTCACATTTAGGTTATATTAAAAGAACCAGTGCATCAGAATACCGTCAGCAACGCCGCGGCGGCAGAGGGGCGATTGGAAGTAAGACAAGAGAAGAAGATTTTGTTGAACATCTTTTTGTAGCTTCAACGCACGATATAATGATGTTCTTCACTCAAAAAGGAAGGTGCTTTTGGCTAAAAGTGTACGAAATTCCCGAAGGAGAAAAACAAAGCAAGGGAAGGGCTATCCAAAATCTTATACAGTTGCCGCAGGACGATAAAATAATGGCTATTATTAATGTAAAAAATTATGAGGATAAAGACTTTGTAAACAGCCATTATATTGTGCTGTGTACAAAAAAAGGGGTTATTAAAAAAACATTACTGGAAGAGTTCAGCAGGCCAAGGACAAATGGGGTAAATGCAATAAACATTTTGGAAGGTGATGAACTTATTGAAGCTAAAATGACTGATGGTAATTGCGAAATTATGATGGCTTTAAAAAGTGGCAGGGCTACACGTTTTCCTGAAGCTGCCGTACGCCCTACAGGCCGCGGTGCCATTGGCGTTGGGGGGATTGAAGTAGATGATAAAACTGACGAGGTAATTGGCATGATATGTGTTGGCAAAGGCGACACTGAACATACTGTTTTGGTAATTAGTGAAAAAGGATATGGCAAAAGAACCCCGGTAGATGAATATCGTATTACCAACAGGGGAGGCAAGGGCGTAAAAACAATAAATGTTACCGAAAAAACGGGTAAATTGGTCGGTATTCTTGGGGTTAAAGGAAAAGAAGACCTTATTATTACCTGTAAATCGGGGATAACGCTGAGAACAGCTGTGGATAGCATTAAGGAAGCAGGGAGGGCTACACAAGGAGTAATATTAATTAGGCTGGATGATACTGATGAAATTGCAGCAATTTCGAAAGTTGATAAAGATGAAGTAGAAATTATTGAAAATGGTACCACTGATATTGATAATAACAATTCAACAATTACAGATATAAACACAGACACAACAACACCGGAAGTCAATAATTAATAAAACCCCCATTATGAAAAAATTAATTCTTGCGTTTTTGCTTGCATTTATTGGTTTTATGTCTTATGCCCAGGATTTTATGAGTGTGCAATTAAAAGTGATGGCAAAAAAGCCCGACGATGCTGTAAAGGAACTTGACAAAAAATTGGCTGACCCTAAAATAAAGAATAGCCCTGATGCGGATTTCTGGACATTTTCCCTTTACAGCTACATTTTCAGCGATTCGGCAACAGCAATCAAATATCCGGGTTCGGATTCTATCGCACTGAAGGCACTTTATCAATACGAACAGAAAGACACTTCCATAAAGCTAATTAAGAACAATACATCGGGTATTCCGGCGCTTGATTATCTGCGTGTAGTTTCATTTAACAATGGTATTAATTATTTTAAAAATAGTAATTGGGAAAAATCGTACCGTAGCTTTAAGGTTACAGATGACCTTGATGTGTTTTTGATGAAACATGGCATATTAGGCCAAAACTATATTGACACAAACGTGGTACTGCTAACAGGGTATGCTGCCCAAAATACGGGCAACATTGCAGAAGCGATTGCTAATTATAAAAAATTGGCAGACAGGCAGCTAAAGGTTGGCGATAACAACGATTTTGCTTCTAATATGTACACTTACCTGTTAGATTATTACCTTAAGAACAACGATGGGGATGATTTTAAGAAATATATAGTTGTAGCAAAAAAACTTTTCCCGCAGTATAATACAAACTGGGACCAGATGGAAATGCAGAATACCACAAGCAATTCCAGTTTGACTGAGCTTATAGCAAAATATAAAGAAGATGACGCTTCCGGTAAATTAACTGAAGACCAGTATTTAACTTATGCTGATGCATTTGCCCAACCTGATAAAAAAGAATCTTCTAAATTAGACAGTGCGGCGCAGGTAGATCTGCGGTTAAAAGCTGCGGATGCATATTCAAAAGCTTACAGGATCAAGGGAAGCCCCGGTAGCACAACCGGCACCCAGAAATCAGACGACAGATCAGGACTGTACGCTTTTAATGCAGGTGTATTATATTATAATATATACGATGAGCTTAGCCAGCGGTTTTTTAATTTGAGGGGCGAATCTGCAGACCTTAAAGCTAAAAGAGATGCAGTAGAAAAAGTAGAGATACAATATGCTGATTCGTCCATTTCCTGGTTAACAAATGCCTATGCGGTATTAAAAGCCAAACAGGACAGGAACAGGGTTGAAAATATAAGCCTTAACAGGAGTGTGGATTTTCTCGCTAACCTTTACCAATGGAAGGAAGAAAAGGCGCAAGGCATTAACCCGAAAGATGTTGACAAGTATGATGCCTTATATAAACAATTTGATTCTGAACATGATAAGTACAAGAACTAAAAATTAAGTCCCGCCATTTGACGGGACTTTTTTTTGTATCTATTTGAAAAGCTTATTCTATACCAGGGCGATAATGCTTAATCAGGTAAAGGCTTTACCATAATATCCTTAAAATAAACTTTACTGTTGGGGTCATGGCCCTGCAGCGCAAAAGTGCCGTGGGAGATTACGCGGCCCGCCATATCCGGATCACGTTTTACGTTATCTGGTTCCGTATAATCAACAACTGTTTTATCATTTAACTTAACTATTACTCTTTTACCCTGCACTTTAATGTACTGGGTGTACCATACACTATCTTTTACATACACCTCTTTTAAATTTACTACGTTATACAAGCTGCCTGTTCTTATCCAGTCAGTATGCGAATTATTCACTTGCACTTCATAACCTTTTTCCGGCCAGCCGCCTTCCTGGTATGTGGTGTGAAAATATATTCCTGAGTTAGCGCCATGAAATGTCATCACCCGGGCTTTAAATTCAAAATTTTTGAAGTCATGGTCTTTTACATCTCCATTGTAAAACAGGTGGGCTGTCAGGCCATGCACCTCAATCATACCGTCAGCAACTGAAAAGGTACCTGCATTTGTACCAACC
>Ga0206922_1163_pt2 | contig 14645 bp, 8 predicted proteins | sample Alteio_BWOrgHeat_63_FD_152976 | JGI IMG/M metagenome (GOLD analysis project Ga0206922, IMG submission 152976) | Enriched cells from forest soil in Barre Woods Harvard Forest LTER site, Petersham, Massachusetts, United States -... | ecosystem: Environmental > Terrestrial > Soil > Temperate forest > O... | reverse complement strand
ACTTTGCCGCAGGATTATATGTTGCCGAAGTGATACAAGGCAACAGTATTAAAACAATAAAGATGGTGAAAATGTAATAGGGAATTGTGATAAAATTATAAGAGGCTTGCAGTAACACAAAACTGCAGGCCTTTTTTTATAAGAGATCATCCAGGTACCCTAAACTAAATATGAAGAATTCTATGAAGGCAAGTAGTAGCTTAACCCACCCTACGCCGGGTTTTTAAGGCTAAAATAATTTAGCGCTCCATAATTTAGTGCTATATTTATGATGAATATCACTCTTTATTCTACCCCCATTATTGTTTTATTCGCATGCAGGCAGAGCCTGTATAAAATTGTATCCTGCAGTAGCTGTAATAAAGTGTCTGTCAGCTAAACCGAAATATTGTGAGTTTAAAACAATAAAATGAAAACACATAAAGTACCAGCTATAACACCACAATACTCTAAACTCCTTTTTATGAAACAAATTTTACTCCTTCTCCTGTTAAGCTTAGCATTTCCTTTTATTTCTTTCGCGCAGGCGCCTGTAATACTATGGCAAAAAAGCCTTGGGGGAAGTAATTATGATATTGCTAATTCGGTGAAGCAAACCCCTGACAGCGGCTATATTGTTGCTGGGAATACAAGCTCATCAGACGGTGACGTAGGCCTAAGCCAGGGAGGACAAATGGCCTGGATTGTAAAGCTTGATAAAGCGGGAAACATACAGTGGAAAAAATTGTTTGAAGGGACAGGGTTTGATGATGAGGCATATTCTATAGCATTAACTGCTGATGGCGGCTATATTTTTGCCGGGGTGACCGAAGACCCCGAAATAACCGGTTATCACGGTCGTGGTGACCAGGATTATTTGGTGGTAAAATTAGACAGTGCCGGCAATGTATTGTGGGAAAGGGCTTATGGCGGCAATCAGCAGGATTGGGCCAACTCGATAATGCCAACATCAGACGGAGGCTATATTGTAGCTGGAAGCACAAACTCAGTTGATGGGGATGTAACCGGTTATCATCCACCAAAAAATTTAAACCAGGCACCCAGTGATTATTGGATAATAAAAATAGACAGCGTAGGGAACTTGCAATGGGAGAAAACCTTGGGAGGAAGTGGAACCGATGCTGGAAAATACGCCGAACAAACACCTGACGGAGGTTATATAGCTTGTGGGTGGTCTGCATCAAATGACGGCGACGTAACAGGTAATCATGGGGGAATTGATTACTGGATAGTTAAATTAAACAATACGGGAAACCTTGAATGGCAAAAAAGCTATGGCAGCGGTGGAACTGAAGCGGCATATAGTGTGCATGCTACAGTTGACGGAGGATATATTATCGGCGGTTATTCCAACCCCTCGGGGGCTGGTGATGTAACGGGCAACCACGGTAGTTATGATTACTGGATAGTAAAGATTGACGACGTAGGCAGTTTACAATGGGAAAAAAGCTTTGGCGGTACCGGTGGCGACCTTGCGTGGTCTTTGCAACTAACATCTGACAAGGGATACGTTATAGCAGGTTCAAGCTCAAGTAATAATGGAGACGTAACCGGTAATCATGGCAGTGCTGATATGTGGGTATTAAAGCTTGACAGTACGGGTGCCAAACAATGGGAACAAAGCTACGGGGGAAGTGGTGGTGAACAAGGTTTAGCCATTGCGCCAACTTTAGATAAGGGCTACATTGTGGCAGGCTCATCAACATCTAACGATGGCGAGGTAACCGGAAATCATGGCAATGTTGATTATTGGGTTGTAAAACTTAGTAATGATTCTTTTTCAATACCGGGTACCCTAACTTCTTTCAGCCCAACTTCTGGCAAGTCAGGAGATACAATAACTATTAATGGTACAGGTTTTACGGGCGCAACCGCTGTAAGTTTCGAGGACATAGCGGCTACTTCATTTACCGTTGTATCCCCCACAAAAATAAAGGCGGTAGTAGGCGACGGGGCGTCGGGTGCTGTTGGCGTAACGATACAGGGATATACTGCAATATTGCATGGTTTTACATTTGATGCTGCTGTTCCAACCATAACATCATTCAGCCCAACTTCTGGCGGGCTGGGCGATACCCTAACCATAAACGGTACAAGTTTTACAAACGCAACTGCTGTAAGTTTCGGCGGCACTGCGGCTGCTTCATTTACCGTTGTATCAGCTATCAAAATAACTGCAGTGCTGCGCTTTGGTGCATCGGGCGCTGTCAGCGTAACTACTTCGGGGGGTACTGCAACATTGGGCGGTTTTATATTTGCTGGTGTTCCAACCATAACATCATTCAGCCCAATCACGGCAGGTGACGGCGATACAATAACCATTAATGGTACAGGGTTTTTGCCTGCAAGTGCCGTAAGTTTTGGAGGTACGGCAGCTGCCTCATTTAAGGTTGTATCAGGTACACAAATTAGGGCAGCGGTTGGTAATAGTGCATCGGGTGCTGTTAGTGTAACTACACCAGGCGGCACCGCAACATTGGGCGGCTTTATATTTTCTGCTGTTCCAACCTTAAAATCATTCAGTCCAATCACGGCGGGCACCGGCAATACAATAACCATTAACGGTACAGGGTTTACAGATAGTACAACTGCTGTAAGTTTTGGCGGCATTCCTGCAACTTCTTTTACAGTGGTGTCGGCCACAAAAATAACGGCAGTAGTTGGTGCAGGCGCATCGGGTGTTGTTAGTGTAACTACGCCGGACGGTACTGCAACGTTAAGCGGCTTTACTTTTGTGCCGGCCCCGGTTATTGACAGCCTGTCTAAAACCACCGCGATAGTGGGCGAGTTTATACAGGTATATGGCAAAAATCTATTGAACGCCAATTATATCAGCTTTGGCGGCGTACCGGGAAGTATAACTCATATAAATCCCGATGGAACGATATTAAATGCAACTATTGGCGCAGGCGCTTCAGGCGATGTTGCGGTAACCACACCGGGCGGTAGCGCAATTTTCAATGGGTTTATTTATACAGCGCCCAGGCTAAGATCAGCCACACCCGACACAGCCAGGGTAGGAACAATTGTAACTTTAGCAGGCTCTTTTTTAACCGGCGCTACAGCAGTAAGTTTTGGGGGTATTGCCGCTACCTCTTTTACAGTGGTGTCGGCTGCAAAAATAACCGCTGTAGTGGTTGCAGGTGCATCGGGTGAAATTAGTGTTACCACACCCGGTGGTACAGCAACGTTAATCGGCTTTACTTTTTTGCCGCTCCCGGTTATTGACAGCCTGTCTAAAAGCACCGCAATAGAGGGTGAATCTATATTGGTATATGGCAAAAATCTATTGAATGCCAATCATATCAGCTTTGGTGGCATACCTGGGAGCATAACCCATATAAACCCGGCTGGAACGATATTGAGTGCAACTATTGGCGCAGGCTCTTCAGGTGATGTGGTGGTAACCACACCCGGCGGAAGCGCAGTACTCAGCGGGTTTATTTATCCTGCACCTATTTTAACTTCAGTTACGCCCGACACAGCTAAGGAAGGAACGATTGTAACTTTAAACGGCTCTTTTTTTACCGGAGCTACAGAAGTAATTTTTGGGGGCGTTCCTGCTGCTTCATTTATTGTTGTATCCGACACAAAAATAACGGCAGTAACGGGTGCAGGCGCATCGCGTGCTGTTAGCGTAACTACGCCGGGAGGCTCTTCAATTTTGTGGGGGTTTACATATTTGTATGGCCCAATAATAGAAAGCCTTTCTAAAAGAACTGCTATAGTAGGTGAATTTATACAGGTATATGGGGCGAATTTGCTTAATGCTACATCCATTAGCTTTGGCGGCGTGCCCGGCACCATAACGTATATTCACCCCGAAGGAACGATATTGGATGCAACAATTGGGGAAGGGGCATCAGGTGATGTTGTGTTAACCACACTTGGTGGAACGGCGGTACTTACAAATGGGTTTACCTATACTGCGCCCATTCTAACAGCAGCTACGCCCGACACTGCTAAGGAAGGAACACTTGTACATTTAACAGGCTCTTTTTTAACTGGTGCTACGGCAGTAAGCTTTGGCAGCACGCCGGCAGCCTCGTTTAATGTTGACCATGAATATATGACTGCAGTAGTAGGTGCAGGTGCATCGGGAAAGATAAGGGTGACCACACCGGGCGGCACAGCAATTCTTGATGGCTTTGTTTATGCGCGCCCCCCTGAAATTGACAGCCTTTCCAAATCGGCAGCTATCGTGGGCGAGTTTATACAGGTATATGGCAAACATTTATGGGGCGCTACTTCAATCAGCTTTGGCGGTGTACCCGGAACCGTCACTTACGTTCATCCTAACGGTACCCTTTTAAATGCAACGGTTGGTGCAGGAAGAACAGGCTATGTGGTAGTAAAAACACCGGGTGGCACAGCAACATTGACGAATGCATTTACTTATAGGGCGCCGATTTTAACTTTAGCAACACCTATATCTGCAAAAGAAGGTACAACAGTACATCTGGCAGGTTCTTATTTAACGGGGGCTACTGCGGTAAGCTTTGGCGGAGTGCCTGCAAGTTCGTTCAGTATAGTGCATGAATATATGACAGCAGTAGTAGGTGCAGGCGCCTCCGGTGAAATTAGTGTTACCACACCCGGCGGAACAGCAACATTAAATGGCTTTACTTATCTTGGCCCGATTACCGGTTACAAAATAGCCGGAACACAGCAGCCGGAACAGGATAAAGCAGAAAGCGTTTTATCGCTTAGCGTGCAACCAAACCCCAGCAAGTCGAGCTTTACTTTAATAGTAACAGGCGACGAAAAATTACCCATTGAACTACGCGTATTAGATATGTATGGCAGGGCAGTTCACCAGGCCAAAGGGCCAGCCAACCAGCAGTATGTTTTTGGAGAAAACTTTGCCGCAGGCTTATATGTTGCCGAAGTGATACAAGGCAACAACATTAAAACAATAAAGATGGTGAAAATGTAATAAGAGGGCATTCGGTAAGCCGTTTTTTATACTGTTCAATATTGATTTTTTATCAATACTAATTGCTTAAATTGCATAAGGGTTAGTAATTATAAAGTTCATTAACTTATGAAATCCCGCAAGAGTTTCTGCAGAATGATGTGCTGTTTAATTTTCTGCATGTTTTTTCTTAGCAGGATAAACTCCCAGGTTAATAGTTGCAATACCTCGCTGAAGATACCAGACGAGTCATCTGCGGTGTTGATTGGAAAACTGGATGTTAGCGGAGATCAAATTACGGTAGAAGCTACATTTACCCGCACACAACCCTACAGCGGGGGAAGGCTTTTTGCAGGCGACCTTGTATCAAAGCACGCAGCCTATACTGATGTAAATTACCTGCTCAGGCCAAACAGCGCCGAAATAACTACAGCCAACGGATATTTTTTAACACCGCAAATTTGTGATATCCAGCTTAATAAAATGTACCATGCAGCTATGGTATATGATGGTAAAACACTTAAGTTTTACCGCAATGGTTTTTTAATGAGCCAGGTGGCCGCGACAGGAGATCTTTTTTTAAATAACTGGATAACTACAATAGGCAACCTTGCGTCCAACCCCACTGGCGTCAAAAGAGAGGCCCTGTTAGGTTTTATAAATAATGTAAGAATATGGAATGTTGCCCGTACACAGCAGCAAATACAACAATATATGTACACCCCATTGCCTTTCCCGGCAACACAGGCGGGGCTGCTTGCTGATTATACTTTTAATACCCTTACAAACCAACAGGGCAATACAGCCTGGAATGGCAGTTTATATGGCAATGCTGCCTTAAACCAATCCAACCCTTCCTGCAAGTCGTTTTTAGCGGATTCATGCGGTATTGTGGTTGCATGTAAAGTAAACCCCGATTTTAGTTTTACACAGGATATCTGTAACCCTTTATCTGTACAGTTCGCTAATGAAACACAATATGCCATTTCAGCGTTCTGGTATTTTGGCAACGGAATAGTAAGTAATAGTTTAAATCCTTCTGTAACATATTCATCTTATGGCGCTGATACTGTAAAACTTTTAGTACAAACTGCAAACGGCTGTATTGATACTATAAGTAAGATCATACCGGTTAATTTAAACCAGGATGACAGCCTTATAACCATGGGAGATACGACAGTATGCGGCAGCAGCTCCATTCAACTAAATGCTTTGCAGGGAGTAAATTATTGCTGGACGCCAAACACAGGCCTTTCAGCTACAAATATTTCCAACCCGGTTGCTTCAATTTCAACCACCACAACATTTCATCTTAATGCGCAGGTATTAGATAGTAACCTTATTGTAAACGGCAATTTTTCTCAAGGGAATACCGGGTTTAAATCTTCCTATCTTTATAACAGTTCCGGGCTACCGGCCGGAGTCTATTTTGTAGGAACAAACCCTTCAACCTGGAACCCCGGAATGCCCCCCTGTACAGACCATACAAGTGGCAACGGAAATATGATGCTGGTAAACGGGGCAACCCAGACAGGAGTTAATATATGGTCTGAAACTGTTTCAGTAAAACCTAATACAAATTATGCTTTTGCAACATGGGTAGAATCTATAAGCGGCGCTAACCCGGCCCAACTTCAATTTTTTATAAATGGAAACCCTGTTGGAAACATATTTATGGCAAATGCTGCCACATGCCTGTGGGATGAGTTTTATTGTAATTGGAATTCAGGAACTGCAGCAATTGCTGTAATTGCCATTGTTAATATGAACCCTGCATTCAACGGCAACGATTTTGCACTGGATGATATTTCTTTTGCAGAGGCTTCAATAAAAACGGATTCCGTGACTATTAAAGTTTCTTCAATCCCCGTTATAAATATTTCAAGAGATACAGCTATCTGTGCCGGAGGCTCTGCGCAGCTAACAGCAACCGCATTACCGAATGGAACATATAGCTGGATACCGGCAACAGGCCTGAACGATACTTCTGTTGCTAACCCTGTTGCATCGCCAACAGCAACAACTATTTATTTTGTTACTGCAACGGGGGCTGATCAATGTACTGCCAGTGATTCTGTATCAATTACTGTAAACCCACAGCCCGTTTTCTCGATAACGCCGTTAAATACTAATATATGCTCCGGTGATACGGCGGTGCTAACAGCGTCAGGCGGCGATCTGTACCAATGGTACCCCTCAACATATACTACCGATACGGCAGCAGCAGCTATTGGAGTTTATCCGGCATTTACCGCTACTTATTATACAATAATCACAAATAGTACCTGTAAAGCAACAGATACGCTTTCTGCAACAATAAATGTAAGCCAGCATTTTAATGTTGGCATAACCAAATCAAATGACATTGATTGTATAATAGGCCAGGCTAACCTGCAGGTAACAGGCAGTGGTACACAATTTGGCTGGACGCCGGCAATTAATATAAACGATCCCAATATACCAAACCCGGTTGTATCGCCGTTTGCGACCACTACTTATTATGTTACTGTACATAATGGAACAAGTTGTGTGCAAACGGATTCCATAACAGTGCGTGTGTTAACAAATGATGCGCAAAATGGTTATCTTTTAGCCTCCGCATTTACGCCAAATGGGGATGGTGTGAATGATTGTTTTGGAGTGAGGCTATGGGGAGGGGTAAGGTCAATAGACTTTTCGGTATATAGCCGGTGGGGCATAAGAATATTTCACACAAATAACCCTTCTGATTGCTGGGACGGAACTTACAAAGGAGTAAAGCAGCCACCGGGCACTTTTATTTACCAGATAAAAGCAACAACAATTTGCGGCAATGTATATAGAAAGGGGACTGTGGTGCTGATAAGGTAAATCTCTATGACAAACTATTTTGTAAAAAACTGCTGCCCATTTATATAGGTGGCCGTAACATGTACGTCTTCATCTTCAGTAATTGTTTCGCGCAATGTTTTGTTCAGTATAACAAAGTCTGCTTTTTTGCCGGGCTCAATACTGCCAACTTCGTTCTCATTTCCGTTGGCTTTAGCAGCGCCGAGGGTATAGGCAAATATTGCCTCTTTCAAAGAAATAGATTCATCTTTTCCAATAATATTCCCTGCAGCATCTTCCCTGTATAATGCAGCCTTGATGCCGGTTATGGGATTAAAATCTTTTACAACAGGCGCGTCGCTGGAAAGGGCGAGGTTAATGCCTGCATCGAGCACACTGCGATATGGATATAGGCGCTGCAGCCTTTCATCTTCAAGGTAAAGGGCAAAATTCTTTCCAAGCTCTTTTAAGAAAATACTTTGGGATACACAATCTATTTCCATCTCTTTCATTCGCGCAAGATGGGGTGCTGACGGTAACCCAAGGTGCTCAATGCGAAAACCTCTGTGCCCTTCTTTAAATAATTTTTCATATACATTCAATACTACGTCAATTGCTTTATCGCCAATGGCATGGGTGGCTACACGAAAACCTGCATTTGCAGCCTCGAAAGCAATAGGGTAGAAGAAGCCTTCTGTTAAACGCAGGACACCTGTTGAAGAAGAATTTTTATAGGGTTTATTCATAGCTGCAGTCATTCCGCTTAACCCGCCATCTGCAAAAAATTTTATGGTATTGATGATAAGTTTATCTGAATGATATATTTGGGCCAGTGGCAATATTTCGTCACTGCCATCAGGAACCCTTACGGGGAAAGCACTTATGCGCACTCTTAATTTATTCTCTTTGTCAAGCAAGCGGTAAGATGCAAGCAGGTCTGGCATTACTGCGGGATCAGTGGCAGAAGTTATGCCATAACTCAACAGGTCATCTTCAGCAGCTTTTATCATTACTGAATAGTCTTCTGCCGAGTAAGCAGGGATATTATTAGCAATGAGCCCCAAAGCTGATTCGGTAAAAACACCGGAAGGTTTACCATCCGCACCCAAACGCATTTCCGCGCCAACAGGCTCATGGGTATGAGAAGTAACATTTGAAAGTTCAATGGCTTTTGTATTGGCGATGCCGATGTGCGCGCACGTTCTTATTATCCATAAGGGCCGGCCTGTTGTAACTTTATCAAGGTCTTCTTTATTAGGCAGGCGTTGTTCCTTCATGTTTGCCTCATTGAATCCACGGGCTTGTATCCAGCCTTCCCCCGGATTATTTCTAACAAAGTCACTTAACCTGTCCTGCATTTCTTCAATGCTGCCTACACCCCTTAGATCAAAAAGAAATGTTTTAAGATTACCAACTTTCCAAATATGTATATGTGCATCAATAAAACCCGGCAATACAGTTTTGCCTTCTGCATTTACCATCTGAGTATTAGCACCCTGCAGCCGTAAGATATCTTCATTGTTCCCGATGGCGATAATATATCCTTTATTAACGGCAAAAGCCTGTGCTTTAGGCTGATCGATATTTTGCGTTAATACATCCGCGTTATGTATAATTAAGTCTGCCACCGGAATGCGTTATAATTTCTTTTGAAAATGATGGGCGCTCATAATAAAACCTTTGTTTAAATATAACCTGTGAGCTGTATTTCGTGCATAGCCGGAATCGAGCGTTACCGCGGCATAACCATTTTTTTGGGCTTCGCTGACAACATAATCTATTAAAATACCCGCATAGCCGCTTCCCCTTGCTGACTCCAATGTTACAAGATCATCTATATAATAATGCTTGCCGATGTACAGGTATTGCAAGTAACGGTAGCCCATAGCAGAAACGGCGATGCCATCCTTTTCAATAAATGCCAGTATATAGCCTTCAGTTATCATTTCCTGTATAGTGGCCACAAAATTTTCTTTTGCCAGGTGCGGGCGCAAAATAAACAACACGTCCCAGCATTTTAAAATGTCTTCTTTTGTTTTTGCTATTTGTATTTGCATTATAGTAGTATTTATGGAACGCAGATTTAAAGGATTTTCAGGATTTGTGAGGATTATTTTTAAAATTAATCTGCGTTCATCCTGTTCTTTATTTTTTTATGCCTGTTGTTCTTTTTTAAAATCTCCAATTTTACCAATAATTAAATTATCTACAATTTTTGGAAAAGATGTATCCCATCTAAATTCTGAGTTCTTCATCCATTCTTCAGCTAGTGATTTGAATTTTTCATTCACAATAACTTCTTTGAAAAGATTGAGATGAATTGACTTAAATAAATCGAATTCTGTCCAATTTCTAGGACGTCCTGTGTTCCCACGCACCTCATTAATAAATTGAAAAGTATATTCATTATCAATTGGGGCGATTAAATTAGGAAGATAATGGGCCAATATTTTTGAAACTGCGACTATTTTTATCTTGGTTTTCATTGGGTCTAGAGTATTAAAGATTTCTTTCAAACCATCCATTTCGTTTTCGGAGATATCTTCAAGTTTTTTTGGCTCAAATACTTTAATCCTGTCTAATATTTTTAAAATGCTCTCACTAAATATTTCATAATCTTTCATTTTCGGCCCTCCTCGACCCATCCTATGCATTCCCCAAGAAGATAATACCGCATATATCATTTCTGATTTCTCTGTGTCAGAAGCAGAAAGTGCTCGATTGTGAAAATGAAGGCTTGGCCCGGTGAAGTTTTTTCGCTCATAAAAATGCTTATGATACTCTTCGATATTGTTTACAAGATCGGACACAAGCTCATTCCAATTAGGCTGTCTTTTCTCACCTTTTTTTAATCGTACAGGGTTCATTTATTTTTCTTTGATATATTTCACGTGCTCTACGAAGTCTCCAGACTTCGTAGTATCTATGTTTTGTTTCTCTGACACAACTTAATTAAAAGTCAGAGACTTTTTGCATACAACTGCGAAGTCCGGAGACTTCGCAGAGCGTAATATCTGCATTCATCCTGATAACCCGTTCAATCTGCGTTCAATCCCTTTGCATCCGCTCTTGCAATCGCATCTTCCAAAACCTTTAATCCTTCAATCAATTGATCATCGGTCATTACCAATGGTGGTAGCAGCCTGATACAATTGCTGTATAGGCCTGCGCGTATCAAAATAATACCATGCGAAACGGCATCTTTTAAAACATCCATTGCCACCTGCATATCAGGCTCTTTGGTTTGTTTGTCTTTTACAAACTCAACCAGTTGCATCGCGCCGAGACCGCGTACATCACCCACACATGCATATTTTTGTTTCCATTTTTGCAACGTTGAGTGTATTAGTTTGCCAACATGTTCAGCCCGTTCCAAAAATTCTTTTGAACTAATGATTTTTAATGTTTCTATAGCGGCTACTGCAGAAACCGGGCTGCCGCTATAAGTGCCGCCAATACCTCCAAGATGTGTGCAATCCATTATTTCGGCTTTACCAATAACCGCACTCACAGGCATGCCTGCGCCCATAGATTTAGCCATGGTTATAATATCAGGCACAACACCGCTGTGCTCAATAGCAAATAGTTTGCCTGTACGGGCGCTCCCGCTTTGTATTTCGTCGGCAATCATCACGATGCCATGCTTATCGCATATCTCTCTTATCTTTTTAAGAAAAGGGGCCGGCATAGGAATAAAACCTCCTTCACCTAAAACGGGCTCAATTATAATGGCGGCAACTGCTTCGGGATCTACCTGTGCTATCAAAGCATGGTCTAAATTTGCAATAGTCCAGTTGAGGTATTCTTCTTCCGTCATTCCGTTAGGAACGCGGAATAAATTAGGGGCAGGCAAACGGTAAATATCACTTGCAAAAGAACCAAACCCTTTTTTAAATAAACTATATTTACTCGTAAGCGAAAGGGTTAATAAACTTCTGCCATGGTAAGCACCTTCAAAGCAAATAACAGCCGGCCTTTTAGTGTAATAACGCGACAGCATCACCGCATTCTCCACCGCTTCAGTTCCTGTATTACAGAGCAATGTTTTTTTCTTGAAATTACCGGGCGTGAGTGAATTTAATAATTCCGCTAATTCAATATAAGGCTCGTAAGTAGTAACCAAAGAACAGGTATGAATATATTTATCTAATTGTGTTTTGATAGCATTCACTACTTTTTCAGGCCTGTGCCCGGCATTTATCATACCTATACCACCGGCAAAATCAAGCAGCCGGTTACCATCAACATCCCACACAACACCGCCTTCGGCTTTCTCTACTACTACTTCAGTTGATTTTGCCAAACCTGCGGGCAATGCATTTTTTCTTCTTTCCAGCATTGCCTTGCCTTTTGGCCCGGGTATTTCTGTAATTAAATTTATGTGTGACATGTAAAACAGTTTGTAGTTTTCAGTTTATAGTTTGTAGTTATTGCATTTTATTTCTAATTCGCATAGTTTTATTGTCCCCCTTTAGGGGATAGGGGCATCACTATCACAGCCCCTGCATTACCGCAAGTAACATCATTTAAATAATCCTTCATCAATCCAACTATCTCAAACCCAATTTTTTCCTGAACCGAGACGGTAGGGTCAAACAATTCATGGTTCTTCACTTTCTCATAATATTCTTCAATGCCCATATTATCCTTTACAGCAAAATAACCATTCAACATGCCAACAGTCATCTGGCCTTTTAATCCTAATATTTTACAGGTATAGTGCCTTGCGCGGTATAAAGCCCGTGCAATGCCTTTACCGCGATAATCCGGGTGCACACTTACATCCATGCCGTACAGCCAGTCGCCGTTAGGGTCATGTGTTGTAAACCAGCCCCCACCCATTATTTCATAAAATGTATGATGCTCCTGGTTGTTAATATCAAAGTGGTAGCGTGTAGAAGATGTTGCACCAATAACCTTATCGCCATCCAGCGCAACAAACTGCCCTTCGGGAAAAATCTCAACGTGCTTTTTATATTGTTCAGCATGCAATAATTCTTCTTCTGCCAGGTTTGGGAATACGAAGCGTTGCAGTGCCTCAAGTTGTTCAGCATGTTCTGGCTGCATCGGCTTTATTATAATGCCGCCTAATGGGGACCCTCTATTTACTATAATCTCTTTATAATTCACTTTCTCTAATTTGTAATTAATTTCCTATCCTCCATACCCTAATATTACATACGCTACCGCCGATAACCCAAATGCAATAAATGCATAAGGCAATTGCGATAAACCATGATCTACATTATTACATTCCGTGCTCTGTGCCGTAAGTACTGTTGCATCTGAATAAAGGCAGGCATTCGCACCAAATACCCCTGCACTTATAACTGCCCCGCAATTCAATAATACATTGGAGTGAAGATGGATTGCCAACGGCACCACTAAGGGAATAGCTACTGCATACAGCCCCCATGACGAGCCGGTAGTAACAGCTATGACAGAAAGCGAAGCAAACACGATAACGGGCAGCATTTGCCTGCTTACATAAGGCGACACTGCGTTAAGCACATATTGCGTAAGCCCCATTTTATCATTCACGTCTTTCAATACATAGCTCATCATTAATATGGCCAATGCATATATCATACTGTTAAAACCGCCGAACATGGTTTCAGACAGTTGCTGAAAAGTGCCAAGTTTTATAACAAGATAATAGATGAATGTAAATGCTACAGCCACCATTACGCCTTTAAGTGCATCAATATCAAAAAAGATTGTGGCGGCAAGCAATACTGCAATGGGCAGCACAAAATAAATGATCTTAGATGGCTTTTTTGCATTCAAAGGCGTTACATTAATCGTGCTTGTCATACTGAATTCCGTAGCGGTTAGCTGTCCAGTTTTTTCAGCACGAAGCTTTGCTTTCTTCAATTTGCCAAACCAGGGCAATATGCCATAAATAAACAATGGAATAAGGAGCACAGAAATGTAACCATAAGAAACATAAGGTATCATTTTCCAGTATGTGGCAAGGCCCTTACCAGGCGCTGCAACATGCGAAGTTTCCAAAATGCTGCCGATAAATATCGTCCATGTAGAAATGGGCGCAATTACACACCACGGAGCGGCAGTTGTATTAACTATATAAGCCAGCTTTTCCCGTGGTACTTTAAATGCATCGGTTATTTTACGCATCGAGAGGCCGACTGTTAATGCGCTTAAATAATCGTCAAGAAAAATGAGCAGGCCTAAAACCCATGTGGCCATTAACGCGCCCTTTTTTGTTTTTATCCTCGTTAACGCCCAATCACCGAATTTAAAAGTGCCACCGCTGCGTATCATTAAACCGATGAGTGAACCGTACAAACCGCAAACAAGTATCACCCACACAGACCCGCTTTGGCTGGGGTCGCCAATTACTTTCATAATTGAATTAACAAACCCCGTAAAGAAATTGGTTTTTTCATGTACGCCAATAATAACAAAGCCAACCAGGCAACCAATGAGCAACGGCTCAAATGATGTGCGCATTTTAATTGCCAAAACAATTACTACCAGCGGGGGTATAAGTGCTAAGATGCCGTAATTCATGCCCCCAGCCCCTGAAGGGGTGTTTTTAAGTAGTTAAATAATATTCTCACAGCTTTAGTTTTATTATCCTGATTCTTCTTTTTGTCGCCCCTTTAGGGGATGGGGGCTACTACATTCCTCCCCAACTCACCAGTTTCTTCTCCATGTATTCATACAGCCCTTCACTTCCGCTTTCGTGGCCCATACCACTTTGCTTCCAACCACCAAAAGGCGCTTCGGTTGCATGCGGCGCCCATTCATTTATACCCACCATTCCAAATTCAAGGCCTTCGGCAAAAAAGAAAGCATCGTTTATATTATTTGTCCATACATAACTTGATAAACCATAAGGCGTGTTGTGTGGGATGTTGATGGTAACCGGCTGCTTGATTTTGCCGGTGGTATAGGT
>Ga0206922_1173_pt1 | contig 14655 bp, 10 predicted proteins | sample Alteio_BWOrgHeat_63_FD_152976 | JGI IMG/M metagenome (GOLD analysis project Ga0206922, IMG submission 152976) | Enriched cells from forest soil in Barre Woods Harvard Forest LTER site, Petersham, Massachusetts, United States -... | ecosystem: Environmental > Terrestrial > Soil > Temperate forest >... | reverse complement strand
TAGCTGATCCGCAACTTGCCAAAACTGAGAAAAGGCAATGCTTTCGCGATGGCTCTTTCCCTGGAAAAAAGCCAGCCGGCGCCCACGGCCCCGAAATTGCCAAATTGACGACCGGGCCCAAATCGGCTGCTGCCATCTCTGCGCGCCGTTATATTGATGACATATTTATCGGACAGATTGTAGTTGAACCTGCCATAAACAGCACTGTGCCGATAGGAGAATACCACATTATTCTGCACAACTTTGGTCGCCGCATTGGCGATATTACCGATCAGCGCATCGTTCAAAAAATTCATGCCATAATAAGAGACATTATTAAAGCCGCTGTATTCAATCGTAGATCCTACCGTCATATCCACCTTGCTCCTTCCAAACGCCCTGTTATACACCATCTGCGGTTCCACGATCCAGGTATTGTTATTGGCAGTGGACAGATAATTCCTCCGGTTGCTGGCGACAGGAGGCCCATATCGGATAGTAGCCGGGGTCTGATTCGTCTGGTTCATCTGGGAATGATTATAGCCGGCGTTGCCAGTGATCTTTAACCCCCGAACGATCTCGTAGTCAAAGCTAACGCTGCTTAATAAATTGCCCGTTACAGACTTGTATTTTGGGAGCGTATAAGCCAATGGATTATACCATGTCCCTTTCTGCCAGTTGATATGGCCGGTAGAGTCCAACAGTGCAGGAGCATCCGGGGCCAGCGTGATATAACGGGTCAGGTCGGATGATGGCAACAAATTATTGTCGTTCGTATACCCGGCCGTATACTGTATATGCAGTTTCTGGTTGATGGAAGATTGATTGATACTCATCCTGACGGAGATCTTCTCGTCCTTGAAATTCCCCGGGAAGACCATCGTCTGCTTGCTATAGCCCGCCCCCAGCAGGACCTGGGTAGTGGCGCTCCCGCCCGAAAGCGTAACATTCGCCGTATTATAATGCGCAGGGTTCCCGATCAATGCCTTTTGCCAATCGGTATATCGCGTGGTATCCCAGGCGCCATTGATGTCATAGTCGGAAGGCTGCGGGGTAATATGTGCGCTGGGATCATCCAGCGAATCATTTCGAAAAGCTTCATGCCGCATGGCCAGGTATTGCTGTGTATTCATCATAGCCACCCTGTGCGCAATAGAAGACACACCGGAGCTGCAATTGACATCCAGCCGCATCTTCCCCGCCTTTCCCTTCTTCGTGGTGATCAGGATCACACCATTGGCCCCGCGTGAGCCGTAAATAGCCGTCGCATCAGCATCTTTCAATACTTCTATATTCTCGATGTCCGCAGGGTTGAGATTATTAAAGGGACTTAATCCGCCCGGCGGCTGATAAGGATAATCGGGAGGATTGGTGGTGCCGACGGCGCTTCCGGGTATATCCCTGTTCGTCAATGTGACAGAATTGTAAGGCACCCCGTCTACGATATACAGGGGGCTGCTGCCATTTGCAATACTGTTCTGGCCACGCAACAGCACCGTGTAGGTCGCGCCCGGGATCCCGGATGCCTGTGCGATATACAGCCCCGGTACACGTCCTTCCAACGCCAGGATAGGGTCGGATACCGGCTGCTCGCCGATCTCCTTCGCGGTCACAGTACTGACATCACTCGTCGATAAAGATTTTTTCTCGGTATAATAACCTTTGTTGATCACCACATCCCGCATCAAGATCACCGCCTGCCGCATTTTCACCGAAATAGCAGATCGTCCATCCCATCGGATATACTGCGTCTCATACCCCGTAAAAGTTATCTCCAGCAAAGCATTTACATTCACGGCTCTCAGCACAAAGTTTCCATCCGCATCGGTCTGTGTCCCCTTCTTCGCCCCCTTCACGGTCACCGAAGCCCCGGCTAACGGGTTGCCAAGGCTATCGGTTATCCGACCATGAACATCTCCCGGTGGCGGCTCGGCCACCGCCTTATCAGATGACAGCGCTATCTCCTGGGATTGAATAATAATGATCTTTCCCTGAATGGTATAGCTATAAGGCAAATGCTGAAGACATTGATCCATGGCCTCTTCTATCGTCGCATCCTTCAGCGAAAGACTGACCAGCGGAGCGCTTTCCAGCAAAGCCTTTCCCCCAATAAAAGAATAACCGGTTTGTTTGTTGATCTCATTCAGGGCTTCCTTGATGGTAATTTTGTCCCTGACAAGGGTGACATGCTGAGAAAGTCCTTTGGCGCTGACATGCAGCGCAGCAACCAGCAATAGCAGTGAGATTCTCATAATGATCCACATTTGGTTGAACAAAACGCGGCGCTTCGCCTGCATTTTGCATACAGCGGATAGTTCCATACTTTTGTGTTGTTTGGGTTTTACGTTACAGCAATGTTTTTGTACAACGTGGTTGATTTCGGGTAGCCCAAATACTTGCCGGAGGCGACGGTCCAGGTCACTTCCGGTTTTTTTATAAGCTCCCGGTTGAGTTAGTCGTGGTTTACAGGTATGGAATTGATTTCATGCAGTAGAAAAGGTTTCATACAGTAGAAAAGGTTTATTGCGCAGTATATGGCCAGCTTATCGTGCAGCGACGACTACCGTATTTCCCTCAAGCCGGGTCCGGATACCATAACGGCCCAGGGCGGTGAGTACATCAGATAGGTTTACATTTCGATTGATCGTTCCAAAGAGTTGTACATTAGGTGGCGTGCCTTCATAACGGATGTCTACATCATACCATCGCGAGATCTGGCGCATGAGGGTCCTGAGATCTTCGCTCTCCAGTGAAAGCTTCCCATTCACCCAGGCAATGGCCTCCTCCGTATCCGCCTTCCTCACGCGAAGGTGACGGGTTATCATATTGATACTGGCTTCTTCACCCGGATGCAACAACGCCTGCTGGTCCTGCTCTTTCACCCGCACAGCGCCTTCCACCAGGATCGTCCGTAGATGACTTTCATCATTATAAGCCATGACATCGAAATGGGTCCCCAACACGGTAATGTCGGTGGAACCGGCTGTCACGGTAAAAGGCAGGTGCGGGTTGTCTCTTACTTCAAAATATGCTTCTCCCGTCACCGTCACTTTCCGGTCATTCGCATTAAAAGCCGTAGGGTATCGGATGGAAGAGGCCGCATTCAGCCAGACCTTCGTTCCATCCGGCAAGGTCAGTTGGTATTGCCCCCCGCGGGCCGTGGATAAAGTATTATAGACCATTTCAGTAGCAACACTGGCAGCGCCCTTGCCCGCATTGTAAGCCAGTCTGCCCGCACCGCTGGCCACCACCGCATTCCCATCGATAAGCACCGTGTCCTGCATGGCGCTGTCCAGCACTAGCTGCTGACCGGTCGATAAAGTAAGCGTGGCCTTATTACCACCTGGCGCGCCGATGGGCTTAGCAGGAACAGCATTCGCAACCAATGCCCCTCTTCCTGTTTTATTATGTAACAACATATATACACCTCCCGCCACCAGGATAAGCACCGCTGCTGCAGCAGCCCAGCCAGCTCGCCGGATCCATGGCATCCGGTATACAGGAGCTTCCTCCTGCCCGATCCCCACCGTCTCACGGATCCGCGCCAATAGTCTATTCCTCAGCGCGACTTCATCCGCATCTTCAGTATCCCAGGACAAGGATTCACCGGGTGCCTGACTGGCCCACTCATTCAATTGAGCCTGCTCTTCGGGTGTAATGATCCCGGTCAACATTTTTTCCGCCAGTGATTCTATTTGCTCCGAGGATAAAGAAACCATACAGACAGGTGCTTTTATACATAGAGGGGTCTACAACCTGTTATGCATGACAAGCCCTGAAAATATTTTTTCCTGGAAAATAAAACTAGAGGATAAAAAAGGATTGGAGGGAGGTCTTTAGCTTTGTCAATGCCCGGTGCATCTGGGTACGCACCGTATTGACAGATACATCTAATTGATCCGCAATGGCCTGATCGCTCAGCCCCTGCTCCCGGCTCAGCCGGAATATAAGCTGGCATTTTTCCGGCAGCTCCTGTACGGCTGTCTCCAGCTGCGCGCGCAAAGCTTCAAAATCAAGGAATTGCTGCGTAGAAAGATCGGCCAGCTCAGGAAGCTCCGCCGACATGACCGCCATCCGCCGGCGTTTCCGGTTGGCCAATACTTCAAAACAACCGTATTGCAGCATCGCGGCGATATACGTATGAAAAGAATGGGTGAGAGAGAGGGAGTTGCGCTTCTTCCAAAGCTTGACGAATATATCGTGGACCAGTTCTTCCGCATCTTCATGAGAATGAAGCAGGATCACGGCACGGACCAGCATTTTTTTCCAATATCTGTCATATAGCTCTGTAAATGCGGCTTCCTCTCCTTCGGAGAGAAATGCCACCAACTGTTCGTCGGTATGGGATGAGTACAGAGCCATGAGTGCAATAATACAAGGAATCTCTTTTTAAAGATACAAAAAGGAAAAATATAATCCAATCTTCACCCAATCACACCACCGTACGTTCATGGCAAAGCCACGGAAAAAGCCCTCGTCTCCGGCGGCAGACAACGCTCGTCCGTACATACCTGGAAAGTAATATTGCCTGTAACATTCATCTTCACTTTCGCCTTCAGCGTTACCCTCGCTACAAATTCAACCCTGTCCTCATATTGGTATTGTACGATATGGATGATATGCCCTTCATACTTTTTCTTCTCCCCGATCTCAATGGGCCTCCCCTCCATAGATAATAACGGGTTCTTATCAAAGCTGATCTGCGTGGGGGTCGCCACTGCCTCCTTCGGTTGCAGCTGTGCATAGATATGCCATCCCTTATCCATCGTGGCGATAAAATGCAATACATACGATCTGTCCGATCGCTTCTCCGCACTATAGCTCCAATGTATAGGGGTCTCCTGCGCCCGGGCGGCCAGACCCCACAGGGTCATGGCCGCCACGACGATGATGTTTGTGTTTTTCATGTATCAATAGTTGTTGATCCTGATCACTTTCAGGGCATTTGTCCCGCTGTGCTGGCCCTCCAGTCCTTCCAGCGCCAGGGTCACATTGTTGAAATAGGGTGTGCTCAGCGCATAGCTCGTCACCAGGGTATCCGTGACAGCATCCCGTATATCAAAGGAATAGCTGCTGTTGACCTTTTTGGCAGGATAATTCTTAAATCCCGTCAGCTGCCGGTAAATCAGCGGACCAAATGCCGGATCGGCGCTGCCGGTCAACCTGATATTGAGGGGGTGGCTGTTGGGCGAGAGATTGATGAACCGAACCCCGCAGCTGCTGTCCAGGATGGCATGAAAGGGATAGCTCTCCTTTATCAGCAGAGTATCGGTGGTAGTGGATTGACCGCTGAGGAACAACGTATATACGCCATTGGCTAAAGTGGTTATATTCCCATCGAAAACAGGGTGCAGCGTGTCGGTCGATGAGACGACCATCATCGACTGGTTACCGGGCGGCAGCGTGAACAACGTATTACCCCCATAGGCCACGTTGCTGTTATTATAGTTATGCCATAGCACCGGCCCATTCCAGTATTTCACCTGCATATTGCCAATACCCGAATTGGCATTCACCACCGTTAGAGAGCTCAGCGGCGCCAGATCATTTTCTCCCTTGTGACAGGCAAGGAAGCCCAGCAGGCTTACAAGACTAATTATTATTAGCAGTTTCTTTTTCATCCGTTGATTTTTTCCTGATTACAAATACTTTCATTTCCTTTTCGCCCTGCACCAGGTCCAGCCCGTACTTCCGGAACGCATCGCGGACAGTGCTGATATCATCCATTACACCGATGCCCGTAATGGTCATATCGATATTACCCTGGATCCCCGTTTCGTCGAGGATGGGCCAACGGCTGTCCAGGTACATCCGGCAGGACTCGATCATTTTTGCAATGGGCTCGTTCCTGATGGTAAAACTGTCACGGTATTCTCCATGCTTGAATGTCGGTGCATACGGGGTCCCCCCTTTTGTCTTTAGTTTGGTACGGCCTTCATCCGTAGCCACCACACGCCAATAAGGCATTTTCCTCATCTCCCAGCCCGCATCATAACCGAAATAACGCCGTAGATCGCTCTGCATAGTCTGTCGCAGATATTTTTCATTGAATTTGTCCGCAGGCACCATCAGGGTGTAATTGTAAATATGTTTGCCTGTATTGTAGTCATAGTTGAAATCGCTGCTGTCCCTGATGTCCAATAATATCCTCCTGGAAACTTTTCCATAGAGCTCCTGACCCATATCGGTCTTGCGCAGCTCTTCGTTATCCCGGAAAGCATAGGAGTAGATCCGCTCCAGGTCCTCCCCGATCAGTTGGATGGTGTAATGCATGGTCGCTCCCTGCGCCGGGCTCTTCAGATAGTTCAGGTAATTGCTTCCTATCCGCTTCATTCCCGGCGCCCACAGGCCCAGGGACGATCGGTACAGAAAAGTAGTATCCGTCACCACCGGCGGAGCTGGTATAGGCTCATGATCCCTGTATCTTTTGGAAATATTCGGGTGCCCACCGTTCAGGATCGCCAAAAGGTTTTTTTCGTCATCTTTAGTCTCTCCGCCATCCCATAAAAAGGCGGTCACATACCGGACAATACCCTGCGGGTCGATGATGACCAGGTTCGGGGAACCGGTCATATCCAGTTCGTGGAAGATGGTGGAGTCGACGGAAAAAGGCATGATGAGATTACATTGTTTGCGGTATCGTGCATACATTCCACCCATCTGCCCTTCCTTGTCCTGCATACCCACTATCATGAACTGGATCCTCGATCCATATTTTTTCTGCATCTCGCTATAGCCGGGCAAGGCCTCCACACAGGCGCCGCACTCCTTTCTGAAAAGATAGAGAAAGAGCCACTTCCCCTGGTGGTCGCGGAGCATTTCTTTGATCGTGGTCTGTTTCTTCGGATAATAGGAAATGTTCCTGATCGCAAGGTCCGGACAAGGTTTGCCGATCTCGGTATAATTAGTCTCCTGGTCCGGCGACTGGGAATAAACACCCATCTTCATCGACACCAGCAGGATCATTACAATGAATAGTTTCTTTTTCATATTTATTTATTTTGAAAGATCAATAACCAGGTGTTTGGGTCAGGTTAGGGTCGGTTTGCAGATCCGTTATCTTGATCGGGTACAAAGCCTGGTAAGGCGCCCAACCCTGTCCGCCCTTCTCGGGAGTAACGATCGTCATCAGCGAATCCACGACCCCCGTACGTTTCAGGTTGAACCACCGGTCGCACCATTCCGTAAAAAGCTCTACCTGTCGCTCATGGCTGATCGCATTGAGCAGGGAGGTCCTGTCCGTCCCTCCGCTGTAGGGAGACAACCCCGCCCTGTTACGGATAGCGTTGAGATCGGATACGTCGCTGTTGGCCCCCGTCAGGTTGTTCTGCCACGCCCTTGCTTCGGCACGGATCAGGTATTGTTCGGAAAGCCGGAGCATGATAGGATATTCCGTCTGGGTAGTGGAAGTAAAGTCTGCCTTGTATTTGGAAGGATAGTAAAAGGTCTGTCCCAATGCATTGATGCTGTCGATCCAAATGGCTCTTCGTTTGTCCTGCGGCTCAAAAGCGCTCATCATCCGCGTACTGAACGCCGTGGCATAAGTCGCATTGGCCGGCGCGGCGGTCAGGGTCAAAAACCCGCCCTCGCCCGTATGATAGGTAGTAGGCGTAGGCATCAGGGCCCAGATCGTCTCCTGGCTGTTCTTGAGGAACACCTGGGTCAGATCGCTGAGCAGGACAAACCGGCTGTCGGCGATCACAGCGCTGGCGGCCGCCTCCGCCTGCGGGTAATCTCCCTTATAAAGATAGACCCGGGCCAGTAATGCCTGTGCCGTGGATTGGTTGGGGCGTACTCTTTCCGTGGTGGTCGCCGTATCCGTGGCATCGACAAAATTGCTGCTCAACAGGCTATCCGCCCTGTTCAGATCCGTCACCATCTGTTCGTAGACCTTGTCTTTGGTAACACGCGCAGCCATCCTGTTGACATTGTAATCCGTGCTGAGGACCAGGGGCACATCTCCATACATATTGACGAGATAGAAATACCAGAAAGCCCTGATCAGCAACGCCTCGCCACTGAGCTGGTTGCTCACGGACGGGCTTACCCCATGCTGCCCCTGTAAACCTTCCAGCACCGCATTGGCCCTGTAGATGTATTGATAGAACGTTGACCAGAATTGCAGGGAAGATCCATCGTTCTCCGCCGTCAGGGCATTGTGGTAGATACTCCCCGATCCGCCCGAATAGTCGATCAGCTCATCTCCCGACCATCCCGTATAGACTTCCATACCCAGGGACTCGCCATCCATGTTCGAATAGATATCGGTCAGTGCGGCGGTGGCCGTATAGTTATTGTTGAATACGCTGGATGTCACCAGCTGTGTCACAGGCGGCGGTACTTCTACCAGCTTCTTGCAGCCCGTGGTCAGGAAGGCGCCGATCATCACCCCCATATATATTTTCTTCATAACGTTCATCTTTTTCTCTTTATAAAAATTAAAGCATGTAATTACCATGTCAGCTGGATCCCGGCGGTGAGCATCCGCAATGGCGGTAGCCCGACGGTTTGTGTCTCGGGGTCGAACCCTCTGTAACGGCTGATGATAAAGAGGTTTTGCCCCTGCACATAGACCCTCGCCTGCTGTGTCCGTACCCAGCGTTGCCATCTTTTGGGGAAGGTATAGGATAAGGCAAGGTTCTTCAGCCGGATAAAGGAGGCATCCGTCAGGGAAATATCAGAAGGAGAAGGCAGATAGGTGGTCGAAAATTTCTGGATGATGGTCTGATCCCCCGGCTGCTGCCACCTTGCCAGGTAGTATACGGGAACATTGATATTAAACATGCCCGGCTGCCGTGTATTCGTCCAGTAGTTCAGGTAATTATTGCCCGTCTGCCGGACAAACTGCAGGAAGATGTCCAGCTGGAGACCTTTATAGGAGAAGCTGTTCAGGAACCCGCCAAAATAATTTTGCATCACGGACTTCGAAGGGATATAATCGTTGGCTGTGTTCACCTGCCCGTCATGGTTTACATCTTCTTTGATCCACAACCCCGTTTGCGGATTGACCCCCAGGTTATGATAGTTGAACTTGATGAACAAAGGCTGCCCCACGACATAGGTCTGCGCATAGGGAGAGGCCGCCAGGTTCGGATAGGACACGAGCTTGTTCCGGGGGACGCTGATGTTCAGCGAGGTGGTCCAGCTAAAATGCCTGGTCCGGATATTCACCGTGTTCAGCTCGAATTCCGTACCCGTATTCTGGACCAGGGCAGGCAGGTTGGCCTGTACGGAAGTAAAACCTGCGATGCTGGGTAAGGGGAAACCCACCAGCTGGTTATTGGTCCTGTTCCGATAATAGCTCAGCGTAAACACAATGCGGTCCTGTAACCAGCCTGTTTCCAACCCGCCTTCCAGTTTCTGCACCACTTCCCATCCAAAATTGCTGTTGGGCAGCCGCGCAGGTGTCAACCCCGGCACGGTCTGGTAAATACCGTTGGTAGAATTATAGGAGCTCAGGTATTGATAGTCCGTCAGCTGGTCATTGCCCGTCGTGCCATAGCTCACCCGCAGCTTCCCAAAATTCATTCCATGCAGATGGTCCTCCGCCCATTTTGTTTTGGTAAAGATCCAGCCCGCGCCGATGGCCCAAAAATTTCCGAACTGTTTTCCGGAAGCGAACCTGCTGCTGCCATCCCTGCGGGCGGTCAGGTTCAACAGGTATCGATCGTCATAGGTATAGCTCAATCGGCTAAACACCGCATTATAACGGTATTGGGTATTGCCGATGGACGGTGCGGAATAGGTGGAGGCGGCCTGCAGGTCATTGATCAGGGCGTCGCTGGCAAAACCACTGTAAGCAAGGCTGATCTGGTTGAGCAGGCTTTGCTGAACGGTGACCCCGATCAATGCATCCAGCTGTCCCTCTCCAATGCCCCGGTGATAGCTCGCCTGGGGTTCGAGGATCCAGGTCCTTACATCGCTGGTGGCAATGGAATGACTTCTGTACGTGGGGGTGTTCTGAAAACTGGGGGCCACCGCCGTGGAGGGAGAGGTATTGTCCTGGTTCATCTGCTGATGGGTATACCCGAGGCTTGTCTTTAGCTGTAATCCCGGCAGGATCTCATAGCCAAGATTGGCACTCCCGATCAGGTCATCCGTCACCGCCTTGGCATGTTTTACTACACCGGAAAAAGGATTGCTCCAGGTAACGGTATTATTGACGATCTGCCAGTTCAGGGACCCGTCCTTGTTATAGATCGCCGGTGCATCGGGCGCCAGCGTGATCAGCGTAGCAAAATCCGTCTGCGGAATATTCAGATCATCATTCGTATAGGTGACAGAGAAAGAGGCATGGAATTTATGGTTGGGCGACATATGGGTCGCACTCGCCCTTACCGAGCTCTTGCCATCCACATACTCCCCGGGATAGACCGTCCCCTGGCTGCTATAGCCACCCGCCAGGACAAACTGCGTATTGGTATTGCCACCCGTAATGGAGACCTGGGCATTGGTGAATTTTGCCGTCCCCCCGATCAGGGCCTTTTGCCAGTCCGTATACCGGGTAGTATCCCAGACACCATTCACATCATAGTTGTTGGAAGGGATCTGGGTGATCCCATCATTCCGAAAGGCTTCACGCCGCATTTCCAGGTACTGTTGTGTATTCATCATGGGCAGCAGACGGGTGGCCCTGCCTCCTCCCGTATACACATTGGCATCAAAGCTGGTCTTTCCCCCCTTGCCCTTTTTAGTAGTGATGAGGATGACCCCATTGGCGCCCCTCGACCCATAGATAGCCGTCGCATCCGCATCTTTTAGCACTTCGATACTTTCGATGTCCGCATTGTTCAGGCTATTAAACGGGTTGAGGCCAAGCAGTGGCGAGTTACCAGGAGAACCCAGGGCGCCCATCCCTATCCCCGTGGTCAGCGTAGTGGGGGAGAACGGTACACCGTCGATGATATACAAGGGATTATTACCGTTGGCAATACTGTTTTGTCCCCTGAGCCGTACCAGCTCGCTGGCGCCCGGTATACCCGATACCTGTGCGATATAGAGTCCGGGCACCCTTCCTTCCAGGGCCATCAGCGGATCGCCCACCGGCTGTTTCTGAATGTCCTCGCTCTTTACAATGGATACATTACCCGTATTGAGCCGCTGAGTGGTCGTATAATATCCCTTGTTGATCACCACATCCTGCATCGATGTCACACCCTGCCGAAGCTGCACAAACAACGTCTTTCTTCCATGCAGGGCAATAGTCTCTGTCCCGTACCCCGTGAACGACACTACCAACACCGCCTGATCATCCACGCCCTTCAATTCAAAACTCCCATCCGTCCCCGTCTGTGCCCCCTTATGGGTGCCTTTCACAGTCACAGACGCCCCGGCCAACGGGTTACCCAGGCTGTCAGTCACACGACCATGAATATCGCCCGGTGGTGGCAGCGCCTGCACAATCATCGATGGCGCTCTTTTCGTCAGCACTATCGTATTACCCTCCCTGATCTCAAATCCAATAGGCTGTCCATCCAGCACCTGCTCCAATGCAGCCCGCAGCGGCTCAGCCTTCAGCTCCACCGTCACCGGCCGGGTGCCTTCCAGCCATGCCTTGTCATAAAAGAATACATAGCCCGTCTGCTGCTCGATGGCCGCAAAGACCCGCGGTAAAGGCATGTCCTTCGCCGTAAAGGTCACGGTCTGCGCTCTTCCATGAGCGCCTACCTGTAAAAATCCCGCTACTAGTAAGATGCCTGTTAGTCTCATCACTAACAAAGTTTTGGTGAGGCAGTCCCCCTTTTGCGTTCGGGCATGGAAAGGGAGGCTGCAAAATGCCTTCAATTGCATAATTTTGCATTGTTTGGGTTAAAATAATAAGCAGTGGCAAACATTGTTTCAATTGGGTTAACCTGAACGGGAACCGGGGAAAGGCTCTAATCTTGCACCCGGTTCTTTATTTAGGTCAAACCAAGACCACGCCTGGGTTTACAGGCAGGCTGAAAGTTCTAATGCAGTTTCTTGATTTTCCAGGATGATTTGAAGGTTTATAGCAGGATTACGGTCGAATGGTTATTTGATGACGGTTATCAATCGTATAGTGTACCTGGTACCGGGTCAGGATATTCAGGACCTGGCTCAAGGTTAAAGATGTGCGCATTTTTCCATCAAATTTCCTGGGAGGGATCGTCCCTTCATATCGTACGTCTACATCATACCAACGGGACAGTTGTCGCATGACAGCAGTAAGGTCCGCGTCATTAAAAGAGAATAACCCATTCTTCCAGGCCATGACGGCAACAAGGTCCGCGTCCTTGCTCACCCGGATCGTATTGCTCACGAGGGCCTGCTCTCCCGGCCGCAGCACGGCCTCCTCATCTCCTGCTTTCACGCTCACCCTTCCTTCCAGCAAGGTCACCCGCAGGTCCTGCTCATTGTCATAGGCATTGACATTAAAATGGGTACCCAATACCCGTACTTCCAATTCATCTTTCCGAACGATGAACGGTTGAGAAGGATGTCCGGCTACTTCAAAATAAGCCTCTCCGGTTATCTCCACCCTCCTTTCCTGCCCAACGAAGGCCGCAGGATACCTCAGGGTGCTTTCCGCATTCAGCCAGACCTTTGTCCCATCAGCCAATATAATAGATACGATACGGCTGCCCCTTGGATTCGTCAGCGTATTATATAATACCGCATGGTCATGGGTCACATCGGCGCCTGCTTTATACGCCACCTGCCCATCAGCCAGTTTCATTACCCGCATATTTCCCTGTTCAGCCAGGGAGCCATTGGCCGTACTATCCAGGTAGACCTGCTGGCCGCTCCCCAGTGTAATGGTCGCACGATTGTTGGCAGGAGCAGGAATATCATGTAAGGTGGCAACGGCAGGAGCGGCCGTTGGTGCAGGATGTCGATGCAGCATGAACCACCCCGCGCCGGCCAATAGCAAAAGAATGACGGCCACCCCACCATAACGACGCCATAGCGGCAAGATATGTACCACCGGCGCAGCCAGCTGCCGTCCTTCACTGATCTTCTGCCAGATGGCGGTTCCATCATAGCCGTCCATCTGTTGCAGCAAGGACATTACTTTCTCCGGGTCGTTCAGCTCCTCCCAGAAAAGCCGTCGGTCTTCCGAAGCCTCCACCCATTGCTGCAGCGATTGCTGGTCATCAGGGTCCAATGTACCCTCCAAATGTGCTTTTAATAAAGTAGTGATATCTTTCATACCGATCGCCTGTAAGACTCACAACGATGGCATTCATCCAAAGAAAATGAAAAAATATTTTTCACCCGGCTTACCAACTGTCCCAAAAAGCCCGGACAAGGATGCCCAACGAGAGCAGGGCATTGAATTTTTCGTCTTTAAAGAGTTGCTGTCTAAGTAGTTGAATAGCCCGTGCCTTTTGTGTTCGCACGGTTTGCGGGGAAATATCCAGCTCCCGGGCTATCTGTTCGGTCGACTTTCCTTCCCAAAATATCATTTTACTGATCCGGCGACATTGGTCCGGAAGGTTCTCTATCTCCTGGTAGATCTCTTCCAGCAGTTGTACCCGCAATAGCTCAAGATCTTCCGCACTGCCCATCCCCTCATCGGATGCAGGCATCGTAGCAGCCAGCTGAAGATGAGCCCGGTGATGTCTCTTTTGTGTCGTTGTATATGTATAGCTGCTGTTGCGAACGGAAATATAGAGATAGGCCTTGATCCGCCCGATATCCGAAAATTCACCGATCCTTTTAAAGGTCTTGATAAAAGCCTCGGCAACAATATCCTCAGCCGCCGCCTTCTCCCCGGTGATCCTTTCAGCCAATAGACACATGCTCCTGAAAAATCGCTGGAATAGCTGGGTCTCCGCCACCGGATCCCCTTTTTTTAATGCCGCCAACCAGATCGTATCGTTCTCATATTGCATCATAACCTGCCGGGGCCGACGCCCGGCAGGTAAAAGTATCATTTAAAAAGACATCCTGCAACTTAAAAAAGCCGGATCAGTTCGTTCCGATAGCTTTCTTCAATGCATCGATCATATACTCCGGCTTCCGCATATTGTCATCATCAAAGCTGATGATCCTTCCCTGCCGGTCGATCAGCAAGGTGCAGGGGTAAGCAGTAATATTATAATATTGCAGGAAAGGATGATGCCACCCCTTTGCATTCAGGTTGATGACATTGTCTGCATCCGGTGAAGTATACAGACCGCCCGCCACCGTCTTCTGCCAGATAGTAGGGCTGTCATCGGAACTGATGGAAAGAAATACAATGTCCTTATTATCTTTAAAATAGGTTTCCACGGAATGCAGACAGTCCTTATACATCTCGATACAATGAGGACAGCCAGTATAATAAAAGTCGATAAACACGATCTTATCCTTCAGCTCCGACAGCCTCACCTCTCTGCCATCCACCCCTGGTAACTTGAAATCATAAACAGGCATTCCTTTCGACCGCGCCGCATAAACACGCAGCGCCTGCTTGTAATAAGGAACAGATATACCCGCCAGCGCATCTGCCAGCAAAGAGTCCTTATCAGACAACCGTTCGCTATACCGATGGAAGAATTCATCCAACAGCTTATCCCGCATCTCCCCCGTATACTGCTGTTTGAGCAGATCATAAAAGGCGGCATAGTTGGTATCCCCCGAAAAATAAAAGCTCGTTTTCTCCATCGTATACAGCCCCTCCATATAACCTTTAGAAAACAGCTTGTCCCGCGTAGATAACCCCTTGCCGGC
>Ga0206922_1171_pt1 | contig 14931 bp, 13 predicted proteins | sample Alteio_BWOrgHeat_63_FD_152976 | JGI IMG/M metagenome (GOLD analysis project Ga0206922, IMG submission 152976) | Enriched cells from forest soil in Barre Woods Harvard Forest LTER site, Petersham, Massachusetts, United States -... | ecosystem: Environmental > Terrestrial > Soil > Temperate forest >... | reverse complement strand
GCTACAAAAAATCCCTGCTTCGAGCTCTACTGCTTTATCTTGTTCTTGTACCGAAATTATATTAGAAACTATTCGTGGAGCAGGGTTTGAATTTACTGTGTCAAAAACAGGAATCAAGGGGGAGACCGAGTTGGCTTTACAACCCGCTTAAATCATCGTAATCTTCATAATTCACATTGGTCATAGAATAGCAAATGTTAGTTATTAATATTTTTAATGTGATCAAATGAACAATGATAAAAGTTTAAATGAAGCAGCATTGTCCATATTTTCTAAATTCCTGTTTACTATGGTCATTTTTATGTGTTTGTTTGCTCATTATTTATACGAATGCCATCGTAAAAATATTCAAGGATATATTTTCAAGTTGATAACTACAGAAGGGAGGAATGCATGCGAAGTCCACGCAACAAACCTTGAAATATCATAGTTTTTTTCCTTTAGTATTTCTTTCTGTAAAGTATTTACGTCTTTCAAAAGTGAAGCGAATTTAAACGATACATTTCTTTCCAGCTTAAAGAAATCGTCAATGCCCACATCATAAGGCGCTAATTGATTCCCGCCGTGCAATTCGAATTAGAGCGATTATACTATGACAGTATAAAAGACAGTATTCAGCAGGAGGCGCTCCTGAAAGAGCAGCTGGCCGAAGTCGATAAGAAGATCGAGAGGGCCGACGAGAACCATCTTTTGAACCGGGTGACGGGAGAAGTATATAATAAATACATGGTCCGCTACCAAGCAGAAAAGGCTGCGATCGCTAAACAATTGGAGAAATATGCCGTTCGCATTTCGAACCCCGGAGATTAATTTCATTTTTAAAGCAATTGCCCGCCAGACGGGCAATTGCTTCTACATACAAAAAGGGGACTATCATTATTTTTATGATAAGTCCCCTTTAGCGGAGAGGGAGGGATTCGAACCCTCGGTACAGTTGCCCGCACAACGGTTTTCGAGACCGTCCCGATCGACCACTCTGGCACCTCTCCAAACACGTTACATCCTACCACCGATGTAAAAGTCGGGCGTAAAGTTAATCTTTTTATGCAAAGCCCCGCGAATTATCTATAGCTTTGTGCCTCTAATTCGTATTTCAATGTCTACAGGTATCGTACTGATCATCGATGACGAAGAAAAATTGCGCAGCCTCCTGGCCAGGATCATCCGCCTGGAAGGATTCTCCGTGTTGGAAGCCGAAAATATAAAACACGGCATGAAGCTATTGGAGAAAGAGGACATCGACGTTGTCCTCTGTGACGTTAAGCTGCCGGACGGCAACGGCGTTGAATTTGTAAAAGACGTTAAATCCCGCCTCCCCTCCGTGGAAATAATGCTGCTTACCGCCTATGGCAACATCGCCGACGGTGTAACGGCCATGAAGAACGGCGCTTTTGACTATATCACGAAAGGAGATGACAACGATAAGATCATTCCCCTCCTGGCCCGCGCCATGGAGAAAGTACAGCTGCAGAAACGGGTCGCCCAGCTGGAACAGGAAGTAGGTAAAAGATATACATTCGAAAATATACTGGGAGACTCCTCCGCCATAGAAAGCTCCATCGCCCTGGCCAAAAAGGTCGCCCCCACAGAAACTACCGTACTGTTGCTGGGGGAAACAGGCACCGGCAAAGAGGTATTTGCCCAGGCTATCCACCAGGGAGGGAAACGCATCGGGAAGCCTTTTATGGCCCTCAACTGCAGCGCTTTTGGCAAGGAATTATTGGAAAGTGAGCTGTTCGGTCATAAAGCAGGCGCCTTCACCGGCGCCATGAAAGATAAAAAAGGATTGATCGAAGAGGCTACTACAGGGACCCTTTTCCTGGATGAAATAGGCGAAATGCATGTCGATCTCCAGGCTAAGCTGCTCCGTGTGCTGGAAACCGGTGAATTCATAAAGGTGGGAGATACCCGGCCCACCCGTGTAAATGTGCGGATCATCGCCGCCACTAATCGCGATCTGCAGCAGGAGGTCAACGACGGAAAATTCCGGGAGGATCTCTTTTACCGGCTCAACGTATTTACCATCTCCCTCCCCGCCTTACGGGATAGAAAAAAAGACATTCCCCTCATCGCTCATCACTATCTCCGCTTCTTCTCGCAGAAAGGGGACAAACGCATCGTAAATATGAGCAAGGAATTCCTGGACCATCTGCAGCAGCATGAATGGAAAGGAAATATCCGCGAGTTAAAGAATATCATTGAAAGAGCAGTCATATTGGCCGAAGGACCACAGCTGACGGTAGACAATCTTCCCGCAGACCTTCTTGTGCCCTCCTTTCACACCGATGGAGCGCTCTCTACTTTCGATCTCAGCACAGTGGAGAAACTGCATATCCAACGCGTACTTAACCACACAAGAGGCAATAAGACAGAAGCTGCCCGTCTCCTGAACATCGGACTGACTACCCTTTACCGTAAGATCGAAGAATATAAGCTGCACGCCGAGGCCTGATTCCCCCCTCCATTTCGGCATGCCACCCTTTCATTTCGGAAGGGCGTTTTTATTGGCCCGCCAAATTCCTGAAAAAATATAAATAATTGTAAATCAATGTAGAATGGTGTTCCGCGAAGGCCTGTGCCTGCCCGCAGAACATCAGGCACCTCTTTTGGCCTATGCCGGACAGCATCATAAAAACTAAACATCATGCTCACACTGATCCTAACATTGTCCGGGCTCATTTGTTTCGGCCTCTTTTTTAAAACCATTGACTTTTTTGAAAAAATCTAAAACATATGCTACTACTCTTCATTACTTCGATCCTGGTTTTCATCTACCTCTGTTACGTACTGGTAAAACCCGAAAAATTCTAAATCAATGAACACAGAAATTACAGGCGTTATAGTCATGCTGCTCGCCACGATCCTTTTGGCTATTCCATTGGGGAAATATATAGCAAAAGTTTATACAGGAGAAAAGACCTGGGCAGACAGACTCTTCGCGCCTCTCGACAATATTTTTTTTAAGGCATCCGGCATCCGGCCTGAAAAGGATATGAACTGGAAACAGCACCTGGTAGCATTGCTGACCATCAATCTTGTGTGGTTCCTGTTCTCTATGCTTATACTCATGAACATGAGCTGGCTTCCGCTGAACCCGGATGGCAACCCTTCCATGACCGCAGATCTTGCGTTCAATACAACAGTAAGCTTTGTATCCAACACTAACCTGCAACACTATTCCGGCGAGTCGGGCGTGTCTTATCTTGGCCAGTTGGTCCTCATGTTATTCCAGTTCATCAGCGCGGGCGCAGGTATGGCAGTGTGCGCCGTGGTCTTCAATGCCATGAAAGAAAGGACTACCGACAAATTGGGTAATTTCTATAACTATTTTGTAAAATCCTGTACCCGCATATTATTGCCGCTGTCCATCATTGTGGCGGTCATTCTCCTGTTCAACGGAACACCCATGACCTTTAAAGGGAAGGACCAGTTCATCTCCATGCAGGGAGATACGGTGCATGTAAGTCGCGGACCCGCAGCAGCCATGGTCGCTATTAAACAGCTGGGTACGAATGGCGGCGGCTTCTTTGGCGCCAACTCCGCCCAGCCCTTGGAAAATCCCAACTACCTGACCAATGTGGTAGAAAACATCAGCATCATCCTTATTCCTATAGCGATGGTCTTTGCATTGGGACATATCCTGAAGAGAAAGAAATTTGCATGGATGATCTTTGGTGTGATGACCGTGGGATTTCTCCTCTTCCTGATCCCCTCCATTCATTATGAAATGAAAGGTAATCCGGCCATCGGAGAGATGGGCATCAACCAGCACCTGGGCAGTATGGAAGGAAAAGAGATCCGGTTTGGATCCGCCGCCTCTGCTTATTGGGCAGTAACCACCACCGTCACCTCCAATGGCTCCGTCAATGCCATGCACGACAGCCTCACACCCATGACAGGAATGTTCGCGCTGCTGGGCATGATGATCAATTCCTTTTTCGGCGGGGTAGGGGTCGGCTTTCTCAACTTCTACGTTTTCATCATCATTGCCGTCTTCATCAGCGGGCTGATGGTAGGAAGGACGCCTGAGCTGCTGGGTAAAAAGATAGAGGCAAAGGAAATGAAGATCGCTACGATCATAGCGCTGTTGCATACCTTGCTGATCCTTTCTTTTACCGCATTATCATCGCATTTATTCTCCCATGACCCAAAAGCTTATGCAGCCTGGCTCAATAACCCCGGTTATCATGGGTTCTCGGAAATGTTATATGAATATACCTCGTCCTCGGCCAATAATGGTTCCGGTTTTGAAGGGCTGGGCGATGGCGTTCCTTTCTGGAATATCACCTGCGGGATCGTGATGCTCCTGTCCCGTTTCTTGCCCATCATCGGACCTGTGGCCATCGCCGGTATACTGGCGCGGAAAAAATACATCCCAGAGACGGCTGGTACGCTTAAAACAGATACCGGCACTTTCGGGATCATGATCTTCGCGGTCATTATGATCGTGGCGGCATTGTCGTTCTTCCCGGCCCTCGCCCTCGGACCTATAGCAGAGTTCTTTGGCATGAAACACTGATCCTACATACTTCTAAACAAAAAAATATGCCTACTAATAAATCGAATAAATTATTTGAACCGGCCCTGGTGAAGGAAGCCATCTGGCAGTCCTTTATCAAGCTCAACCCCCGGATAATGTTCCGGAACCCCGTCATGTTCACAGTGGAGATAGGAACGGTCATCATGCTGATAGTCTGTCTGTGGATCATGGCAGGTGAAAAGTCCCAGGGAAGCCTGGTATATAACCTGCTCATCTTCGGTATATTGCTCGTTACCCTGTTATTCGCCAACTTCGCAGAAGCCATTGCTGAAGCACGTGGCAAGGCCCAGGCCGATAGTCTCCGTAAAACGAGAGAAGATACACCCGCAAAAAAGGTGTTCCCCGTTGGCGAGATCTATGTGGGAGAAATAAAGACCGTCCCCTCTTCACAGCTGAGGAAAGGAGATGTCTTTGTCTGCGAGGCCGGCGATACGATCCCTATGGATGGAGAGATCATAGAAGGACTGGCTACCATCGATGAAAGCGCTATTACGGGGGAAAGCGCTCCCGTGATAAGAGAGTCCGGTGGGGACAAGTCCAGCGTTACAGGTGGCACCAAAGTGCTGAGCGATAAGATCAAGGTAAGGGTGACCACGGAGCCCGGAGAAAGCTTCCTGGATAAAATGATCGCGCTCGTGGAAGGCGCTTCGCGTCAAAAGACCCCCAATGAGATAGCCCTGACGATCCTGCTGGCAGGATTCACCATCATCTTCGTGATAGTATGCGTTACGCTGAAGCCTTTTGGGGATTATGCCAATACACCCATTACGATCGCAGCTTTTATCTCCCTGTTCGTCTGTCTGATCCCTACTACCATCGGTGGTTTGCTTAGCGCCATCGGTATTGCGGGGATGGACAGGGCCCTCCGCGCCAATGTGATCACCAAGAGCGGTAAGGCCGTGGAGACAGCGGGCGATCTGGATACGCTGTTGCTGGATAAAACAGGAACTATTACCATCGGTAATCGTAAGGCCACCCATTTCTGGCCTGCGGAAGGAGTGGATGAAAAGGTTTTTATCGAGGCTTGCGTACTGGCCTCCCTCGCGGATGAAACGCCGGAAGGCCGTTCCATCATTGAGCTGGCGAATGTAAACCCCCATTCCTATACCACCACCGGGGCCAGGTTCGTGGAGTTTACGGCCGAGACCCGTTGCAGCGGTATCGATCTGCCTGAAAGCCATAACGGTGGCCTGCAAACCGCCACCGCAGTATCTCCCGTCCGCATCCGCAAAGGTGCTTTTGACTCCATCAGGAGCCTCGTCATAAAGGCTGGTAACAGCTTCCCGGACGCAACGGAAAAGAAAGTAAAGGAAATAGCCTCCAACGGTGGTACCCCCCTGGCCGTTAGCCAGAACGGGAAAGCCCTGGGTGTTATAGAACTGCAGGATATTATAAAACCTGGCATACAGGAACGTTTCGAACGCCTCCGTAAAATGGGTGTGAAGACCGTGATGGTCACCGGTGATAACCCGCTTACAGCAAAATATATCGCCGAAAAAGCCGGAGTGGATGATTTCATCGCCGAGGCAAAACCGGAAGATAAGATGAACTATATCAAAAAAGAGCAGCAGGGTGGCAAGCTGGTAGCTATGATGGGCGATGGAACAAATGATGCACCTGCCCTGGCCCAGGCTGACGTTGGCGTGGCCATGAACAGCGGGACACAGGCGGCAAAGGAGGCCGGTAATATGGTGGACCTTGATAATGATCCTACCAAGCTTATCGAAATAGTAGAGATAGGTAAGCAGCTGCTGATGACCCGGGGAACACTTACTACTTTTTCCATAGCCAATGACGTAGCAAAATATTTTGCCATCGTCCCGGCCCTTTTTATCGCCTCTATCCCTGCCCTGCAGGCCCTCAATATCATGCGGCTGCACAGCCCGGAAAGCGCTATTCTGTCGGCCGTTATCTTTAACGCCATCATCATTCCCCTGCTGATCCCACTGGCCTTACGGGGCATCAGCTACAAGCCCATCGGCGCCAGCGCCCTGTTACGCAGGAACCTGCTGGTCTATGGTCTTGGCGGGATCCTGTTGCCTTTTATCGGAATAAAATTGATAGACCTGGTGGTCTCTATCTGGTTTTAAAAAACAAAAACAATGAAACAGCATATTATAGCAGCCCTTCGCCTCACACTTGTATGTATCATCTTCTTCTGCGGCATCTATACGCTCCTGATCTGGGCCATCGCACAAGCCGCTCCTGCAAAAGGAGAGGGAGAGACCCTGATGGCAAAAGGAAAAGTAGTAGGATACGCCCTCGAAGGCCAGAATTTTACAAAAAGTGAATACTTCTGGAGCCGCCCTTCGGCTGTAGGCTACAATGCCGCCGGCAGCGGCGGTAGTAATAAGGGCCCTTCCAATCCCGACTATCTGAAGGACGTTCAGAGTAAGATAGACACCTTCCTGGTTTATAACCCGGGCGTCAAAAAAGAAGATATTCCTTCAGAATTAGTAACTTACTCAGGAGGAGGACTGGACCCTGATCTGTCCCCCGCCGGCGCCAGGATCCAAATAGCCCGTATCGCAAAAGCAAGACAAATACCCGAAGAAAAGATCCGGTCATTGGTAGACCAATACACGGAAAAAGGTCTCTTCGGACCTGCAAAAGTGAACGTACTAAAATTGAATATAGCTTTGGACGAAGGACGCTAAACCATCACCCCCTAAAAAGATGTCAGACAAAGATCCCAATATTGAGAACTTTCTGGAGCTGATCCGTAAATCGAGAAAAGGTAAGTTCAAGATCTACATAGGCATGAGCGCCGGGGTGGGCAAGACCTACCGGATGCTACAGGAGGCGCAGACCCTGAGCAGGAACGGAGTGGATGTCTCGATCGGGTATATCGAGACGCATGGCCGGAAAGAGACCGTAACACAGCTGGAAGGACTGCCGGTGATACCCAGGAGAAAACTATTCTATAAAGGCAAGGAATTGGATGAGCTGGATGTACAGGCCGTGATCAATCTTCATCCCGAAGTGGTCATCATCGATGAGCTGGCTCATACCAATATCGAAGGCAGTAAGAATGAAAGACGATGGCAGGATGTAATGGATATCCTGGACGCAGGCATCAGTGTCATCAGCGCCGTCAATATCCAGCATATCGAAAGCCTCAACGTTGCCGTGAAACAGATCACCGGTATAGAAGTAACGGAAAGGATCCCCGACAGGGTCCTGAAAGAAGCCGATGAGGTGGTCAATATTGACCTGACCGCTGATGAATTGATCACCCGGTTAAAGGAAGGGAAAATATATGCGCCCGATAAGATAGCCATCGCCCTGCAGAATTTCTTCCAGCCTGAAAAGATCCTGCAGCTGAGAGAGCTGGCGTTAAAAGAAGTGGCAAGCCAGGTGGAAAGAAAGATAGAATCGGAACTGCCGGGGAATGGCCATCTCAGACCCGAAAGGTTCATGGCCTGCATCAGCAGCAACCATGAGACGGCAAAAAAGGTCATCCGTAAGACGTCCCGGCTGGCTACCTACTATCATTCAAAATGGCTCCTGCTCTATGTACAGACCCCCAGGGAGGACGGTGATAAGATCGGGCTGGCATCGCAGCGCCACCTGATCAATAATTTTAAGCTGGCAACTGAGCTGGGAGCCGAGGTGATTAAACTAAAACAGGTTAATATTGCCAAAGGGATTATGGAAATGGCGGAGCAGCATGCTATTACAACCATCTGTATCGGGAAGCCGCACCTGAGCCTGTATAATGTGATCAGGAGCACCGCTGTCTTTAATCAACTGTTAAATAAATTGGCCGCATCAAATATCGATGTGGTAATACTATCGTGATATGGGTATACGGTTAAAAACCAAATTATCGCTTGGACTGGTATTCCTTTTTGTCGTCATCGTTCTGTTTGGCGTATCAGGCCTGTTCTATATTCACCTGCTCAGCTATGAAGGAAGACAGGTGCTGCAGAACAACCATGAATCCATTGTCTATTGCAACAAAATGCTGCAGTCCCTGGAAGATCTTCCAGGGAACAAGGATGCCATGGACGTCTTCAGACAAAACCTCCAGCTCCAGCAAAATAATATCACAGAAGTAGGAGAGAAGGAGGCGACAGATGAACTGACAAAAGACTTCCAACGATTGACCACGGCTTCCACCGACACCACTATATGGTCCGCTACCCGTAAGGCAATCTATAAAATAGCGGACCTCAATGAAATGGCCATCGTCCGTAAAAGCGAAGCAGCTCAGAAAACGGCGGATAAGGCCCGGGATATCCTCACGGTCATCTTTACCATCCTCACCCTGGTGGCCTTTACTTTTATTTTTAACCTGCCCGGCATTATTTCAGATCCTATCCGAAGTCTGTCGGAAGGTATCCGGGAGATAGCCGGGAAGAATTATAAAAAGCGTATCTATCTTAAGCAGGATGATGAGTTTGGCGATCTGGCGAATGCTTTTAATATCATGGCCGGTAAGCTGGATGAATATGAAAATAGCAATCTGGCGAAGATCAAGTTCGAAAAAAGCCGCATCGAGACCATCATTAACCAGATGCGGGATGGGATCATCGGCCTGGATGAAAAGCGAAATATCCTGTTCCTTAATGCCGTGTCCGAAAAGCTGCTGGGATTGAAAGAAGTCGATATCATAGGAAAATACGCACCCGATGTGGCATTAAAGAACGATCTGATGAGGACCCTCCTGCAGGAGGAAACCCAGAAGAAGGACCTGAAGATCTATGCCGATAATAAAGAAAGCTATTTCAGCAAGGATGTACTGGATGTCACCAATAACGAATCCACCATTGGGCAGGTGATCGTCCTGCGTAATATCACGCCTTTTCATGAGCTGAATGAAGCCAAGACCAATTTCATAGCAACGGTCTCGCATGAGCTGAAAACACCCATTTCTTCCATAAAAATGAGCGCCCGTCTGCTGACAGATCTCCGGGTAGGGGGCCTGAACACGGAGCAAAAGGAACTGATCCGTAGCATTACGGACGATGCTGACCGACTGCTGAAGATCACCGGTGAATTGCTGAATATGTCCCAGGTGGAGACGGGAAAGATCCAGCTGAAATTACAGCCCTCCGACCCCGGCGCCATTGTTACACAGGCCATACAGGCGGTGCAGGCACAGGCACAGCAGAAACAGATCCAGATCCATACTTCTATTGCAGACGGCCTCCCGTTCATACAGACGGACATGGAAAAAACTTCATGGGTGCTGATCAATTTTCTTACCAATGCCATTAAATATTCTCCTGAACACACCGGTATCGAGGTCACCGCATTCAGAAAAGATGGCAAGGTGGAATTCCTCGTCAGTGATCATGGCAATGGCATCGATGAAAAATATCTGCCCAGGATCTTTGACCGGTATTATAAGGTACCGGGCACCCACGACCGCCAGGGAACAGGGCTCGGATTATCCATCTCCAAGGAATTTATCGAGGCCCAGGGGGGACAAATATGGGCCGATAGCCGCCTGGGGGAAGGGAGTAGGTTTGGATTCGCTTTTGCCGTATCTTAGTACTTTCCGCAGCCTGACTGCTCCCAAATTGTCCCTTTGCTGTCGCCTGCCGGCAGATAAAGCCCCACGAGGACGTTCGTTTTTTTTCGATTAAAAAATTATATACTTAACTACATAAATAATAAGTGTTTACATTTATTATCTGGGGGATTTTGGTAAAAATGACCGCAGAAGATTTTTGTCTATTAATATAAAATGACCTAAATTCATGGTCTAATAGGATAAGGTTTAATGGTTATGGTATTTGATTAGTGCATCCCCCGCTAACACGGGGGATTTTTATTTGTCCGTGAGGAGCTTTCAGGTATGCATGACCGCACTGACATTTTCTTTAACTTTTTTATTTCGGGTAAATACCTTAAATTTATCTACCCCTTTTGCATAAACACTACACTGTCGCCGGACAGCCTCTTACATGAGGCTGATCTTCTTATAAAAAGGCTTAATGATTAGTAGAAATTTTTTAGGAAAATTTCCAACAACCGTCTGATGAAAAGTTTGAACAACAGTCTCAGGATCCTGACTGTAGAAGACAATTCCAGTGACCTTTATTTGTTGCAGCGTATGTTGCGGGCTTCCGGTTTAAAGGTGGAATAGCTATACGCTGCCGATAGCATTAAGAATGCCCGCGAGATCTTACGGGTGGAAGAGATCGATCTGGTCCTACTGGACCTGACCCTTCCCGATGGTTTCGGTATCGACACCTTTATCCAGTTAAAGTCCTCCGTACGGAAAGTGCCTGTGATCATTCTGACAGGACTACCCGATACGGATCTTGCGCTGGATGCCATCAAAGAAGGCGCCCAGGATTATCTTGTGAAAGGGGAGTATGATGAAAGGCTGCTGGCCAAGACCATCCAATACAGCATCGAGCGTAAGCGTAACCTGGAGATCATTCTTGCTTCCGAAGAGAAATACAAACAGATCTTCTATAAAAATCCTTTTCCCACCTGGATCTATGACCTGGATACCTTCAAGATCATGGAAGTCAATGACGCAGCCCTGGAAAAATATGGTTTTAGCAAGAACGAATTCCTGGGACTGACCATGCGAGACCTGCACCCTACCGGGGAGGTATATACCCACGTACATGCTATAGAAGGGAAATTATGGCGCCATCGAAATAAGTATGGTGATCTTATGATCGTGGAAATAACCTCCCACCTGATCGATTATTTTGGCAAAATGTCTATGCAGGTGATCATTAACGACGTTACAGAAAGAATAAGACTGGAAAAGGAGCTGGCCATGCAGCAGAAGCTCAAACAGCAGCAGATAACAGAAGTGGTCCTGGGTGCACAGGAGCGGGAACGATTTGAGCTTGGACAGGAGCTACACGATAATATTAACCAGATCCTGGCCACTTCCAAGCTTTATCTGGACGTGGCCATCGAAGAGCGGGAACCCCGTATTGAGCTCCTTGCCAAAAGCCGGACAAATATCTCCATGGCCATCGAGGAGATCCGGAAGCTTTCCAAAGACCTCATCACACCCACCCTCAATGACCTGGGACTGGTCCAGTCTATTAAAGAGCTGATCAGGAGCATCCAGACCGTAAAGAAAATGAAGATCCGGCTGAGTATCACCCGGCTGGATGAAGAAGCCCTGCTGCCCGAACAAAAAATAAACATATACCGCATCATCCAGGAACAGCTGAATAATATCCTGAAACATGCCCAGGCTTCTTCGGTCATCATTGAGCTGAATAAAGAAAAGGAACGCATTTCGCTGCTGGTACAGGACGACGGGAAAGGGTTCGACCCTCGTTTACGCCGGAATGGAGTGGGTATCTCCAATATCATCAGCCGCGCTGAACTATATAACGGGAAAGTAGAGATTGACTCTGCACCCGGAAAAGGATGCCGCCTCGAAGTCATCCTCAATTCCAAGGCAATGCCGGAACAGGCTTAGAGAGGGGAAAGCGCACGGTTACACATTACAGTAAATGTCTATTGGTTCCCTTGTGATGCACACAAAAAGGATATTGCCTGGCCATGGCATTCAGACGCGAGACGGTCTCCTCATCAGGAGGGGTCATCCTCGAATCCTCGTCCTTTGATTTCTTTGAACGCGGATGTCTCACAATTTTGGCGGTCGGCAATACGGTCAGTGGAGATTCTACTGGACTAACTGGGACAACATTGGACTTCATCTGATAGAGGTATTAAAGATGATTGACGATTATGATTTCCAACACATCTTTCCTATGCAAGCTATCTTCTGGAGGGACGGATAAGGTATGTCTAATGCACAATTTCTCAACACTATGAAGGTAGGAAAAAAAGCTTTCCCACAAACACTCCCCCGCATTTTTATTTATAATTTTTTACAAAAAATACGCTATCCGACACGTGTTGTGTACACATGACACAGGCAAAATCCTTTTAGCTAATGACTGCGGGTCAGCCAGCGCCAGCTTAGTGTGGCTTGTACATATCCTTCCCGATGATCTTTCTGTATTTGCTGTATAGACGATCCGCCACTGCCAGGGTCTTTCCCGAGGCCTGGGTGGGGAATTCCTTGTTATGGCTGTTTACCCAGCGCCATTCCCATTCACTGATCCGCTTTTCGAAGTCATCCAGGTCAGGGTGCGACCCTGCATCCATATTTTCCAGCAACAGGGTAAAGAACTTCTGCCATCTTTTTGCGTAAAAGTCATTCAAGAGTCCGCTCCATTGCCGGCAGGAATATTCATGCAGCGGACTATGGACATCTCCCCACAGCGTGATCAGGTCCCGGGCATTGCGTTCATAAAGATCCTTTTGCTCGGGCGTGGTGCCCCAGCGACGAGCTTCTGAAAGCCAGGTGCCCAGGAGAAAGTCTTTACGGGTGCCCAATAGTTCATCCATGTCCTCTATCAGCTCCACAAACCGGTTGCTTAATTCCGTAAAGCCCTGGACATCTTTTTCCCGGTAGGCCCGCGACCATTTTTCCTGCAAAGTGCCGGCATAATTGGCCAGCACCTGGCGGGTAAGATCGGCCAGGTCATACTGGAATCCGTCATGATGGCGACAGGAAATGGAGACATCCATAAAGAGGTCCCATGCCGGTAACAATGCATTGGGATCATAATTCAGACGGGTTTTGGTCCATGTCGTGGAAGGAGAGAAGGTAGGACGCCCCGTAATGATGGACTCCGCACCATCCCTCAGCTCTTTTCCGTTGTATACTGTCTCCCGCAGGATCTGCCAGGCCTTGATAGCCGATTTGTCCGGATGCCCATACCGGGCAGTAATATACGAGACCAGCCATTTATCGGGGTCGATGACACCATCCTGCCAGGTATGCGCCATCATCAGCTCATATAACACCGGATTCTGTTCGATGCCTTCCATGGTAAGCCCGATACCTTTCATTTTACCTGCACCCGGGTCATGCGCAGCATTCACGGGCCCCGCAGCCACTTCATCCATCCTGCCGAACATACTGATATTCCCGCCGAAGTTGTGCAGCATATTCCAGATCCAGGGCTTTCCGTAAAATGCTTCCGTTCTTTTCCAGATAGGCTCTATCTCGGCCGCCAGGTCCAGCAGGATCATATGATCATTGGGAACTGCATCCAGCAGGGCCTTTATCTGCGGCGCTTTCCAGAAGTTCCGGTCGCTGTAGAACAGCCAGCCCTGCATGACCCACACTGCCTGCGGATCCGCATCCCGCATGCCCTCATATATTTTCCTGCTTAGACCGGCCAGCGCCTCCGGATCATCCGAAGGAGGCTCATTCTCATTAAAAGTATCCGAAGAATATAGATGATCCGTTCCATACAAATGGGTTTGCGCTTCCAGGAATTTCTTACCCAGCTCCGAAAACAACGGGTCCGCTGCATCGAGGATGTAGGTGTCCGCAAATCCATTCTTCCAGTTCGTTTGCTTACACTGCGCATTGGGAAAGTGTTTCTTAAAGGATGCCGGTACATGCCCTGTAAAAGCCGGCAGCACAGGCGTCATCCCCAATTCTCGCTCCCGCGCAACTATCTTTTTCTGCAGCTCAGCATGGCTTTGCATCCAGCTCAGGGGCAACGGACCGCCCCAGCCATCCAGGTTCCCCATCCAGGACCAGGCAAAATAGGCAGGTCCGCTAAAAAAGGCGCCCAGCTCTTCATCCGTAAATCCCATTTGCTTGTATACAGTATACCAGGTATACTCCTCTCCGGTAATGGCCAGGGGCATATTGATGCCATGTAAAGCCATCCAGTCTATTTCCTTCTCCCATCTGGGCCAGTCCCACCAGCTCATGCTATAATTGAACGTGCAATAGTTGAGATAATACCGATAGTCGTATGAAGTGGCCTTATGCACCTTCTCCGGAATGGCAGGCAGCCGTTCATCCGGGTAGAAGTCTACATTCTCCCCGTTCCAGGTGATCTGGTAATGGCAGTATTCATTCAGATAATAGTTAAAAGCCGAGGCAATGGCCAGCCCGTTGTTTCCCCGCAGCACTATCTTGTTTTTCCTGCTTTCCAGCTCAAATGCGTCCTTGCCCGCATCCGCAGACAAAGGCTCGATAATAAAGTTGCTGATCTGCTTACCTGCTATCCGCCGTAATAAGCCTTCTGCAGACCGCTGCGTAGTGGCCCAGCTGGTATGTTCCTGCGCATAGCCTGTCTGTGAAAGGAGTATCCATCCTGATAAAAAGAAAAAGCAATTCCTGGAGATCATGAACCCTGAATTTATAAATTGAGGCTTAAAACTAGGAATATTCAGGGGATTACAATGGCGTCACTTTAAATTGATAGCTATAATTTACATCTTTTAACACATAATTTTTTCCTACACCCATTTGCCGATAATCAATATCCAGCTGTGTCTGAGGACGTTCTTTTAATATGCCCGTATACCCGCTGGTGTCCAGATCACTATCATAATAATGCAGCGCGCTCATGCTAAGCAAC
>Ga0206922_1170_pt1 | contig 15034 bp, 5 predicted proteins | sample Alteio_BWOrgHeat_63_FD_152976 | JGI IMG/M metagenome (GOLD analysis project Ga0206922, IMG submission 152976) | Enriched cells from forest soil in Barre Woods Harvard Forest LTER site, Petersham, Massachusetts, United States -... | ecosystem: Environmental > Terrestrial > Soil > Temperate forest > O... | reverse complement strand
GGGAATGCTGCTGTTGCCGTTGGAGGCTGCGGTAGCCACTTGTTGTACAAATTCGAAGTTGACACCGTCCTTGCTTCTTTCCACGGTGAAATAATTATTGTTCGACTCTGTTGCGGTGGCCCAGGTGAGGTCTACTCCGCCGTTGTTTGTTTTTGCGTGGAAGTAGAGCAATTTAGCGGGCAGGACGTTAGCCGCCCCTATCTTGTCACCCAGGGCGAAAGTCGAGAATGAGGAAAAGGCCGTGGGTGTGGAAGTCGAGGTAATGCTGCCGGAGAGATTTGCGCCTGCGCTATAGGCGGGTCCGCCGGTGCCGCCGATGTCGATCCAGCTGGTGGTGGCCGTATAGGTGTTCTTTACCACCGTGAGGCTGCTGCCATCTTCAACGAGGTCATTTGTCCCGAAGAAGATCTGGATGGTCTGGTTACCGCTGAGCCCGGAGACAGGCTGGGTCGTACCGGAGGCATCTGTTCTGCCAATGGTATAATAGTGTATGCCAGAGACCCTGTCAACTGAAGGCGGAAGTGTATATCCCAGGGCCTTGGCGCTGGCGTCAAACAGCTGGGCCTGGTAGGTGTACAACGTACCTGAAGTATGGGAGACTGTCAGCACGATGGGCCGGCAGTCGGGGGCGTTACCGATGGGAAAGTTCATGGTAGTCGCCCCGGAGGTGGACTTCTGATACCGCATAGGTCCGTTGACATAGCTGGTGGACAACGCGGTTCCGGCCGAGGTGGTGGAAGCGTTGAGCATGGTCAGGATATAGGTGGTGGTGGTATTCAGGAGCCCGGTGGTCATCGTCAGTGTTTTTGACACATTGATGGACGTATTATTCAGGGTAACGCCGCCGCCGGTATTGGCGATCACCAGTCGGGCGAATACGGGGATAGCGGAGCCACTGGTGGCGTTGATATTTTGTGTAGCGGAGCCTGAGCAGGTGGCGGAGCCATTCCCTGCGCCGAAGGTGATAGCGGTGGCCGATGGCGAGGTCACGGTGATGTTACCTGCGTAGGTGCTGTTATTGTTATAATTCGGATATACGGCGCCGGTGCTGTTCTGTACAAAAGTGACATCACTATTATAAGCATCGCCTGCGCTGTTGGTCATCCATAAATAACCAGTGCCATTATTAGTGAATGTCGCGGGTGCGTTGAAGACGTTATTACCCGGGCTCTGGTCATTGGAGCTGCCGGTCTTGGTACAATTGACCACTCCGTTAAAAGTGCTGCTGCTAAAGAAGAGGCCGGGGCTGGACGTAGTAACCGGTGCATCGAAGGATGCGTTGGTGCCAAATTGTATGATGCTGGTGCCGGTGCTGGTGATATTTTGTGTTGTGCCGCCGCCGGATTGTTTATAATTTTTGAAGACCAGGGTACCGGATGTGAATCCGGCTGCACCTATGCTGATGGATTTGCCGGAGCTCATTACGGATGTCCCGGTGTTATTTCCGAAATAGACGCCGGAGCCGCCGATGTTCGTCACGCTGATATTTCCGTTGTATTGGGTATTTATACCGGCCGTGTTCGGGTAGATCCATGCTCCTGTAACGCCGGGCTGGTTATTAAATGCTACGTCACCGTTAAAGATATTGCCGCTGCTGTTATAGGCAATATACATATGCTGGGCGGAGCTTTGGTTATTAAACGTGGCGGTGGACTGCCAGAGATCAGGATTACCATTGCCCATGAGGAAGTAACCGGCGCCTGTATTGGTAACGGTGAAAGCGCCATTGAATGTATTATTCCCAGAGGAGGCGTCACTGGTGGCGCCATTCTTAACGGACGTCACTGTTTCACCGAAATTACATCCATTAAAAAGCAGGGTGGGACTAGTGGTTGTCACATTTCCGCCGAATGCCGATGTGGGGCCGAAGGTCAGGTTACCCGTACCGGTGAGTGTAAGACTTTGGGGTGTGGAACCTGTCTGTGTAAACTGTCTGAGATATAATATACCGGCAGAGAAACCACCGGCGCCGATGGAAATGGTCTTACCGGCAACCAGGGTAGCCGTGGGTGTATTGCTTCCGCCGCAGAACTGGACACCCTGTCCGGCCGTGGAGGTCACGATAATATTATCATTGAAAATGGTACCGGCAGAATTTTGGCTGATATAGATGCCCGTATTGGCGGTGGGGGTATTGTTAAACGTGGCCGGGCCGCCAAAAATATTATTCGGGCTGTTATTGGCGATGTACATATTGTTGCCGCCTGCATTATTAAAGGTAGCTGCAGCATTGAACTGGTCCCGGTTACCGTTGCCCATGGTCAGGCTACCTGACCCTGTATTAGTGATGACCGTGACGCCATTGAAGATATTGTTCCCGCTGCTGGCGTCGTTGGTGCTGCCTGTTTTTGTGGAATTGACGGCGCCATTGAAAGTACAGCCGTTGAAAAACAAGGTGCCGCTGGAAGAAGTGAGGTCCCCTCCTATTGTCGAAGTAGGTCCGAAAGTAAGTGAGCAGGTAGCGCACAGCGGCAGGTTCACCGGACCGTTACCCAATTGTGTGAAACGTTCTATTTGCAAATAGCCCGTGGTGAATCCCGCAGCGCCGATGGAGATGGTCTTACCGGCCGCCTGGGTTTCGTTGGTGGAAGCGCTCCAGCCGAAGGCGATGCCCTGGGAGGAACCTATCTGTGTCAGTATGATATTGCCGTTGTAAATATTGCCTACGGGGCTATTGCCAAAAATGATCCGGTCTGTAGAATTGTTATTAGCGTAGAGGTCTCCGTTAACGGTGTCGGCTGCGCCGCTGGCAAATCCGAAATACCCGCCTCCCTGCTGATTTACGGTGAGCGTGGAATTAAAGACATTCCCGCCATACATCCATTCTCCGGTGACTCCTGTTTTGGTGAGGGAGACCACATCGGAAAAGTGAGTGGTGTTCAGCAGGATCCGGGGGGAGATGGTGGTAAAAGCGCCGCCAAAAGTGGACGTGGGACCGCACTGCATGATCGTGTTAGCGCCTGTCAGTGTGAGGTTATTGGGTGAACTCCCCAACTGCGTGAATTGTCTGAGCAATAATGTACCGGAAGAAAAGCCGCCCGGTCCGACGGTAATATTTTGGCCCGCGGCCAGCGTAGCGGTAGCAGACAAGTTGCCCGCACAGAACTGGACGCCTTGACCGGCGGTGGAAGTCACGACGATATTACCATTAAAGAGGGTGCCGGTGGAATAGTTGCTGACGTAAATGGCACCGTTAGCGCTGGTGGTGTTATTAAACGTGGTCAGGCCGCCAAAAACATTATTAGTGCTGTTATGGGCGACATACATATTGCTGCTGCCTGTATTATTAAAGGTAGCGTCTGTATTGAACTGATCCAGGTTACCATTACCCAGCACGACATAGCCTGAACCCGCGTTTGTAATGGTCGCGACGCCGTTAAAAATATTATTCCCGTTGCTGAAGTCGTTGGTAGTCCCTGTTTTTGTAGCGTTGACCAGACCGCTGAATGTACAGCCGTTAAAAAGCAAGGTACCGCTGGACGAGGTGAAGTCCCCTCCTATTGCTGAAGCGGGGCCGATGGTAAGCGAACAGGTGGCGCAAAGGGGCAGATTCACGGGAGCATTGCCCAACTGTGTAAAACGTTCTATTTGCAGCCAGCCGGTGGAGAATCCTGCTGCGCCGATAGAGATGGTCTTACCGGCCGCCTGGATCTCGCTGGTGGGTGAGCTCCAGCCGAAGGCAATGCCCTGGGAGGAGCCTATCTGTGTCAGTATGATGTTGCCGTTGTATAGATTACCTACGGGATTATTGCCAAAGATGATCCGTTCTGTGGAATTATTATTAACATACAGATCTCCGTTAACGGTGTCTGCGCTGGAGTTGGCAAAGCCAAAATAACCGGCCCCCAGGTGATTTACGGTGAGGGTGGAATTAAAGGTATTGCCGCCCGTCATCCATTCCCCGGTGGCGCCTGTTTTAGTGAGGGATACCACATCGGAGAACTGGGTGGAGGTTAGCAGTATCCGTGGAGAGGTGACCGTGAAGGAACCTCCAAAAGCGGAGTTCGGGCCCACCTGGTTGACTGTGTTAGTGCCTGTCAGCGTCAGGTTAACGGGGGTATTGCCCAGCTGGGTAAACTGTCGCAAGGATAAAGTACCCGTGCTGAAACCCGCTCCGCCTATCTGGATAGTCTTTCCAGCAGCAAGGGTGGCTGTCGATGCAGCATTCTGACAGAAATATATACCTGCAGACGTATTGGAACTGGTGACGGTGATGTTGCCATTGAAGATATTAGCCGGCGAGTTAAATCCCATGCCGATATAAGCCGTACCGCTGCTGTTGAGGAACAGGTCATTGTTACAGGTGTCCGAATTGCCGTTGCCAAGCATCCAGTATCCTGTGCCGGTGGAGTTCAGCGTAGTAACACCCTGAAAGGTATTACCACCACTATTGTAATCGGTGCCGGCGCCTGTTTTTGTAGCATTTACCTGTCCGTTGAAAGTGCTGCCATTAAAATAGATGTCCGGTGAGGATGAGGTGAGGTCACCCCCGATGGAAGAGCCGCGGGCAAAGGCCAGATAAGTATTGGTTCCTGTGAAACTAAGATTCATGGGCGCATTTCCCAGCTGCGTAAAAGTATTGAAATATAGAAAGCCGGCGCTGAAACCTGCCGAGCCGACCAGGACGGTCTTCCCCGCCGCCATGGTCGGTGTGCCCGTGCCGGATGTCCAGCCTAAATAGATGCCGCTTGTACCGGTGGAGCTGACGATGATGTTGTCGTTAAAAAGATCATTGGAGTTATACCCCAGCATAAAATAGCCGGTGCTACTCTGCTGGTTAATGGTACAGGTGGAATTAAAGATATTCTGATTCTGATTATTATGATTGGAGGAACCGCCCATTTTATTAAAAGTGGCGGGGCTGTTATAAGTGGCGCCCTGTGCCCAGATGTCGGGAGCGGTAGCGGTGAATGTACCGCCGAAATTACTATTGGGTCCCAGGTAGAGGACTGTTGTACCCGTTCCTACGAGGTTAACGGGTGTACTGCCCAGCTGTGTGAATTGTTTCAGGTAGAGATAACCGGCAGTCAGGCCGCCAGATCCTGCCAGGATGGTCCTGTTAGCTGCCAGGGTAGCCGTAGCGGTGGAATTGCCTCCGCAGAACTGGATACCGGTGGCGCTGCCGGATGTGTTGATATATATGTTCCCGTTAAACTGGTTACCGACGCTGGACCAGCAGGGTAATAAGCGTTCAGAGCCGTTGTCTGTGAATGTGACGTCATTATTCCAGGTGTCGGGATTAGTGCTACCCAGGAGTAAGTAGCTGCTGCCGCTGTTGGTGATGTTGCTGACGCCGTTAAAGATATTGCCACCCGTACTCCAGTCGCCTGTACTGCCTGTCTTTGTAATATTGGTAGCACCGTAGAAGTTACAGCCATTAAAATAAAGCGTAGGGCTGGAACAGGTGACATCCCCTGCGAACGCGGAAGAGGGGCCGAAGGTGAGGTTACCCGTGCCTGTCAATATGATAGATTGGGCGGCGGCGCCTGTTTGTACAAATTGCCTCAGCAGAAGGGTACCGGTGGTAAAACCAGCTGAGCCGACGGTGATGGTATTCGTACCTGCGAGTGTAACAGTGGAGGAAGTGTTCCCTCCAAAGACGACCCCGTTACCTGCTGTGCTGGTAACAATGATATTATTATTGAATGTAGCCGTCGAGGAGTTCTGGCTGATCTGTATATTATTATTGGTAGTGGTGGCATTATTGAATGTAGTGACACCATTAAAAATATTATTGGCGCTGTTCCAGGCGAGGTAGAGATTATTGCTGCCGGTGTTATTAAAGACGGCCGCACCATTATAGGTATCCGGACTACCATTGCCCATGACAAAGTAACCGGCGCCGGTATTATTTATAGTGAGGGAGTCATTAAAGATGTTGCTCCCGCTGCTGTAGTCATTGGAGGTCCCGTTCTTGGTGATGGTGACGGGTTTTTGGAAGGTGGTGCTTTTCAGGGTGATGGTTGCGGACGTGACGTTCGTATAGCAATTCATCGTGATGGGACCGCCGCCGAAGGTGGTGGTCGTTGCATTGGAAACGAGGGCCCCGTTTTGGACGGTGCCGGTGGCAAAAGTGGCGGTGGCGCCGGTGATGGTGAGGCCAAAGCCGCCTATGTCCAGGATGCCGCTGGTGACTTTTAGTGTGGAGATGCTGGTATTAGCGCTTAGCTGGCAATTGTTGCTGCCTGTAACGATGGTTACATTATCAGCGGCTCCGGGGATACCGTTGGGTGTCCAGTTGGTCGCGGTGTTCCAGCTGGTGGAAGTGGCGCCGTTCCAGGTGTAGGACGTCTGAGCTTTCAGCGTAATGCTGAGCACCAAAAAACCGATAAATAAGATGAATTGTTTTACGAGACCGGAACGGCCTGGCATGACATTAGGGTAAGTGCGTACAGGTTTTTTCATAGCTACTATTAAATGGTACAAAAAATATTGGATCTACTGAATAAGGGTTACTACGTGCTATATAGGTAGGCCAATATTATTCCAGAGTTGTTATAATTTGATTTTTAATTAGTTACACATATCTTTTGCTAAGCTTTTTTCCCAAAATTGGAAACATTTTCCATTTGGGGGGATAAAATCATCCGCGGAGAGTATTCCATGGTATGGCAGAAAAGAGACCCTTCCGGGTCTCCTTTCGTTTATAAATCGCAATATTTCTTTACATAGGCGATCCAGTCCTGTCCAAAGGGGATGACCATATATTTCCCTTCTGGTGTGATCAATATTTTTGAAGGATAGCTTTGAATGTGATAATTGCGTTCTATTTGATCATCAGCCATGGCAACGGGAAAGGTGTAATTGTTTTTGAAAAGGAAGGAGCGGACGCCCGGCTCCTTGTCTGCGCAGGCGATGGACAGAAGGGACAGTTTTTCCGGGTGTGTGCTGACAACCTCTTTATAGAAGCGCTGCATGTCGGGGAGCTCCTGGCGGCAGGGGCCGCACCAAGTGCCCCAGAAATCCAGCAGGACCCATTTATTTTTGTTTGCTGTGAGGTCAAAGAATTGTCCGTCCAGCTGCTGCAAACGGAATCCGGGGGCATTTTTTCTTTTATTGTTTATAAGCCGGGACCAATACGTATCAAAGCTGACACTATCGGTGTAATGGGTGTTATAGAAAAGCTGTAAGCTGTCCTTGTACTGGGTATCAGCCAAAGCCATTTTTATGAGCACATCGCGGACCTCGTCATCGGGCGCCTGGCGGGCCTTTTCGAATGCCAGGTAATCGGTCATATAAAGGTTGTCATTATGATCCGCATTACCGGTGAGCATAAACTTGTCATAAGCATACGCGGCCATATGTCCCCTGTCTATAATGTCCGGGCTGTATTCGAATGCCTGTTCTTTATCTCCAAGCTGGTGGCTACACCAGGAAAACAGATATCTGTATTCGGCCCGTTTCTCCAGCGCCATATAAGTGGCCATATCCGGGTCCACTGTGGTCTGGTGGTTTTTCAGGTAGTCATATGCCATGGAGAACAGCTGCCGGGCCAGGCTGTCGGACCGGTGCTGCGCCAGCAGGGTATTTGAGATCATTAGTGTATACCGGCAGATGCAATCAGCATACAGATCGTCTTTTGTCCATTGGGTGGTTATGAATTCATAGCTGAGCTGAGCCGCCTTTTTCTGGTCACTGCCGCAGTGTATTATATTCACCCAGTAATACAGGGGCTGGGCGATGGAGGAAAGAAAGCTATCGGGGTCGGCGGCAAGCTTATTGATGAATTCATAACCGAACTTGCGTGCATGCTGAAGACTCGTGATCTCTCCAGGATCAGCTACGCTATCGAGGAAGGGGTTAAATGACTGTACGAGCACAACATTTATCATTGTCCTCAATGAGAACTGGAACTCGGGCTTTTTTGTCAACACATGGGCATAGAACAAGGCCGAGTCGGCATCGATATTGGGGATGGCATAAAGCCTGTTGATATAAGCAAAGTCCGTCGCATGGCTGTTGTCCTCCTGTTGTGCTATGGCGGAAAACAAGAGAAATGTAAAACATATGGATAAGGCCCACCTGTTCATTGCAAATAATTTGCTACAAAGTAGGATAATTTTTTGGATGGCTGGTGGATGGGGGAATGGGGGTGGAAAATTGCGAGTAAGGAATAAAGAACCGGTGTTTATTTAGCCGGATGATTGATGTGCTGGAAAAAAGACTTCCTGTAGGTATCGGAGATGGGAATGACCGTATTGTGGAGCAGTATGGTGTCTTTTTCTATGGCGTCGATCTTATCCAGGGCGACCATAAATGATTTATGTACCCGGCATATGATCGAAGCAGGGATCTCCAGCTCCAGATCACGAAAGGTCTGTAAGGTCATGATCTGTCGGGTAGTGGTATGGATCCGGCGATAGTCACGCATGCCTTCGATATACAGCACTTCATTCAGAAAGGTCTTTTCCAGCCGGTGTTCTGTCCGGATAAAAATAAATTTTTTTTCCGGCGGGGCAGCTGCCGTTTTTATGAGATTATTCTTTGCTTTTTCCACTGCCTGTACAAATCGCTGGAATGTGTATGGTTTTAGCAGGTAATCTGTTACATTCAGGTCAAATCCCTTCAGGGCGTATTCATGATAAGCCGTTGTAATGATCACCTGGCTGGTGATCTGTGCCGATTCCAACAGCTGGATACCGGAAAGCTCCCCCATATTGATGTCGAGAAAAATGATATCTACCGGGTGGGTTTTCAGATGTACAAGGGCATCAATACCATTATCGAAAGTGCCTGCCAGCTGCATAAAAGGCAGCTTTGTGAGATAGCCTTTTGTACGTTCCTGGGCCAGGGGTTCATCTTCAACTATGATGCAATTTATCTGCATGTTGCGCTACAGTTAGTTTTGCTTTGTATATTTTGCCAGTTGTCGTTGTTTCCAGTATATATCTGTCCGGATAAAGCAGGGAAAGTCTTTTCCGGATCAGGTCATTACCGAGGCCCCCGGCATCTTCTGTCCGGGCATTTCCGCTAAAGCTGTTCTCGCACTCGAACATGATCTTTTCTTCAGTAATGAGGAAGCGAATATTGATGGCGTTCTCCACCTTTTTATTTTCCGCATGTTTAAACGCATTTTCTAAAAAAGGGATAAATAACATGGGTTCGATCATCCATTCATCCGGGTCTCCTTCCACTTCAAAGTTAATATAATGTGGATTAGCGGTGCGGATCTTTTGTAATTCAATATATTTTCCAATATAGGTCAACTCCTTCGTCAGGGGTATGCTTTCCGTTTTGGTCTCATAGAGCATAAAGCGCATGATATCCGACAGCTTATTCAAATAGCTGGAAGCCCTTACGGCATCTTTTTCGATGAGGACGTCGATGTTATTGATGGTATTGAAAAGAAAATGTGGATTGAGCTGGGATTTGACGAGAGCCAGCTCCGTTTCATAATTTTTTCTGATCAGTTGTTCTTTTATCCGGATGTCGCCATACCAGTTTATAAAGCCTTTCATAACCAGGCCGATGATGCCATGGATCAAAGAGACAAAGGATATAAAGGAGATGATGGCCACAAAACTGCCCCAGGTGAAGTTCTCTTTAAATACTGTTTCAAAGGCTATAAATGTCGCTGCAAGCAGTCCGCTGATGGCGGGGACGAGCAATGCAGAAATGGATAACATTATAAATTTTTTCCGTTGCAGGAAGCGATGGAACAAAAAACCGTAAAAAGTATAAAAGGAAAAGGCGGCAGGAAGAAAAGCAGCAAAGAGGTATGTAGGGCTAAGGAGGAACCTGATGATGAATAACATACTCAGGTGATTCCCGGAGCGGGAGTTTACGGACAAGGCATTTGTAATGATAAGCAATAAGTACAATAACCAATACCCGATGTGCATTAAAATAATAGCCGTCTTTTTCATCCCTTGTTGTTTTAACAGGGTAAAAATAGTCGAATAATCAGGGTGGAAATGTGGAATTATGCGAGTCGGGAGGGTTTATCTGCAAAAAGGCAAGATCGGGCTGCGAATGCTATTGGAGGTAAGCTTGCGAATATTACCGGAAGTAAGTTTTGAAGATAAATCCGGCCGGTCAGCTCTGACCGGCCGGATCGTTTTCAGCTGGCTTTATTATATGTAGAATGTCTCTGAGATGATGCGTCCGTCCTTTGTCTGATAGACGCACAATTCTGACATTTCCATTTTATGTCCACCTTTCATGGAGACGTTCATATACATGGTAATGGCAAAAGAATTAGTGGCTACTATTGGATCAGACACATTCATGTCGTGTGTTTGCTCCACCATGGCCATCCATTTTTTTCCTTTTTCGAGGATGGCGTCCAGTCCTTTTGTTTCCTTTTGAAAGTCGGGTGTAGCATAGGGCTCTATGCTGGTGGCGTCGTTAGCAAACAACTCTTTCTGCGTGGTCTCAAACTGTCCCTGGCGACAAAGCTCAACCAGGCGGTCCGCGATCTGCTGTGTTGTCATAAATATTGTTTTATGAAAGGTAATGCAAATCCAATGCCCGTCATATTAATTTTATGTAATATGTGCGCAGCATCAGGGATGCGCCGGATCAAAGGGTTTGATGATCCATTGGGCGCCGCCTTTGAAACCGGTAGGTCCGGGTTTGTCCCGCATCAATCCATTGAGCCTGTAAAAGTTCTCCAGCTGTCTTGTTACCATCTCCTCCCCTGCCCCCACTTCGATGAGGTCTCCGCCCTGGTCTGCGCCATATCCGCCCAATGCGGCCGAGCGGACATCAGCAACATAACCGGGCCAGCTGCCCTTGCTCCAGGTATAGCCAAAGAGGAAGGGCTGGACCTCGGCCAGCTCCATTTTCTTTTTCCAGTCCAATTGTAATTGTACAAAGAGTTCCCCGGGGCAGGCGGCGATGGCAATGCTCTTATTGATCAGTATGGTGGAAAGGTGTACGTTAAAATCCAGCTTCCGGTTAAACCGGCCGGTGAAATGGAGAGAATCTTCCATAAACTGGATCTGTTGCTCTCCTTGCGCTGCGGGAAGGCTTTTTGCCAGCTTCACTGTCTGAAAGGCCAGGATGTCCCCTGTTCTTTCCATGGGTGCATAATCCGTCTGGAAGGGATCATCGGGTCCTTTCCGGCGGGAGCTGATTTGGAGAGATTCGATATTACCACCGGCGCCCTGTATGAACAGACAATTGACCTTATTGTCAAACGCCTCTTCTACTTTCCGGCAGGCCACGCCGGGATAGTCGGCGGAGACGGCATAATTGAAACAGACGATGTCTGCGTGACAGGCATAATTCATGATGATGGCGCGGGGCTGCCCCTGCATGTCGTCGATGCGCAGGACACCGACTTCGGGGTCAACGGGTCCAAAAGGGATCCTTTCGGGGTTCTCACAGGTATACTGATCATCGGAGAACCAGGACTCACGGGCATGACCATTCTCTCTTACGATGAGCCGGTTAAAACCCAGCTGGGGAAAACTGTGGCGTCCGGCGGTGATGCGGGCGGGAAAAAGATGTTGTGTGGCTGTTGCTACGGCCTGTATGATCTGATCCTCATAAAAGACGGTGAAAGGGTTTCCTGCCTGGAAGGACCTTTTGCCGCCGGGCTGCGGCTCGGAATGATTATGAGAGGAGCAGAGCAGCAGCTGGGTGATGCCGTATCTCTCTTTGCAGACCTTCTCTATCCTTTCGCTGGTGAAAACAGCCAGGTCTACGGAAACGAAGGCCAGGCGGAGACTACCAGCCTGCAGTACGAGACTGCGGGCATATACGGAATCATGGACGGACTCATCCGACTTCGGAGTGATGTTGACCCTGGCTGTGCCGGCCAAAAGCTGACCGCCTCCCCGTGTCTGCGCAGAAGCAGATAAGCCTGTTACAAAAAGCAGCAATGCAATGTTAAAGTATCTCATGGCAAATGATTGTTATTGGTGATATAGTCTACAATGGGGGTCAGATCGGCAGGCAGGGCGTCGAAATGGCCGGCGCCTTCTTTTTTAAAGACCTTCATATGCCCGCCCAGTTGCTGGTATATTTTCTCTACGTCCCTCGTATTAGCAGGATACCAGGGATCGAGGCTGCCGCACACATGCAGGATCGGGATGCCGGCCTTTGCCAGGGGCGCCAGGCTGTCGACCAGGGAAGCTTTTGCCTGCAGGCTGCGTAATACCGGGTTCTCTGCATAGATGCAGGATACCTTATCCGGGTTACCGATGGCCCAATAATAAGCTTCTCCGCCTCCGGCGCCCGTCCCTTCCATAACGGGCTTTTTTGAAAAGCCCAGGGCGGTGATCTGCCGGTATAGTTCATCCCATTGTTCTTTCAGCGGTCCGGCCTGTGCGGTGACCGGGGCTGCTACGATGTAGAAGCCTTTTGCGAGGAGCGCCAGGTCTACCGGTTCCGCCTCCCGGCCGATGCGATCGGCCTTAAAGACCCAGGGGTTGCCGGGGGCCGGCTTCTTCGGTACCAGGATCGTCATACCCGTTATATTCAGATCGGAACCGGTGTTCTCATCATAGCGTTCATAACAATCCGTAAAAAGAGGCCCCCGGCAGGTGGCATAAATGTCTTCGGGCTTACAGTACCGGTAGGTATTGTCGAAACTATAGTAATAAGACTTATCAAAGAGGAGGCCGGGAATGGAAGGTGGTATACCTCCTTCCGGGCGTGCATTCTCTTCCACCCAGCCAGCGATGAGCGTGGGATCACGGAGACTATGGGGGTGATGGCCGGGGCCTTCCTTGATCATCACGGAGACCCTTCCGCCCAGCCGGTGATAAATGTCTTCCACCGGCAGGGTATGTTGCTGCAGGAGGAAATCATAGCTGCCGCAGACATGGAGCAGGGGAACATCGTGCTTTGCCAATGCAGCTAATCCGGCAAAGCTTTCAGGCCGGAGCGCGGGGTTGTCAGCATAGATGCAGGAGACTTTATCCGGGTTGACAGTGGCCCATGCAAATTCATTGATCCCTCCCCTGCTCATGCCGCTGAAGGCGGGCTTTTTGGAGAGACCATGTTCCTGCGTGAGGAAGCGATACCATGCGTCCCAATGGGCATCCGGATCACACATGATGAAGGCGATATGAAACCCCCTTTTTAGCAGCTCCACTTCCGCCTGGGGCTCATGATCCCAATAACAGCCGCGCCAGGACCAGGGATTACCAGGAGCAGCTTTTTTGGGGGCGACGACGATGCAACGCAGCTTCCCTTTTTCGGCGGGCTTCACGCCATATTGTTCTTCGGCTGTCGCCTTTGTCGGTGTGATGGCCATGGTCTTTTCATCCATGAGGAAATCATACCGGTCAAAACCGTCGCGCCAGGCAGTCTTTTCACCGGAGAAAGGGATGACGCTGTCCGGGGCAGACATGTCGATGACATCGGCAAGCCTGCCGGCAGGAGTTACGACCAGGTCAGTCAGCTTTCCGTGTACTACCCTACCCTGCACGGTGGTCTTATAAGGAGCGTTGAGTTTGAAATCGGCATCCCAATCCTTCGGCCATGCGGGCAGCAGCAGGATCTTCCTCCCATCTGTCTGCAGGAGCATTTGCTGTAGTCCATTCTCGCCGTTGCCGCCATTATCTTCATCGGGCGTATAGTCATGTCCGACAGCCCAGAAGGCGGGGAATTTGAGCGTGGGCTCCTTACGGGAGAGATTGAAGGCCGTAAATTCCCGGGCGACGTCAGCAAATCCCAGCATCGCGGCCTGGATGGGGTCCTGGTTCCAGCAACCTTTTTCTTTGAACTTCCGGTGAAGGAAAGTAGTTCGGGCCAGCTCAAGGTCCGGACGGTGGAGGCCATAGATCCGGTAGGGATAGATGGCATAGAGCTCAGGGTTCTCCAGGTTAGATGATTTAGCCGTCTGAGGGCCGGTGTAGGGCAGCAGGATGGGCTTGTTATCAGCGGTGGCGCCGACAGGCAGGGGCGGCAGCTCCGACAGCAGCCTTCTCCAGGCGGCGCGCTGATCGTTGCCGGCAAGTCCGTCAGGCAGGGCTATCAGGCGGGGAAGCACGGCATGCAGCGCAGCGATATCAGGCGCGGGATCATGGACCTTCCAGAACATCTCGATGGAATTATCGGGGTCCAGGAGCAATTTCCCCATGATATCCCTTCCGAAATGCTGATCAAAAAAGGTGATGCCGGCGGAAGCGATGGGCAACAGGGTGGTCCTGACAAAATCATCATCGCCCGTATAGTCATAATAATCCAGCATCATCATGCTGAGCTCCAGGATGGGTGTGAAGTAGTGAGCCGTATAATTGGCCTTTACTTCGGGACCCATATAGGGAAGTCCGCCCCAGAAGGGTGTCGTCTCCTGGAAATAAGCGCCGTCATGACCATAATATTTCTTTACCAGCGCGGCGTTATCAGGGAGCATTTTTGCATACATATTAAAGAGAGGCAGCATCAGATCGAAATCACCGGCCATGAGACGGGGCCAGTACATAGGGCGGGTATTCTGGAACCAGTATTGTCCTCCCCAGGCGCGAAAGTCGGCGCTCATGGGCGTAATATGACCGCCGGATTTCCATTCGGGGTTATCGACGACGAAGATGGAGCCATTGAATTTAATGGGATAAGCGCCCCTGCCTGCGCAGGCGGTAATATAACGCTGCAGGATATAGCCTTTTGTCGTATTCTCTGCCTGCTGATCGCCGTGGACAAAGATCCAGCTGCGATGCCAGAACTGGTCCCACCAGCTGCGATGCGCGGTGCGGGTTTGTTCCAGAGGCAGTTTATCTATGTCTGCGACCTGGTGGTCGAGGATGGTGCGCCAGGCGGTGGAGGAGGCCGGCGTTGTCGTCAGCGGATAGATGGAAATGAGCCGGGGGCCGCTGGTGGGCCCTGATTGAAGGGTCAGCGCGTCTTTCCGGAGGAAGCCTTTTCCCTTGATGGCAGCCCCGAAGATGCGGCCGGCGAGGTGAGGATCGGCTGTTGCGTTATTCTCATGATACCAGGTGAGCTGGTCATGCTGTGCAGGGACGATGGAATCACCGTCATTCAAACGCCAGTCGTTGAGACTGACTTTTATAGCTGTAGGCCGGGGGGTATTTGCCTCTACCCTTATGACCGGGTGGTTGGCGTCGACCCAGACGCGGAG
>Ga0206922_1168_pt1 | contig 15107 bp, 12 predicted proteins | sample Alteio_BWOrgHeat_63_FD_152976 | JGI IMG/M metagenome (GOLD analysis project Ga0206922, IMG submission 152976) | Enriched cells from forest soil in Barre Woods Harvard Forest LTER site, Petersham, Massachusetts, United States -... | ecosystem: Environmental > Terrestrial > Soil > Temperate forest >... | reverse complement strand
CAGGTGGTCATTCTGACCGGGGCCGGTTCGGCCGTCTGCGCCGGGCTGGATCTGGAACATCTGGCGACGATGACCGCCCGCACAGCCGATCAGCATCGCCGCGACTCGGAGAACATGGCGCGGGTGTTGCGTACGCTCTATGAATTTCCTAAACCGGTAATCGCTGCCGTGAATGGGCCGGCTATCGCAGGCGGAATGGGCCTGGCGACCTTGTGCGACTTTACCTATGCAGTTCCGGATGCAAGGTTTGGATATACAGAAGTGCGAGTCGGATACGTGCCAGCTATCGTCGCGTCCTTCCTGCTGCGTCAAGTTGGCGAGAAACGCACCCGCGAGCTTTTGTTGAGTGGGCGAATCCTCAAGGCCGACGAAGCCTATAGGTTCGGCCTTGTAACCAAAATTGTCCAGCCGGAGGAGCTAATGGACGAGGCGCGCGCCTGTGCGCAGAGTCTGTTGCACAACAGTCCTCAGGCAATGCGCGCGGTCAAGGAGCTTCTCGCGAGTCACTCGGCCAATCAGCTTGATGAGGAGATTGAGGACGCAATCACCACGAATGCCCAGCAGCGCTCCACCGAAGATTTTCGAGAGGGCGTTCACGCCTTCCTCGAACATCGCCGCGCCGAGTGGCCGAGCGCACATGCCAAGATCTAACGTGAATTAGCAGTCTCGGATCTTGGCGCTGGCGCCGTCGCCACGCCTACGAACGAATCCGCGGTTCCGTAATAAAGAAACCAATTTCTGTGAAAGAGCACAAGCCCTTCGCCAAAGGTCGTCCCGGCCGCATATTGCCCCGTGCGCTCGTACGATTTCTCCGGATACAGGCTGGGTCTATCCAGCCGCTCAAGCAATCTGCTGGGATGATCCTGGTCAAACAACGCCTGTCCAACCGAGTACGCACCTGCGCCAAGGGCTGGGTAGGGATCTTTTGCAGCCTCGGCATTCTTGCCGTTGTAGAGCAGCACGATTCCGCGCGAAGTGAGAATCGCCGGAGGCCCGACTTCAGGAAACCCGCTGTCGAAATGCCGCGGCCGATGCTCAAGGACCACAAGCGGCTTCCCCGGAGTGGTCTCGACGGGTGTCCAGTGAATCAAGTCGGTCGAAGTCGCCACCCGTACCTGGACCTCGCCCCAGTACATCCAGAATTTGTTGTGAATACGTGCCGCGACCAGCCTTCCCTGGTCGAGCTTTGTGACGATGCTGGCGGATTTATACGCCAAGCTGGCGTAGGTTCCGGTTTCGCCAAGAGCGGGGCCGTGCTTGGTCCAATGGATCAGATCCGGAGAGGTAGAGATACCGATGGTATAGGTCTCGCGGTTCCACTGGGTGTAGGCCAACACGTAGGTGCCGTCAGGAGCTTCGACTATGCGTGGATCCTCGACTCCCCCGGGCCACTCGCGCGACTTCTGACTATCCTCGGCGGGATAGAAAACTGGCTCGGGCAGGCGCGAGAAATGGATGCCGTCGCTTGATTCGGCGAGGCCGAGCCGCGAGGTATGCATTCCGATCTGCATCGCTCCGGAATCATCCTCAGCCCGATACAACACCATCACTTTGTCGCCACGCACCACGGCCGCCGGATTGAAAGTGTGCAGGGCCTCCCAGTGCACTGGCGTGTGCTGGATTGGATCCTGAAATTTGCTCTCTGGCCGTGGCACGATGATCGGCTGATCCACCGGGCGAGTAAACGGCCCAATCGCCCATCGCGATGGAGAGTCCTGCGCTACGACGCTTGTTGCAAGCGTGGCACAAAAACCCATCAAGGCAATTGCCTTCCCGATGAATTGCGCAATGCCGTGGTATCGAAGAGCCATTTTCAGACCACCCGACGTGTTCAATCACATTCCAGGAAACGGATTCCGCGCTCGCAGCTCCGCCACGATTACCTTCGCCGCATCGCGTGCCTCGTCCTCGCGATCAGGAGGAAAACTGATCGCCCCAACCCGCGCGTGGCCACCGCCGCCATAGCGTTCGCAGACCTGCGCGAGATTCACCATCTCCTCGGCTTTGGCCTTTGTCCACGGATTGGAACCCACCGCAACCTTCGTCCGGAAGCTCGACTTCGAAAGTCCGATGGAATATGTTGCCTGCGGATAAAGGTAATAAGGAATGAACTTGTTGAAACCTTCCATCGGCCGATCGGAAATGTCGAAGAAGATGGTGCCGTCGCGATACTCGGCGCGCTCGCGAATCAGCTCAATCGCGCCCTCGTGTTGCTCAAGCAGCGGAGGCAGCAGCTCTGCGACAAACGGCTTCTCCAGCACCTCTGCGAGAGGTAACTCCGTCAGCAACGGAATCAGCCGGGGAATGAACTCAAGATCCTGCGTGGCTTCAACGATTAGCGTGAGCTTCATTGCCGGGGCCGCCATCTCGACCGCTGATTCAGGGCTTTCGTAGAGCGCACCATCGACGATATTGGCCCAGTGGATCAGATCCGCTACCGGGGCCGTGTTGAATCCGAACTGAGTCTCCGCGATATGCGCCAGATATCCCGTGCACGAGGTATACGAGGGATCGAAGAACTTACGTTTCGCGCAATCCGGATCGCGCTGGCAGGCGAGGAAATTTTCGTGATCTGCGGGGCTTAGAAAGGCAGACAGATGATGGTCAAACCACCAGGTAATTCGCGGCGACGAAGAATACTTGAAATCTACAATCGCGTTTTCGTCGCCGGTAAAATCGTCTTCATTGAAGAGCGCCCCCGCCCGGTGGACAAGTCCCTGGTACTCGTACTTCGTCCCGGAACCATCAACGCCTGCTATACACTCGCGGTGAAAGCGGGTAAAGAGTGAAGCAGAACAAGCTCCGTCGAAACATTTGTCGTGATAAAAAACCCTGACCCGCAAGCAGTATGCTCCCTCAATAAGTCTGACAGGGTGCCACAGAAACGCTGGCGATCCTGTTCAACAGCCGGCAGATTGGCCGAAGTGTCTAGCATCAGCGTCCAAACCGCCTGTGTCAAGTCGTGTTCCGGCGAATCCCCTAGAGGTGGCGAAGCCTTTTGGCGCCACTTTTTCAGCGTGAGCGGATTGGAACTCTCACCTGTACGGCGACGTAAACTATCAGAAAGCCGTTCACTTCTATCGGTTTCCCGGCCGCGATCAGGACCACCCCATGAATCCAGAAAACCCGAACGACCAACCTTCGCCGCAGCCCGCATCATCTCCTTATCCTCCTCTCCAGCAACCAATTCAGCCAGCCACCACACCCGCCACCGCTCCGGCGGAAACCCGTTTCCTGATGTGGACCCTTTTTGGCCCGGACGGCTTACGTGCTGGCTGGTCGATCGCGATCTTCTTCATCTCAATGCTCCTCCTTCTCGTCGGGCTGGGAGTTGCGGCAACGCCCATCGCGAAGAATGTGCTCCATATCAGCGCGAACCAATTCACTCCCGTTTCGGCGCTGTTTGAAGAGATCATCCAGGTACTCGCAATTGCGGGCGGAGTCACGATTTGCGCACTTGTGGAACGCCGCTCCATTCTCAGCTATAACCTTGCGGGACCACGCCGTTCATTTCATTTCATCACCGGAATGACTGCGGGCTTCGCTGCGCTCTCGATGCTGGTGGGCGTGATGTATTGGGGCAACTGGATTCATTTCGGCGGGATTGCTCTCAGCGGCGTAACGATTTTTCGCTTCGGTGCTCTTTGGGGTGTCGTCTTTATCCTCACCGGCTTTGCCGAAGAAGGCAGCGTTCGCTGCTACCTGCAATACACACTGACGCGCGGACTCAACTTCTGGTGGGCGCTCGGATTGGTCTCAGCCATGTGCGCCTGCGGACTGATGCAAAAGGGCGATGGCATCTGGGGCGTCTACATCTCTGCCGTGATCGGCGTGCTTCCCTGCGCAGTCCTTCATTTCTCCCGGCCGCAAACGTCAGGATTCTGGCAGGCCACCTGGGTTACCTCAACCTTCTTCGGCTTCATCCATACCGGCAATAGCGGCGAAAACTGGATCGGCATCTTTGCAGCCGCCGCAATTGGCTTCGTTTTCTGCGTCAGCATTCGACTCACAGGATCGGCATGGTGGGCCATCGGCTTTCACGCTTCGTGGGACTGGGCGCAGACCTTCTTTTACGGAACTGCAGACAGTGGCTTCCTGCCCGAGGGCCATTTCCTCACGACGACGCCTGCCGGTTCGAAGCTATGGAGTGGCGGTACGGATGGCCCCGAAGGCAGCCTGCTGGTCATTCCCGTAATCCTTATCGTGCTGCTCGCCCTTGTGATGATTCATGGCCGCAGATCTCGAGTCGAATCTCCTTCCACGGCCGCGCAACCCCAGCTATCCTAAGCAAGCGTATGGAGGCCAGCTGATCGGAGTGCCGATATTTCAGCAACGAGCCGGGAGCCAACCCGGGCGCCGGCCAAGGCCCGGGAGAGACCTTTGAGCAACCTGAGTCGCTGGCTTCGCCGATTGCTTTGGACCTTGGCCGGCCTTGTCGCCATAGTGCTGCTGGTTGCAGGCGCAGGTCTTTACTGGCTGCATCATGCCATGCAAACGGCATTACCTGTGCTCGACGGCAGCCTCCACATTTCCGGCCTGTCCGCGCCGGTGACAGTTCGCCGCGACAACCACGGAGTTCCCCACATCGAGGCGGCAAACCTGGACGACCTGCTCTTCGCCCAGGGATACGTCACAGCGCAGGATCGCCTGTGGCAGATGGACATGCTGCGCCGCAACTCCTCCGGCGAACTTGCTGAGATTCTAGGGGCCTCGGTCCTCGATCATGACAAGGCGCAGCGAGTCTTTCAGTTTCGCAATGTCGCGCAACGTGTCTACAGCAGCGTGCCGGAGAGCGACCGCCTCCGCTTCGAGAAATTCGCGGCGGGCGTAAATCTCTTCATCAGCCAGAATCAGGATCATCTTCCCGCCGAATTCCATATGTTGCACTACCGCCCACGCCCATGGACTGGCGCTGACTCGATCCTCATTGGGCTGAACATGGTACAGAGCCTCGACACCCACTGGGATGTGAAGCTCGCCCGGGAACAGATCTCCGCCCGCCTCAACGATCCGAAACTCGAGGCCGACCTCTACCCGGTCGGTTCATGGCGCGATCAGCCTCCCACCGCCGCTGTTGCCGATATGACCCAGCCGCACCCGGCCCCACCAGTTGACGACGATGACAGCGAGCAGACCAACGACCGCGTACCAATCCATAACCTCCCCATTGAAGACCTCCGTGAGCTGCGCGAAACGCTAGGTCTACCCTCCTGCGAGGGCTGCGCCTCCGGCTCCAACAATTGGGTCATCGCCGGCAAACATACTGCCAGCGGCAAGCCTCTGCTCTCAAATGACATGCATCTCGGCCTGTCGGTACCGAATATCTGGTACATGGCTGATCTCAAAGCCCCCGGCTTTCACGCTGCCGGAGTCACCCTGCCCGGAGTGCCGCTGGTGATTGCCGGGCACAACGAACACGTGGCCTGGGGATTCACCGCGCTCTACGCTGACGTGCAGGATCTTTACGTTGAGCAGCTTGATGGCAAAGGCAACTACAAAGATCTCAAGGGCGAATGGCAGCCCCTGGCCCACGCCACCGAGACCATCCACGTGCGATTCGGCAAGGACGTGAACGTGGACGTGCAACTCACCCCTCACGGACCGCTGCTCAATCCCATCTTCAAGCGCGAGAACCGCCCTATCGCCCTTCGCTGGACGCTCTACGACTCAGCCCTCACCCAGATTCCTCTCTACGAAATGAACACCGCCGCCAACTGGAGCCAGTTCTACAACGCTCTCTCAGTCTGGTGCTGGCCTACGCAGAATGTCGTCTACGCCGATGACGCAGGCCACATCGCCTACCACGCGGTCGGCAAAGTACCCCTGCGACCCGTCGGCCTCGTCGGCATTCCCATTCAGGATTCGCAGCACGAGTGGCAAGGCTATATTCCCTTTGATGAGATGCCGTTTTCTGTCGATCCTCCATCCGGGCTGTTGGCCACAGCCAACTCCCGCGTGACCCCCAATGACACCAAATTCCCTTTGACTCTCGAATGGGCTGAGCCCTATCGCGCCGAGCGCGTTTATATGCAACTCAGAGGCCGCGATAAGTTCACTCGCGACGAGATGCTTGCGATACAGACCGACATCTACAGTGAACTGGACCAGGAGCTGGCGCATCGCTTCGCCTACGCCATCGACCGCACCGTCTCTCACACCGCCGAAGCCGATGCGCGGCTGCGCCAGGCAGCCGATCTGCTGCGCAGTTGGGACGGCCGCATGAGCACTGATTCTGTCGCGGCATCCATCATCCTCCGCACTCGTCAGGCCTTCTGGCCATTGATCCTGCAGCCCAAACTCGGTGCGGAAGCCGACCTGTACAAGTGGTCCGAATCCGACTTCGCCGAGGAAGAGATCATCATGCACGGCGGCGCGTCGGCTGATTCGAATCAGGGTAGCGTTGCGACGCGACCCGTCTGGCTTCCCGCGGGTTACAAAGATTGGGACGCGCTGTTGACCGAAGCTGTCCGGCAGGGCCTCGACAAGGGGCTCGCCCCCCGTACAGCCAGCGGCCTTAACGGTTGGAACTACGGCTCATGGCATGTCGTCGACCTCGAACATCCCCTCTTCCAGATGGTGCCTTTGGTCAAGGGTTGGTCAGGTACAGGAGAGCAGCCACTCAGCGGCGACACCACCACAATCAAGCAGGTGGGCCGCGCATTTGGGCCCAGTCAGCGATTCACCATGGATTGGAGCGCTCCGGACGACTCTACCGAGAACATCGTCCTCGGCGAGAGCGCAGACCCCCTCAGCCCCTGGTTCCGCGATCAATGGCCGGTCTGGTACAACGGCACAACGTTCGCCTTGCCGTTCTCGTCATCCGCCGTCGCCTCGCAAACCACCCATACCCTGCAATTGGTGCCGTAGTGAGCGCCTCGCCGCAACAGGAGCCGGTCGCAGTCGGATTTCGACGCGTTACAAGTCTGCTTTCCATCGGGCACGGAGTATTGTTGATTCCGCTGACAGCGCTCCTTGCCTTGGGACCGCGTTTCTTTCGCGGCGTCTCCTGCGGTCACGATTTCGACTTCCACCTCGTCTCGTGGATGGAAACCCAGCGCAGTTGGCAACAGGGAGTCCTCTACCCGCACTGGGCTCAAAGCCCGAACTGGGGAGCAGGCGAAGCGCGTTTTGTCTTCTACCCGCCGTTGACCTGGATGCTCGGCGCGGCGCTTGGCTACCTGATCTCGTGGGACTGGGTCCCAGCCGCGCTGACGTTCCTGTTCCTCGCCGGAGCGGGCCTGACCACGCGTGCGTTCGCGGGTCAGTTTCTTCCCGCCCGCAACGCCACGCTTGCCGGAGTTCTAGCCACGGCCACGCCCTATGGCCTGTTCACGGCCTACGAGCGCACAGCCTTCAGCGAGTTGGCCGCAGCCGCCTGGATCCCGCTGCTATTGCTCTTCGCGCTGCGACGTCGCGAAACCCGCGCCGCGTCTCAGCTCCGGCAAGCCTTCGATGGCTCAGCGGCCCCTCTCGCCCTCGTCTTCGGCGCGATCTGGCTCACTAACGCTCCTGCAGGAGTCATGGCAAGCTATCTTCTCGCCTTTGTTGCGCTGGTTGCGGCCATTGTCGAACGCGCATGGTGGCCCCCGCTCCGCGCGGCGGTTGCAGCAATCCTCGGCCTGGGTATCGCCGCTATCTACATCGTGCCCGCCGCCCTCGAGCAGCGTTGGATCGCCATCAATGAAGCGATCGACGTCGGCATGCGCGTCAGCGACAGCTGGCTCTTCGCCCACCACAACAGCCCCGACCTGCAGCTCCACGACCGGGTCCTGCACACTGCCTCAACCATCCTCGTAGTTATGGCAGCGGCAACGCTGGCGACCCTCGCGCTGTGCCTAATCGGTCCCAAACTTACCCGCGAATCTCGCCGCTACTGGCTACCGCTGGCCCTACTCGTGCCGATCCTCGTCTGTCTCCAGTTCTCCATCTCCGCGCCCCTCTGGAACAACCTCCCTAAGCTCCAGTTCCTCCAGTTCCCCTGGCGCTGGCTCATGGTACTCGGAACGCCCTATGCAGCCTTCGCCGCCGCCGCGACCCCTCTCACCACTCACCGGGCGAAATGGCTTTCGGCCTCATGCTGGTGCGTTGTCCTGCTGGTCTGTGTCATCGGTGCTTCTCGATCATTCTTTCTTCCCTGCGACGATGAGGACGCTCCAGCCCCGCAGGCCGCGGTCTTTCACGCAGGCACAGGTGTCGAAGGCACCGACGAGTATGCCTCCCTTAACAGCGACAACAGTCTCGTTGCCACCGGACTTCCCGAAGGCTGCCTCGTATCCGACTCCACCAAAACACTCGCCGACCCCAACCCCAACGGCCTCGACTCCCCTCCGGCGTGGACCCCAGCTCTGCACACCTGCGATGAAACCTACCAACCGCAAATCTGGCACAATGAATACAAGCTTCTGGAAATCCATCCGCAGCACGCCGGATTTGTCATCCTGCGCTTACGCCGGTACCCGGCATGGCGCATCACCGTCAACGGCAAGCCTCTATCGAACCTCACGACAGCATCAGCCGACCAGCGCGAAGACGGCCTGATCGCAGTTCCGGTAGCGGCCGGCTCCGAGACCATCGAAGTCCGATGGAGGCCACTCCCCGACACGGCCTATGGCTACTGGGTCAGTATCGCCGCCTTAGTCTTACTCATCCCTCTTTGGCTCTTTGAACGCAGAACAAAAGCACTGACCATCGCCAGGAATTTATCCGCATGAGAGAAGCAACGACCATCACAAACCCAACTCGCCCAGGCTCTCAGCGATTCCAGTCCACGGTGTTCATTCTCCTGGCGGCACTCGTTGCCGTCATGCCTCTCCTGTTGCGTGGCCCGTCCTGCGGAGACGACTTCGGCTTCCACCTGACCTCGTGGATCGATGCCCAGCACGGCTGGCGCAGCGGAATTCTCTACCCCCACTGGGCCGTCGATCCCAACTACGGCTCCGGCGAACCCCGATTCGTCTTCTACCCTCCGCTTAGCTGGATGCTCGGCGCAGCCCTCGGCTTGATCCTGCCGTGGAGCTACGTCCCCGCTGCATTCACCTTCGTAGTGCTTACGGCTACCGGCTTTGCAGCAAAAGCCCTCGCACGCCAGCTACTCTCCGAGTCCGCGGCAATCCTGGCCGGCTGCTCCGCCATCTTCTTTGGCTACGCCCTATACACCGCCTATGAGCGAACCGCTTTCGGAGAACTTCTGGGCGGCATCTGGATACCGCTCATTCTTCTTTTCGCTCTTCGCGACCGCAACCCAGACGGCAAGCTCCTTCGGCGCACCTTCGACGGATCCACGCTACCGCTCGCTCTCTGCATCGCAGCAGCCTGGCTCAGCAACGCCCCTGTCGGCGTCATGGCCTGTTATCTGCTCGCAGCGGTAGCCCTGTGCGCGGCCATCCTTAGCAAATCCTACGCACCCGCCCTGCGTGCCGCAGTCGCAACCGCGCTGGGTCTCGCTTTCACCGGCTTCTACCTGCTTCCCGCCGCTCATGAACAGCGATGGGTCGACATCCGTCAGGCGACATCGATCGAGGGGCTACGAATTGAGGACAACTGGCTCTTTAAGCATCATCCGGACTCGAGCTGGTGGTGGCACGATCATGAGCTTCAGTACGCCTCCCTGATTGTCGTGGCAACGGTCCTTGTCGCTATCGCCAGCGCCCTGATCGCCAGGCGCCGCAACGCCCTGCCGGCCGCCCAGCGCGCTTGGTGGCTGCCGCTCTCCCTCATCGCTCCGGTCGTCATTCTCCTCCAGTTACCCATATCGCAACCTGTCTGGCACCTTCTCCCGAAGCTTAGCTTTCTGCAATTTCCCTGGCGCTGGCTGCTGGCGGTAGAAGCGCCGGTCGCGTTGTTTTTTGCCGCGGCAGTTTGGTCCTTTCCACCGCTCGCGAGGAAGATCGCGCTCTTTACCAGTACACTCGCCTTCATCGCCGCCGTTGCGGTCGCCAACCACTCCTTCTTTCTGCGCTGCAACCAGATCAATTCAGTCTCCGCAGTCGTTGCCACCATCGCCACCGGCAAAGGTTTCTCAGGCACGCCTGAATATTCCCCCCCAGGTGCCACAACGACGCAGGTGTCCCCTGAACTTCCCGATGCTTGCCTCGTAACCGATCCCTACTACGATCTGTTCCATCAATCCTGCGATCGGCCAATTGCTTCGTCTCCTGTCACCGGCAACCACGGTGTGGAAGACTTAGAACTGACCACCACCACCACCGATCACCCCGGCTATCTCCTCCTGCGTCTGCGGAGATATCCCACATGGAGTATTAAGGTGAACAACCAGCCGGCAACGGAAGAGACAATGAGGAAAGACGGCCTGATCGTAGTTCCCGTCCCGGCAGGCGCCATACACCTTAGCGCACGATGGACGGCTACCTCCGATGTCCTCGCGGGCCGCGCCATCACTTGCATCGCAATTCTCCTGCTATTGGTCCTCGCGTTCGTGGAGCGCCGTAACAGACTCGTTCATTTATCATCATAGGAATGTCATTGGCGACGAAATCCGATGTTAAGTCTCTCATCCGAGAGGGCGCAGAGCTGACCGATCAGTCCCTCGAGGCCCTGATTCCAGCCGCGACAACCGTTCCAGCCTCAATCCACGGCGCGATGCGCCACTCCATCTTCGCGGGCGGAAAGCGCCTCCGCCCGGTGCTTGCCATCCAGGCAGCCGTAGCCGTCGCAGGCTTCGTTCCCGAAGGAATCGGACGACTCGGTGCAGCCCTCGAAATGCTACACACCTATTCGCTCATCCACGACGACCTTCCGGCGCTCGACAACGACGACCTCCGCCGCGGCAAGCCCACCTGCCATGTCGCATTCGGCGAAGCAATCGCAATCCTCGCTGGCGACGCACTCCAGACCACCGCCTACGAAGTCCTCGCAAACCTGCCGTGCCCACCACCTGCCACCGTCGAAATCATCCGCCTCATCGCACAGGCAACCGGGACCGTCGACGGCATGATCGGCGGACAGGTACTCGATCTCGAAGGTGAGCATCAAAAACCCACGGCCGCGCTCGTCGAGGCAATCCACCGTGCCAAGACGGGAGCCCTGATTCGCGTCAGCGTAGTCGCAGGAGGCATATTCGCCGGAGCGACTTCCCCCGAAGCCGCGCGCCTCGACACCTTCGGACGCAAAGCGGGGCTGGCCTTTCAGATCATTGACGACGTGCTCGATGTAACGCAGGATTCAGAGCAGCTCGGCAAGACCGCCGGCAAAGATCTTGCCAGTGACAAAGCCACCTGGCCTGCTGTCTTCGGCCTCGACCAAAGTCTCAAAGACGCTGATAGGCTGATCAACGAGGCCTTCGTTGCCCTCGACTCCTTGGGCTCCAACGCCGACGGCCTCAAGGCCGTGGCCCGTTATCTGGTCGAGCGAAAGAGCTGAACCGTGGCTTCGTTTTCTTCCACTGAGTTTTTGGGCACAGAAGAGATTCTCGTCGCTTTACGCGATTGCTTCGATCCTGAGGTCAAGCTCAACCTGGTCGATCTGGGACTGATCTACGACGTGGACACCGAGCCCGACCCCAACTCAGCCCCTGCCTTCCCCCGGCAAAAGGTCAAGGTCACAATGACCCTGACCACGCCTCAGTGTCCAGCCAGCGGACTCATCTTCGAGCAGGTGCACAACCGCCTGGCCAGCATCCCGCAGGTGAGCAAAGTAGAAGTCGATCTGGTCTGGGAACCCAAGTGGACCCCGCACCGCATCAGCGCCGCGGGTCGGCGTCAGCTGGGAATTTGACTACAGCTATCGGCGGAAAATCTCCTGTACCCTCTGCCCCTGAACCGAGGCCTCAGCGAGATACTCTTCCACCTGATCCAGAAAACCCTGCGCCTGGTTGAGATACTCCGGCAGCATCCGCCACCATTGGGCTATCGCGTCTTGTTCTTCCATGAGAGCCACGGCAGTTCCCGCGCTTGCCAACGCCAGCCCAGCCTTGCGCTTTCCGGCCACCATCAGCGCTCCTCCGGTGATCAAAGCCCCTGCCGAAAGCAGGTGCGTCCAGCAAAATTGCCCTCGCCCATTTGGCGCCGGTGTGACTGAACCCAGTGCAGAAACCTCAGAATACACTCCCAATGACTTCGGATTGCGCGCCTCGGCAGAACGAGGGAACCGGATAGTGCCCATAGTTATCTCCTTCAAAACTTAGATGCGATATTTCCGACAGCGCATGGTAGGCGAGTTTAGTCCAGATCGAATTCGCGGAAAGGCTTCCCTTCCGGCGCATCTTTGGCCTTCTTGAGAGCTTCGGCAAACTTCTTCTCGAACAAATCCTCTTTGTTCTTCTCCGCCTCGATCGACTGCCGGAAGATCGATTCCTTACGCTCGTCCTGATCGCGCATAGCCTGCGCGGCAGTCGCCAGGTCCTCAAATGTCCGTTTGCGCGGCGCAGAAGTGTGGCTGATCAGCGCGCCAGTATCGGCATCGATGTGCAGCATCGCGGAACAATCTGGGCAAGTTACTTCAAAAATTCGGGATTTGGATGGTTTAGCCATAGCTACAGGCATTGTATTCGCCTTGCCGCACAGTCGGCAGCAGCGACCCGGGCATTGCATAAACCTGCCATTTCTGATGCCGGAAGCTCCGGTATCCATCCGCAGAATCTATGCTACTTTCCTGGACCAGGCTCCGACCTGAAGCGGGCCAAATAACTCCGCGTGGAATGTTGTCGATTCCGCCTCGATTCTCTCTGCCAGGGTATCCAGATCCAGTTCGGCCGCGGTGGTAACGCCCAGCGATTCCATTCTGGGAAGAAGGGAGCGCAGAGTCTCGATCAACCAGATGTAGAGATAAGACCCGGCCTCTCCGCCGATTGGGACTTCAGCCTTGAGTTGCGGCCAGGGCAATCCTGCCTGCATAAAAGTGGTGGTCAGGTGGAGGCCGAAATCACCCCGTAGACCAGCGCGAGCGAAGGTCTCGCCGACCAAAACGAAGCTTTTTGCGAAAAGAGTATCACTCGGAAAGCCTCGAATCGGATTAGCAAAGTCCATCTCGTGAAAACATACAATTCCACCCGAGCGCACGGATTTCAGGACGTGCTGGATCGCAGCGACCGGGTCAGGCTGATAAAGCAGGATGTATCTCCCTACCACCGCATCGAAATGACGATGCTCGGAGTAATAATCCATGAGATCGCCATGAATCAGGTCAATGGGTGCGCTGTGCCCTTGCGCATGGCATCGTTCACGAGCCTTCTCAATCACAGCCGGATCTTTATCGATCCCGGTAACACTGCCGGACGGACCTACCATCTCAGATGCAAGTAACGAGACGTCGCCTAATCCGCAACCAAGATCGAGCACACTCATGCCACGGTCGATTCCTGCTGCTTTGAAAAATCCCTCGGTCCATCCTCCGACAATGCTCGCCTGCAACCGTAGGCGCTCCTGTTCCTGGCCGGAGTGGCCGAGGACATACTCTCGATCATGTTGTTCCGGTCGCATCTGATTGTCCTTTCTTAAATATGGCAGATAGTCTACACACTTCAGACCAACGGGACATCATTGTTGCGCAGGTCTTTTATCGGGATAAGCAAAAAGCCCACGCCGAGAGGGCGTGGGCCTTGTGAACACCTTGCAGATTGTGGCTATTGGCCCTTGTTCTCAGCGCTCGCCAGCTTCGCCTCAGCCTCATGAATCACATGATTCGCCTGATCGTACTTATCGGCATCGTCACCGGCCTGATTCCACAGCTCGTGCCCGTGATCAAGCTGCTGCTTGGCAGCGCTCACGTCGATCTGCGAAGGAACCTGCGCATCGTTCGCCAGAATCGTCACACGATCCGGCAGCACCTCTACGAAGCCCCAGCTCACGTTGTACCGCTCCGAGTTTCCAGGGTTTTCGCCGCCGCTCGCGCCATGCAGCGTTACGTCGCCCGCGCCAAGCTCGGCGAGCAATGGAGCGTGCCCATAGAGCACTTCCATGTAACCGGTCTTCGCGGGCAACTCCACCGCATCCGCGAACTGCTCCAGCAGAATGCGTTCCGGTGTCACCAGGCGCACACGCAGCTTGTTTTCCTCTGCCATCGTTTCCGCCTTACGCCGTCGCCTTCATCTTCTCTGCGGTTTCAAGTACTTCTTCGATCGTGCCCTTCATGTAGAAGGCCTGCTCAGGCACATCATCGTGCTTGCCCTCGATGACCTCTTTAAAGGAGCGTACAGTATCCGCGATCTTGCAGTAACGCCCAGGAATGCCCGTAAACTGCTCCGCTACATGGAAGGGCTGTGAAAGGAACTTCTGCACCTTACGTGCCCGCGCCACGGTAATCTTGTCCTCATCGCTGAGCTCGTCAATACCAAGAATAGCGATGATGTCCTGCAGGTCCTTATAACGTTGCAGAATGCGCTTCACACCCTGAGCCACATCATAGTGCTCTTGCCCAACAATGCGTGCCGAGAGAATACGCGAGTTGGACGCCAGAGGATCGACTGCGGGGTAGATGCCAAGCTCGGACAAAGGCCGGCTCAACACCGTGACAGCGTCCAAGTGGGCAAATGTTGTTGCCGGCGCAGGATCGGTCAAGTCGTCAGCGGGCACATAGACTGCCTGCACTGAAGTGACAGAGCCCTTCTTGGTCGAGGTAATCCGCTCCTGCAACTCACCCATCTCGGTCGCCAGGTTAGGCTGGTAGCCTACCGCCGAAGGCATGCGCCCCAACAGCGTCGAAACCTCTGAACCCGCCTGCGTAAACCGGAAGATATTGTCGATGAACAGCAGCGTATCCGCACCTTCCTCATCGCGGAAGTGCTCTGCAACTGTCAGCGCAGTCAGCGCCACGCGCAGGCGCGCTCCTGGCGGCTCGGTCATCTGCCCGTAAATCAGCGCAGCCTTCGATTTCGAAGGATCGCCCGGCGTAATCACGCCCGACTCCGTCATTTCGAGCCAAAGGTCGTTGCCCTCACGCGTACGCTCGCCCACACCGGCAAATACCGAGTAGCCGCCATGATTCTTGGCAACGTTGTTGATCAGCTCCATAATGACCACGGTCTTGCCCACACCCGCGCCGCCAAAGAGACCGATCTTCCCGCCCTTCAAAAACGGCTGAATCAGGTCGATGACCTTGATGCCCGTCTCGAACATCTCTTCCGACGTCGACTGCTCCTCAAACGAAGGCGC
>Ga0206922_1167_pt1 | contig 15138 bp, 12 predicted proteins | sample Alteio_BWOrgHeat_63_FD_152976 | JGI IMG/M metagenome (GOLD analysis project Ga0206922, IMG submission 152976) | Enriched cells from forest soil in Barre Woods Harvard Forest LTER site, Petersham, Massachusetts, United States -... | ecosystem: Environmental > Terrestrial > Soil > Temperate forest >... | reverse complement strand
TGATATTGTTATCATGTTACACCCGGACTACCAGTATACGCCAAAGCTGATCCCTTCCATGGCTTATCTTATAGCCAATAATGTTTACCAGGTGGTGTTGGGCGCCCGTACCCTGGGTAAGGGCGCCCTTATTGGTGGTATGCCCTTGTACAAGTATGTTTTTAACCGGGCGCTCACCTTTTTTGAGAACGTGATGTTGCGTCAGAAATTAGCCGAATATCATACGGGTTACAGGGCCTTTTCCAAAGAAATACTCGAACGGATCAATTATGGCATCAATTCGGAGGATTTTGTCTTTGATAACGAAATGCTTTCCCAAATCATTTACCTGGGGTATGAGATAGCCGAGATCACCTGTCCTACCCGTTATTTTGAGGAGGCTTCCAGTATTAATTTCAAGCGCAGCGTGGTCTATGGATTGGGTGTTTTACATGTGTCCGTTGTGCATCGTCTTTGTAAATGGGGCCTTATGAAAAGAGAGATGTATAAGCCGCTGAAATAATTTTGTATATTGCCTGCGTTATTATGTCTCTGTAGTAGCTGTGTATTCGCCTTTTCGTGGATCATTAAAATAACGCGCAATGACAGCCAACAACTCAACAGATCAATCTGCATTTACGGGAGGATTAACCCTGACCAATAAAGCTATATCCTTTTCAGAGACAACCATCCAGCTCTCTAATATTGCTAAATTCACTAAATACGACGTTGTCCGGCGTCCGTCTATCAGGGTGCGGCATATGGTAATCGCCGCTATTGTGATCTGTATATTTCTTTCATATATGTATTGGGGACTGGTCCTGGTCATACCCGCTGCCTATGTCATATATCTGGGCGTTAAAGAGCGGCAGCGTCCGAAGCTATATGCACTCAGCCTGGAGCTGAACTCGGGAATGAAGTATTTCTTTGCCAGCGAGGATAAAGAGGGGATCCAGTTATTATATACCAGGATCAATGATGCCATACATGCTGAGGCGAAGGTGAACTATATCGTAAACTTTCTATCCGACAAGATAGAGTTTAATTCCGGTGACACTTATAATATCGACCGTTCACAAGCGGGGGCCATCGGCAGGAATGCTTCTGGCAGCGCAAGTTTTAATAATGCTGCCGGTGATGGTTCGTCTCCGGCTTTATAACAATTTATATGGGGGATAACTACAATATTGATAATACCCAGGCCGGGGCTATCGGTAAGAATGCTTCCGCTGTAAATACAATCTTTAATAATAACGAGTCGAAGCAGTTGCATGCTGAGTTCCTTGCGCTGTTGAAGTATCTTTCTGAAGCCAGGCGGGATGCTGAGCAGGAGAAGGACCTGGGGCTTGTTCATGAAGCAGCGCTTGCTGCGCAGCGCAATGAACCTGGAAAGGTTAAAAAGATCCTGCAGGCCACCGGCAAATGGGTGGGTGAGGCCGTAAAGGAACTGGGTTTGGGGCTCTTGAAAAAGCTCATCTTTAATGAATAGTTGAAGGCGGGCATCCAAATGAAAGTTAGAGGGTAATGCAGGTTATATCTTTATCTTTGCGGCAAATTCATCCGAAAAATGCGTCTTAACAAGACTACCACTATCCTGCTGATAGCTGTTCTCGCTGCCCTGTTCTTTATTCCTTTTCTTGGCCGCGTACATTTATTTGACTGGGACGAGATCAATTTTGCAGAGTGTTCCCGGGAGATGATCAAGATGAATGATTATACCCGGGTATATGTGGATTTCAAGCCTTTCTGGGAAAAGCCCCCTATGTTCTTCTGGCTCCAGAGTACGTCCATGAAGCTATTCGGTATAAATGAATTTGCCGCCCGTTTCCCCAACGCCCTTTGTGGTATCATTACCCTTATTGTCGTTTTTTGTGTTGGCAGAAGGATCTATGACACGCGTTTTGGTGTGCTTTGGGCATTGGCGTATGGCGGGTCCCTCTTCCCGAATATGTATTTCAAATCGGGTATTATCGACCCTTTTTTCAACCTTTTTATCTTTCTTTCGCTGTATTATTTTATACTCTACCATTGGAAAAGAAATGGTTTTGATAAGGAAGGGTTAAAACACCCTCCTTTGTATTATGTGCTCTGGTCCGGCATCTTTATGGGGCTGGCCGTGCTGATGAAAGGGCAGGTGGCCCTGATGGTGTTTTTGCTGGTGTTGGGTGTATACTTTATCTACAACCGGTTCAAGCTTTATTTCGGCTGGGGTCATGCGTTGCTCTTTTTGCTTATTGCCGGTCTTGTGACGGCTACCTGGTATGGTTATGAGACCATTAAAAGAGGTCCCTGGTTTATCAACGAATTCCTAAAATACCAATGGCGTCTTTTTACGACCCATGACGCTGACCAGGCGGGGTTCTTTGGCTATCATTATATTGTATTGCTGGTGGGATGTTTCCCCGCCTCTGTGTTGGCGATCCCTTCTTTTTTCCGCAGTCATTACGGCAGCCGGTACGATAGGGATTTTAAGAAATGGATGGTATTGTTGTTTTGGGTGGTGACGGTGCTGTTCACCATTGTGCAGTCCCGTATTATCCACTATTCTTCTCTTGCCTGGTTTCCCGTCACCTTCCTGGCTGCCTATTCCTTGTACAAATGGCAGCGGAAAGAGGCGGTGTATAAAAAATATGTGGGCGTCCTTATTGCCATCCTGGGAGGGCTGATCTCCCTTTTATTACTGGGCGTAGCCTTTATCGGGCTAAATGTAAAAAAGCTGGCTCCTTATGTGGATGATACATTTGCCCGGGGAAATATGGAAGCGGATGTACATTGGTCAGGCTGGGAGGGCATTGTGGGGGTATTGATGATTGTTGCGCTGGTGCTGGGTATTTTGCAGCTGAAGAAGCGTGAATATTATAAGGCGGCATGGGTATTTTTTGGGGGGACCGCCATTGTTGTCTTTTTGGCTTCTGCCATCATTGTTCCGAAAGTGGAAAGGTATTCTCAGGGGGCTGATATCGACTTTTTTATTGCCCGGCAGGGAGAGGATTGTTATGTCCATACGCTGGGATTCAAAAGTTATGGAGATCTTTTTTATACTCATAAGGAAAAACCTACTAACCTTAATTCATATAACGAACAGTGGCTCATCTGGGGGCCCATTGACAAGCCCGTATATTTTGTCACGAAAGTAGACAGGGAACAAAACTATAAGTTCCCTCAGTTGAGGGAACTTTATCGGAAGAACGGTTTTGTATTTTATAAAAGGGAGGTGCCGGTTATTTCTTCTTCCCAGAAAACAGCCGAAGCAGGCCGCTGACGATCTTATCGTTGGCGCCCAGCTTTCCTTTTACAGCCGTATACATGGATACAAGGGCATTGTCCAGTTTTACCAGGATCTTGTTACTGCCATCACCCGGTCTTGCCTGGTAATAGGTAGCCCTTCTGTAGGGATTGGCTTCTACTGTATAGTAGTAAAGGGCGATGGACCTTCGGAAGGTATCTTCGGGACAGGTCATGGGTTCAGGATGGCCATGGTAAGAGTCGGCATCCGTATTAAAAATGACACAACGGTTAAAAACAGGTAAAACTTTTTCTTCGCAAGCCTTCATTTCTCTGTCCCATAACTCCAGCTTTCCTCCCCATTCTTCCTGCCAGTTCTCGTTCAAATAGACCAGCACATTTACCCGGCGCTGCCAGTTGCGATGATGCGGGTGTACCGTAAAATCAGCATGGATATTCAGGAATCCTCCGCGGGTGGACTGGTGGATACCACCGCCTTCGAGACCGTCGTCCTTTTTCAGATCCTTTATACCCGTAATGACGCTGAGCCATTGCAGGAATTCCGGCGAGTTTAATTCGTTGATGGTGGCCTTGATGGTCTCCGGTAGGAGATCTATTTTGTTTAGCCCTCGTTTATCTTCGTTATAGTGTTTATAATTGATCCAGCCATCCGTCTCATTCAGTTTATTGAACTCGGCGATACACTGGTATAGTACCTTGGGATCGAGGAAGTTTTCAAGGACGATGTGTGGATAAGGACCAGCCTCCTGGTATTTTTTGCTTAATTCATTCAGCTTACCATTCCACTTGCTATAATCGAATATTTGGGTCGTGGTTGTCACTGTTATTTGATTATTAAGGGGCAAAGGTAGGAGGTTTCTTTGAAACTGCGTTAATCCCGCCGGGATTCGAGGGTGAAGCCAATGGTAGTGCCTACGTCGGGGGTACTTCTGACATGGATGGACTGTCCGTGGGCCTCGATGATGTGCTTACAGATGGCCAGCCCCAGCCCTGTCCCCCCTTTGTCCCGGCTTCGGGCGGTGTCGGTGCGGTAAAAACGCTCAAAGATCCTGGAAAGGTGTTCTTCTTCGATGCCAATGCCGTCGTCGCTGACCTCGGTCAGGACATTTTTTTCGTCTATCTTATAAATACTGGCTACGATGACCCCTCCCGGCTTGCCATACTTGGTGGCGTTTTCCACCAGATTGATCAGCACCATCCGGATCTTTTCTTTATCGGCGAAAACGGTAATGGGTGATTCACAGCCCTTTTTGATGGAAGTACGGACGTTTTTCCTGTTGGTTTTTATGGAAAGGGACTCAAAGATCTCTTTGATGAGGTCCTGGATGACGAAATTCTGCTTATAGAGTAATTGTTCCCCTCTTTCCAGGGTGGAGATCTCATCCAGGTCGTTCATCAGATTAACCAGCCGGTCCACATTTTTGGCGGCGTTCTCCAGGAATTTCACCCGGATCCCTTCGTCTTCCATAGCGCCGTTCAGAAGCGTGTCCACATAGCCCTGGATGGCGAAGATGGGTGTTTTGAACTCGTGGGCCAGGTTTTGGAGGAACTCTTTGCGGTAGGCCTCGTTCTTTTTTAGCAGCTCTATCTCTTCATTCCTTTTTTCCCCCCATTTCTCTACGTCCTCTCTTACTTCATCGATGCTTTTCTGCGGCAGGATATATTTGAAATAAACCTCTTCTTTTTTTGTGGCCTTGGTCTGGTGGATGAGCTTGTAAATAAGCTTTATCTTCCGATAGATGAATTTTTCCAGCGTGAACTGGATCAGACCATAGCTGCCCGAGAAAATAAGCAATAACGAGACAGCTCCTACGATGGTATTTCTCGTCAGCAGGTAGATGCCGGCAGCGATAGGCAGGGCGAGCAGCCCGGCTGTAAGTGCGGACAATTGTTTGGGAGATAAATTCTTGGTAGAAGTCATCGGGACATAAAGTTACAAAATTCGCCGGCCATCAGAGATTGAACTTATACCCCACGCCTTTGACGGTGGTGATACAATCCAAGCCTAATTTCTGGCGGATCTTGCGGATATGCACATCGATGGTGCGGTCTCCGACGATGACTTCATTACCCCAGACCTGGTTTAATATTTCATTACGGAGAAATACCCTTCCTGGTCTGGAGGCTAACAGATACAGCAGCTCAAATTCTTTTTTTGCGAGGGTGACGTCATTGCCATCGACTGTCACTTCGAATTTGGCGGGGTCGATGGAAAGATTTTCCACCCGGAGCACCTTGTCCTCGGGCTCTTTGTTTACGCGGCGGAAAAGGGCATTTACCCTGCTGTTCAGTATTTTGGGGCTGATGGGTTTTGTAACATAGTCGTCAGCGCCTGTCTCCAGACCCCGTACATGGGAGCCTTCGTCGCTGAGCGCTGTGAGAAAGATGATCAGGGTCTCTTTGAAAGCCGGTTGTGCGCGAAGGATCTCACATACCTCTACCCCATTTTTTTTGGGCATCATGATATCCAGGATGATCAGATCAGGACGGGATGTTTTGGCCTTGGTGACGGCTTCATCTCCGTCTTTAGCTGTGACAACGTCATAACCTTCCTTGGTGAGATTGTATTGAATGATCTCCAGTATATCAGGTTCATCGTCGGCTATCAATATCTTCTTGCCTTTGGGTTCCATTTAAACTAAAAAATTTACGCAAACCTACTTGAAATAAAGCTTAAGGCAGGTTGTAACTGGCTCAGTTCACAATTTAATAATATATAAATAACATGACCCAATACCCAATAACCTTATAAAAGTAACGAAAAAAGACGCAAAACAACCATTCCCAGATGGTTGTCCTTCATGGGGATAGCCCCTATTTATATTAGTATAGTATTTCTTTGGTCGTATTTTTGTATACCTTACACTTGAAGCCAGTGAATAATCTATGATCCTACATATACGATCCATTCTATTTTTGGCAGTTTTTTCGGTGATCTCCTTATTGTATTCCCCTGCGGGTATGGCCCAGAAGAGCGTCTATCCTTATAAAGTAGCCCAGGACCGCATGTTATGGCATGATAATGTGGATAAAGAGCAACAAAAACTGTTGCAATTGGGTGGCAATCATTCAGATACGCTTATCCGGCTCTCAAAGGACGAAACGGTGAACCTTCAGATCACCGATGCCCTGATCAGACAGGTGGATGATCTGCAGGAAGGCATCGAATTTGACTCTACGCTGAATACCAATAACAAGAAGAAATATTTGCGGGCGCTGGAATTCCTCTTACAGGGCTTTCGCCAGGCGTATGAACAACGGCTGATCCAACCTGCCATGGCCCCGGCGCTGATGGTCAGCTTTCAAAAAGCCATGCAGCTGGATAAAGGTGGGCAAAGCATCGAGCCTGTTATCACCAGCGGCAGTTATGAAATAGGGAGGATCCTGGTGGAATGCTTTCTTTATCCCTCGGAGAACATCGGGGTCAGACCTTCCCGGCTCTACCTGACCCGGCGGTATTGTGAAATGCACCCTGATCTGATCCTCAATTACTTACGGGCTCATCCGGGGCTTCCATTTGAAGACAGCCTCATTGTCATCGCCGGACATCACAATATCCGGCAGCTCTATGATTTTGCTGCTGCCAGCAACGAATTGGGGGCGCATATCCGGAACAATAAGGATTCCCTTGTACATACCGTAGCTCTGATGGCCAATAGCCGGAGCGGACAGCTTTATTTTCCATTTCTGGATAATTTGGTAAAGGGCAGGGTCACCACCGACGAGATAGATAAAGTGAAAGGGGATGATCTCAGCTACTACCGGTTGCTGGTGCGGACCCGGCAGGAATATGCTGCCAGGATCCTGCCACCGGAGAGAGATACCCCATTGGAAATGAATGCTTTAACTGAAATGTTGGCAAAAAAGGGGAAAGAGGTCTTTGTGCGTGAGATCAATGCGTTGCATACCGTGGACAATCCCGCGATCCGGTTTAAAGTGCTGGACCCTTTGACTCCGGCGGAACTATATTATCTGATTGTGTTGAGTGAGGACGAGATCTATACCTCCAGTTACCTGGGTGTATATGAACGCATCTTCCAGCGGATGCCCAATCCTTATGGAGACAGTCTGATCATGCAGGTACATGGCGATTATTTCCGGAAGTTTATCAAGATGGCTGCGGCTTACAATAAGCTGGATCATTTTCTGGGAACGATGGATAAGCAAAATGCCGGCACCATTATGAAATCCTTTATCATTCACCTGGAAAAGGCGAATGAGGAGGAGGCTGTCGACGTAGCGGATTCCTATAGCAGCATTTTTGATAAGAACCCGGCCCTGGCCCGTTTTATCCTGGATGAGGTGAAGGCCAATTATGATAAAAATGTGGCGGCCGATAATAAAAAAGGGATCATCATTTATAATCTTCTCCAGACTCTTTTTGAGTCAGCCGATACTGCCACTAAAACTGATCTTTCCGCAAAGTTGGGTATTCCGCCGGTGTATACGGTGGATTATAAGTCGCTGGTGGATGACAGCGGCCGGGTGATACAGCAGGTGTTCTTTTACGGAGACCAGGATAAGGATGGTCAGAATTCCTTTCTTAATTTCATGGCTTTGTTCCATACAAAGCCCGGAACAAAGCCTGAATGGAAAATAGTGGAGAATCCGCAATGGGTCACCATCTCCTCGTTAAGAGGGAAGCCGATGCTGATCTTTGCGAACAAGCCATTGTTTGGAGAGGATGATCCCGATGCAAAAGCCCAATCCGCGCTCAGCAACTATCTGTTTGATCATCAGATGAAGCCCACCATTGTCATTCATCGGGGGCATAGCTATCACGTAAAATACACTATTGAACAAATGCCGGCTACTGCCCGTATTGTTGTGCTGGGGTCCTGTGGCGGTTACAATAATCTCAGCGAAGTGCTGAAGATAAATGAGGATGCGCATATCATTTCTTCCAAACAGGTGGGTACCAAAACGGTGAATGAGCCTATCCTGCAGGCCATCAATAATACTTTATTGGCTGGTAAGGATATTGAATGGCTACCTATGTGGAAAGAGCTGAGCGCCCGATTCCAGAATGACCCCGCGGCCAAGGAAAAGTTTGATGACTATATTCCTCCATATAAGAACCTGGGCGCCATCTTTATAAAGGCTTACCGTAAGGCAATGGATGATGAATAGGAAATTTTGATTTTATCGAAAACTATTTTATTTTTAGATGATGGCCGGGGTCCTAAACCACTCTTCAATCCGGCTTGTTAAATCCCCGATGCGTAAGGTCTCTATTTTCTGGATACTGGTAATTACCGGATGCGTCTGTAAGGCCCAATCTGTAGATAAAACAGCGCAGGATATTTATATGATCAGCAGGATGGCGGAAAAATTTCATGTACAGCCCCATCCGCTGGACGATGAGATGTCATCCCGGATCTATTCCCGGCTGCTGGATGATCTGGATGATGAACGGATCATCTTTCTCCAGGACGATATTAATAAGCTGTCCGCGTATAAGCTTCAACTGGATGATGAGATCCTCAATAAGAGAACGGTCTTTTTACAGCTGTTGGTAGACATTTATAAAGAAAGACTTTTGCAGGCCGACTCGATGATGGATAAGGTGGCTAAGACCCCCTTTATATTTTCTACCCGGGAGATGTATACGGATGCAGAAAATGTTTCCTGGCCGGCGAGCGCCTCATCAAAATATGATAAGATCAGGAAGCTGTTGAAGCTGTATGCGCTGCGTCGTATGGCAGGACGTGTCGGTGCTATGACGGATAAGCCATCCAAAAAATATATTGATAGCCTGGAGCCGGCCTTGCGGCGCGAAGCGGCTGCCACCAGCCGGCGTTCGATCCAGCGGATGCTGCAAAGCCCCGCGGGTATTGGGACCATTGTGGGAGATGCTTATTGCCAGGCCCTGGCGGCTGCTTATGATCCTCATACGGATTATTTCCCGCCGGCAGAAAAAGAAGCCTTTGAAGGGGAACTGGGCAATAAACAGGTGTTATTTGGATTTTCGTTAAAGGAGGATGATGCGGGTAATGTGATCATCGCCCGGTTGATACCCGGTAGTCCTGCCTTTAGGAGCGGGCTGTTGAACGCGGGGGACCGGTTTATGGCTGTTCAATGGGAGAACAAGGAGCTTATTGATCTTTCCAGTGTTTCGTTGGAGGAGGTCAACCAGGTACTGGCCACTCCGCTGGATGGCGGCGGCGCTGAATTCACCGTCAAAAAAACGGATGGTACATTGAGGAAAGTGACATTGTATAAGGCGAAGGTCGATGTTGATGAGGATAATAAAGTACAGGGTTTTGTACTTCGTGGCGCTCATACGGTGGGGTATATCTCCTTACCCGCCTTTTATACCGACTGGGAAGATAGTAAGGGGATCAAGGGCTGTTCTAATGATGTGGCCAGGGAAATAATCCGGCTGAAAAAGGAAAAGATGGAAGGACTTATCCTTGACCTGCGTTATAATGGGGGGGGATCTATGGAAGAGGCTGTTGACCTTTCCGGTCTTTTTATTGATGCGGGTCCTGTTGGACAGGTGAAATCTAAAGATGGCAAGACCGAGACGCTCAAGGATATGACGCGCGGGACCATCTATGACGGCCCCTTGATAGTCCTGGTCAATGGCTTTAGCGCCTCTGCATCGGAAATGGTGGCCGGTACGCTGCAGGACTATAACCGTGCGCTGATTGTGGGGTCATCCACTTATGGAAAAGCCACCGCCCAGGTGGTGTTACCGATAGATACCACGCTGGACCTCGACACTTACGACGGGCACAGCGTGGCTTCCGGGTATATAAAGCTTACCATTTCAAGACTTTATCGTGTCAATGGTACTACTGCACAGATAGTCGGGGTGAAACCTGATGTGGTGCTGCCTGATCCTATCGGGTCTGTTGGCAAACGGGAGGCCGATGAAAAAGATCCGTTGGCGGCGCCTGTTATCGATCCGAATAAATACTACAGGCCATTGTCTCCCTTGCCGCTGGCTGCGGCGCAAAATGCTGCCACAGGAGGAATGGACTCTTCTGCCTTTTTTAAGGCGGCGCTTAGTTATGCGCAAAAACAAAAAGGGGTATCGGCTTCAAAGGACGTTTCATTGTTCCTGGATGACGCGATACAGGAGGAGAAGGACCAACTGGCAGGCCAGCGTGGTCATGCTGCCAGTGAAAGCGCGCCGTTCACCGTGGCTAATCCCACAGAGGAGCAGGCGTTGTTGCAGGGAGACAATGAATGGCGGCAGCTCAACGGCGAATACAAAAATGTTTTACAGAAGGACCCTTATATAAAAATATCCTATGGGATCCTGGTATCGGCCATGATAAAATGAACTTAATAATAACTCCTGATATGAAAAAAATTAACCTGTCCATCCTTATCGTCTGTTCTTTGATGATCACGGCCCTTTCTTCCAGGGCGCAGAATATGGATAACCCCGGAGACTATATGTCCGCTTTTAGTAAGATCAGTTCGGAGATGAATGCCAAATATATGCAGTATCTCAGCGCTGCTGCCCATGGCCGTCGGGCCCGCAAGGTGGAGAAATTGCGGCAGGAGGTTTTACAGAACATTACGGACAGTCGTTATAAGATGACGGACCTGCCTCAATATAAAGGAGATAATTCTTATCGTAAGGCCAATATCGACTATGTCCAATTGTGTTACCAGGTGTTTAATGAGGACTACCAGAAGATTGTCAATATGGAAGAGGTGGCTGAGCAGTCTGTGGACGAAATGCAGGCTTATATGCTGATGCATCAGAAAGTGGATGAAAAGCTGGAGGAGGGTTCGGCTGGACTGGAGAAGGTCACGCAGGAATTTGCAACCAAATATAACGTGACGCTTACGGAGGAAAAAAGTACGCTGGGGGAAAAAATGAAGGTGGCGGGAAAGCTGAACACGTATATTAATGAAATAGATATGGTGTTCTTTAAATGTAATTGGGAGGACGGGCAGATGATCAAGGCGATGAATGACAAAAAGGTAAGCGATATAGAGCAGGCGCGCAGCGCGCTGGCCGGTTATGCCAATGAGGGGATGAAGGCCCTTGATACGCTGAAGACCTTTGAAGGGGACCCTTCCCTTGCCAATGGCTGTCGTCAGGCGCTGGCGTTTTATAAGACGGAGGCCGAAACTGACATGCCAAAGCTGACGGACTTTTATGTGAAGCAAAGTGATTTTGAGAAGATGAAAAAGTCCTTTGATCAGAACAGTTCCCATTCACAGGATGACGTAAACAACTATAACAAAGCCATAAAGGATTATAATGCGGGTATCAATGCCTTTAACCAGACCAATAATAAGCTGAACAATGGTCGTACCCAGGCGTTGAAGAGCTGGGAGAGTACGGAAAAGACGTTTAGTGATGAACATATGCCGCATTACCACTGATCACTATCCTGTCGTTTCGGGAGCTATGAGCTAAAAACTTCCTAAATTTGCTGGTCAAAATGGGGGCTCAAACATACGTATGGCTGAAGAGATAAAGAAAAGGAAGATTTTTGATTTCAGTTTGCTCAGAAGGGTATTCCGGTATGCTGCACCTTATAAGAGTCGGGTCTATTTATCCATTGCATTGTCCATTGTACTGGCAGTATTGGCGCCCTTACGGCCTTTCCTGATCCAGGTGACCATTAATAATTACATCGGGAAGGGGGCGGCCGCGGCCATCTCTGTCAGGGATAAGATAGTGCTGGCTGTCATCTGGATCACCGTCCTGCAGATTGTGCTGTTGTTGATAGAGACCGTATCCCGCTTTTATTTCTCTTTTATTACGGCCTGGCTGGGTCAGACTGTCGTAAAGGACCTCCGGGTGGATGTATATAAGAAAGTGTTGGGACTTAATCTTTCCCAGTTTGACAAGACCCCCATTGGCACCCTGACCACGCGTACGATCAATGATATCGAGGCCATTAACGATATATTTTCCGATGGACTTATTCCCATTATTGCGGATCTGCTGTCCATTGTATCTATTCTGTTGTTCATGTTTGTGGTGGACTGGCGGTTGACACTCATCTGTCTGGCTCCTTTTCCCTTTTTGATCCTGGCAACCTGGCTTTTCAAAGAGTCGGTAAATAAATCCTTTATCCGGGTGCGGAATGCGGTGGCGGCCTTAAATGCTTTTGTGCAGGAGCATATCACCGGTATGCAGATCGTACAGGCTTTTGCGGCGGAAGGAAGGGAGGCTGCCAAGTTTGATAAGATCAACAGGGAACATCGGAATGCGAATATAAACGCCATCTTTGCCTATTCTATATTTTTTCCGTTGGTGGAGATCATTCTGGCGGTGTCTACGGGATTGCTGGTATGGTGGGGAGCGCGGCAGGTGTTACACTTGCCGGAAGCGGAAGCGCGGGACCTCAGCGGCAAGATCATCGCTTTTTTCCTGTACCTGAATCTTTTATTCCGTCCTCTCCGGGTGATTGCTGATAAATTCAACGTGTTGCAGATGGGGATGGTAGCCAGTGAGAGAGTATTCAGGGTACTTGACAACGATGATACCATCAAGACAGAAGGCAGCTATGCCCCGGACAGGATAAAGGGGAAGATCGAGTTTGATAAGGTGAGTTTTGCTTATGTTGAGGACCGCTATGTACTAAGAGATATCTCCTTTACGGTTCATCCGGGGCAGACCGTGGCCATTGTCGGGCATACGGGTAGCGGCAAGACCTCGATCATCAGTCTGATCAATCGTCTTTATCACATTCAGAAAGGCGTCATCCGGGTGGATGATGTAAGGATTGAGGATTATAAGCTGGATGATCTGAGAAAGAACATTGGGGTGGTATTACAGGATGTATTCTTATTCTCCGGTTCTGTAAAGGATAATATCACTTTACGCAACGACAATATTCCAGCAGACAAGGTAATAGAGGCGGCGAGGCTTATCGGTATGCATGATTTTATTATGCAGCTGCCTGGCGGATATGATTACAATGTCATGGAAAGGGGCAGTTCTCTTTCCCTGGGTCAGCGTCAGCTGTTGTCCTTTATAAGGGCGCTGCTCTATGACCCTTCTATACTTATTCTTGATGAAGCCACTTCTTCGGTGGATACGGAGTCTGAATTGCTGATCCAGGAGGCTATTGATAAGCTGATCGCCGGCAGAAGCTCTATCGTTATTGCGCACCGGCTTTCTACTATCCGCAAGGCCCACCAGATCATCGTTTTGGATAAGGGAGAGATCAAGGAGATAGGTACACATGAGGAATTGCTTGCAAAGGGGGGCTTTTATGCCAAATTGCACGAAATGCAGTTTAGCAAAGATCTGGTCAGGTAAAAGGGGTAGACCGGGCACTTTTTTTAATGTTATTTTCATATTTTGACCCTCCCCCCGTATCTTTGCGCCAAATTTCAGGGAAGGTATGGTATCAAGATGCTTCAAATCTTTATTGGTAGCGGCTTTTAGCCTATGTTGCTTGCTTTTTTCTAATATATCCCGGGCCCAGGAAAAACCCATTCCAGGCGGCGAAGCGGGCAAAAAAGAGGCGCCAAAGCTGGACCCTGCTAAAATTATCCTGGAGCACGTTGCCGACGCCCATGAGTTTCACTTTTTTACGCTGTCTAAAAAGCCCGTTTCCATACCCCTGCCGGTGATCCTCTATTCTGCTGACAAAGGCTGGTCCGTGTTTATGGCTTCCCGTTTTGAGCATGGAGAAGCTACCTACAATGGGTATCGTCTGCTGGAAGAAAACTTCATCGAAGAACAAAAGCTGGACCCCAAGGTTTTCAAGGCTGGAAAGATCTATGCAGCGGATGCTTCGGGCAATCCCGATGCCGCTGTAAAAGTATATGACTTTTCGCTGGGTCGCAATGCAGTACAGGTACTTATCTCTGTGTTGCTGCTGATCTGGATCATGGGTAAGGTCGCCGGTAAATATGCCAAGGGACAGGGGGTTAAGACAGCGCCTTCCGGGTTTCAGAATGCCGTTGAGCCTGTCATTACTTTTGTACGGGATGAGGTGGGGAAGTCTAACCTGGGTGACCGTTACGAGAAATACATGCCCTTCCTGTTGACTGTCTTTTTCTTTATCCTGATCAATAACCTTATTGGCCTGGTGCCCGGCACGGCCAACGTTACGGGGAACATCGCCTTCACTGCGGTACTGGGGATCATTTCTTTTGTTGTCATTCTTTTCAGCACGAATAAACATTATTGGGGACATATCATTAACCCGCCCGTTCCTATGGGCGTGAAGCCCATTATGATCCCTGTAGAGATCATGGGTATTTTCACCAAGCCTTTTGCCTTGATCATCCGTCTTTTTGCCAACATGGTATCGGGACACATCATCATTCTCAGCTTCATCTGTCTGATCTTTATCTTTGGGGCGATGAACACCGGTCTGGGTTGGGGCACTTCTCCCTTCTTTATCCTACTGTCCATTTTTATCTACCTGATTGAAATATTAGTTGCATTTATACAGGCATTCATCTTTGCGAACCTCACTGCGGTGTTCATCGGGCAGGCTTTTGAAGGAAGCCATGACCATGGTGATCATGCGGACGGGCATCATGATGATGCTGTAATGGTATAAATTAATCTTAAGTCTTTTTTAATTATAAAAACAAGTATCATGACGTTGATGACTATTTTGTTGGAAGTGCAGCCTGGTTATGGTGCGATAGGTGCAGGTCTTGCTGCTATCGGTGCCGGTATCGGTATCGGTCAGATTGGTAAAGGCGCTGTAGAAGGTATCGCCCGTCAGCCGGAAGCTTCGAACGACATTCGTGCTAACATGATCCTCGCAGCGGCGCTGGTAGAAGGTGTTGCCCTTCTGGCTGCCGTAGCAGGTCTCCTGGCTGTATTCAAATAAGCAGGAATTGCACGTAAAAACTGTACTGCATCCGACGCACAGGGCCGAAGATGCAGTATTTCTCTCTAAACTTATGCACGTAAAATAGTTTGTATGGATTTATTAATTCCCGACTTAGGCTTATTTTTTTGGA
>Ga0206922_1126_pt3 | contig 15227 bp, 7 predicted proteins | sample Alteio_BWOrgHeat_63_FD_152976 | JGI IMG/M metagenome (GOLD analysis project Ga0206922, IMG submission 152976) | Enriched cells from forest soil in Barre Woods Harvard Forest LTER site, Petersham, Massachusetts, United States -... | ecosystem: Environmental > Terrestrial > Soil > Temperate forest > O... | reverse complement strand
TCTGTCTTTCATCCATGCAGAGATATCATCCGTCTTTGCATAAGACAATGCGATCCCAATACCAGACTTTAAATGAAAATTCAAATCACTATTTTCAAAAAGATCAATTAACAAGGAAGGGTCAAAAGCCCGTTTTGCAGCAATTAAGGACCTGGCAAGAATATCAGCTGTTGCGACCTTCTCTGAATACATTTCCCTGAGATATTTTAAAATAATCTCGACCTCAACAGGCTCAAGGACCTTCTGCTCAAATATTTCATTAACATCCCTATAAGCAAATCCCTGTTCCTTAAGCTCTTCCAGTAATAATGATCTCAGGCGCCCTTCTATCATATTATTTATTATTAAGTTGTTTTCACGGTGCCAGCAATCTCATAATTATTACGTCGCCATTCTTCCTGTGTGCCTTCAATGCTTTTGAAAGTTTTGTGTTTCTCCTTATGATCAGGACAAATTTTACTTTAGTCGCCTTTGCCTGTGCAGCATAGTCTCTCAATTGCGTACTCCAATATTGGTATTTAACATTTTTAATCTCTACTATAACGTCATCAGTCATTTTGTCTGGTATTCTCGTCCTGCCGTCCGGAGTTTCAAATGACTTTTTTGGCCCTGAAATGCCCGCCTGTGATTCACCGCTCTTGCCGGCATCTGTAGGTGCCTTGCCACCTTTGGAAGAGGTGGTTGCCGTAGCATTCATGGTTGCTTCCAGCTTTCTCAACGTCACATAACTTTCCTTTGCATCTTTAGCTGCTATAGCACCAGCACCATCACCATGTAAGAAAAGCAAGCCGCTACCAACTAATCCAACACCTGACCATCCCGTGGCCAACGCTGATCCCCCACTACTCCACATTTCCGTTATACCTTGTCCTATTGCAATACCATCTCCATTGATCCGCCCTCGTAAATAATAGACTTTCTCTTCCAGTGTTTCATATGAGTTCAATGGATCATTATGGCAAAAGTATCCGATAAGATCATACGCACCCAGCAGGTTGGCATTAGCGAGTGCATCAGCTGTACCCCTTGCTCCTATAAGAACAAGATGTGCCTGCAAGTCATGCCCCGGACCGTCACCTACCGCAGCCGCAGTAATGCTGCTGTTAATAACGTTGGCAGCCGCTAACGCGCCACGGATACTAAAACTTGCAACATTTATGAAAAGCTTTCCAACGTCGATCCCTGCCTTAGCCGTCTTATACCCTACTACCGTGCATTCCGTCATTTCCTTAGCCGCATCTGCAGTCTCAGCTATCACACCCGAGGGGAACAGACCGTCTTCGTCCACATTAGCTATCGGATCATCCGCTGCATAAAGGTAAGGACTCATGAACGGATAATCATCTGCCATTGGGTCCAACTGCGTAAATCTGCCTGTTTGCGGATCATAATTCCTGAACCCATAATCATACCAGTCCAGATCTCCGTCGTCAAAGAGCTCTTTATCATTATAAAGGTAATTATTCTTCAATGTTCCCTCTCCCACATCTCCTAATTTTTTACTGCTGATACCGGCTATTTTTAATCCGAACGCATAATAATGATCCTCTTCTATAATATTCCCCGCCGTAATGCCCACTACAAAATTGTCGAAATAGACATCCTGGTCGCTGCGATTACTGATATATACATACACATAGCCATTCTTCGGAGCCTTAATACCTGAAAGCCCTAACGGAGAAGTTGCGGAAGTCCAGGAAGAAGCCACCTGCTGCTGCGCAACCCCGCCATCCGTGGCGGATATTAAATTGAATCGTTCATCAAAAAACAAGATTGTCAGAAAAGCCTGGGGTGTCGTGCCGCCGGCACCCGTTGGTTCCACTGCACTTACAAAGGCAGGATTACCACTCAGTTGACTGGTGATCGCCGCACCGTTTCCATGTACGAGCGTCCCTGTAGTAGCTCCCCCAGCCAGCGCACCCGCCAGGCTATTCAGTACGTTCGGTACAATATTCGGGTTGCTGTTCGTTATGCCGGATTGGTAATAATATTGCACAGAGGTCGTCACCTGGTCTCCCGCCATAACTTTTTGCAGGGTATTAGGCCCTACAATATGCCCAGAGAGAACTCCCAGCTGACTCACATAGCTGCTGGTATTCACTGATTGCCAGCCGGTAGGCGTGGGGTATCGTGTCGTCTCCACTTCATTGGCCGTACCCGTTTGCCCAAAAACCGGATCTTCCGCTGCGGGCCTCCCATTCGCCGTCTCCATTGTACACGTATTGACCGCGTTATGTGTCTCCTCCGTAAGGATCATCCGGACATTGCTCTGATAATCCCTGATAAAATAGTCCCAAACACCCATTTTACTGTTCGGCAATGTAATATTGCCATTCTCTGTAAGCCCATCCAATCCATTTCCTTGCGTGGTCGGTGTCATTACACGGATCCGTCCTTCCTCAAAACTGATATAGGACAGCTGTACACCCGTTCCCGAGAAAGGCGCCGGCGAAGTAGTTGTCAGAGTAGCCGTCTCCTGATAAACAAAATCATTGATATATGTGGTGATCGTAGAGCTGCCTCCCGATTCAGGGATAAAAACCCTTTGCAGCTTCTCACCATCCGCACTATACACTATTTTTATAGTGCCCTTTCCTACAACCCGGATCTGTTCAGGCTTGTCCAGGAAATTATAGCTAATCCCATTGGTTCCCGCCGCATCGCCATTAAGGCTTTGGATATTTTTATTGAGGTCGATGACCAGGTTGCCATTATTATCATAGACATAATCGTCCCCAGTATTAGTACCATCCTTGAAATCACCTGACAGACCGTTAAAGCTCGTCGACGTCATCTGATCGGTAACACTCTTCAGCTTATTGCTGTAATTCATATACACATATCGCAGATCGTCGATCACCATAGGCGAAGAAGATCCGGGGATCACACCTTTCTGCAGCATTGTCAATAAATTACCGTTCAGATCATAGGTGATCTGTCCACTGGTGCCACTCACCGTAAAGTCCGTTTTTGTCATGGCCCAGCCATCACCAGGATGCTGCTGTTCCCCATAGGCAGCATTTATCAGCCGATTAGCATTATCATATGTATATTCATATTTACGCTGTGCATCATCTCCTTGTGTATTCCATAGCTGACCCGCTATCTGGCCATTCAACTGTGAGCTGATAAATGCATTGTCTTTATTATCATACCCGAGACATAATCCAAAGAAATGCCCCCATTTATTATAGGTTGCCGGGGTCTTCAACGCATAATCCTTATTGATGCCTGTGATCTGGCTATGGATATTGTAACTATAGTTCAATGATTCCAGATCCGGCAATCCTGAATTAGGATTATTATAGCCGGGGTCCAGGTGGGTGGTTTTCGCTCTTCCGAGATCATCATAATCAATGGTGGAAACAGTCTTTAATCCATTACTCCCATATTGCTTCTGAATTGAGGTCACACGACCTATCTGGTCAAAAATATACTTGGTAAGAGTAATAAAGCTGGTATATCCCGTCCCCGGAGCAGAATGACTGTTGCAGACGCTTAGTAATCTATTGTCGAAATGGTATTGATGAGTAGTAATATCTACTCCGCCCTTTATATTATCCTCTAAAGCCTGAATAACATGCCCCTTCTCATCATAATACTGGGTTGTATTCAGAAAAATACTGGTCCCCAATACCCGTGTTTGGCTTCCTGTAGCCAGACTGGTGACCCTTTGAGACGCAGTAATAGGCAATACATTCGGGTCACTTGTACTATAAGCAGTCGTATTGGTGAAGGTGTTGTCAAATGTCTTCACTCCCGTGAAAGCATAATTGTCATAATAGAGATATTTTACTATGGTACAAACCGAACTGTTTGCAAGATTTGCTGCGGAAATTGGATTGCCTAATGTCGTAATAGCAATATTGTAGGCAGGTGAAGAAGGAGTAGTATTTATCTGCGCAACAAAAGCATCACCTGTCGCAGTCTGGAAGCTGCCGCCGGCATCACTAACAAAAGAAATACTATGAGATGCTGTGTATGTAGTTATAGTCGCATCACGATGGTCATACGTAAGGTCCGCCGGTGCCGCAGTATAGGCGGGGATGGTCACTGTGCTCACCGTCACGGCGTTGTTAATATCAGTCTGCAGAGCTGTCCGTGATTCCGTCGTATTATATAATAAAGTTGTCGTTGTCCTGTCAAGGTCATCATACAGGTTTGCCGTCCATTGAGGCGTCGGCAAAGCTGCCTGATTACCGTCCTGCATAAATACCAGCCTGTCCCGGCTGTCGTAAGCCATATTCAGTGGCGCGACGCCGGGTGACTTCTTCCAAATGGCTCTCCCTTTATCATCATAATTATATTGAAAGACCTGCTCTGCCAGGACTGTCTGCCCATTCGTACCTGCAAAGCTCCAGCCATTGGCGTCAAGGTATTTCACGCCTTCCGGCTGTATCTGAAAGGACATTCTTCCAAAATCATCATAGACATTATAAGTGCAAATCCAGCCAGCATGAGCAGCAGAAGGACTGGGGTCAAGCTGCACTTTCCTTAGGATCAGTCTTCCTAACTTATCACGGTACTCTATTACTTGTGCATTATTCACGTCTGTATATGTAGTCTTATACAAAGCCCCTGCACCATATGCCCCCCCATTTACGGGAGCGTCACCCTGCGTATAATCTACTCCCCATATTTGTACGTTGTCTGAAGTAGAATTTATATCATAGAATACTGAAGTACCACTGGAGGCAGCCCATTTTGCCCCTGCCTCAACCAATTTTGTCATCCTGTTCGATGGGCTATTGTCGAAAGTAATAGTTTTGAATGCTGAAGTTTCGTTGTAGATATTCGAATAGTATTGCGGCTGCTCTGTCAACGGGCCTGTTTTAAAACTCCCCGCCTGGGTTGTAGTAGTATACGGCAGATAATTAACAGGCTCCCTTCCCATCTGATCATACTGGCTGAATTCAACAATATCTCCCCATGCGCCACCCGTGGTGGCAGGGGTCGCCGCCCCTTTGTCTACTGTTTCCAAAGATCGTCCCAAACCATCCATGTACTTTGTTACCTGTGCTTTTTGACCAATGGTCAATTGATCCACTGATTGCCAGTCAGTAATTCCCGAAGTCATAACTTCATGTTCCCTTACATAATTAATGTCCTCCCAGTTAACAGAGACCACCGTTATCTTAATGATATTGGAATAGGTATAATTGAGAGAATTACTCACAGGATATGATCTTCTCCGATAATACATGGTCTGCGGCAAAGGCTGGCTGAATGTGTAGCTGCTGGATTGTGCCCCCGGAATATCCGTAAAACCAGACACCACCGGCACACTACTCGACTGCCACTGATAGCCTCCGCCCCCTAGGGGCGCTGCTAACCAGGGTGGGTTCACTTCCACCAGCTGGTCCGGGATCTGGTTATAGGAGAAATTATATTTACCTGTGACCGTCCCGACGGAATAGTTCGCGTTCCACAAAACCAACTGCGCCCGGGCCGCTCGTGCCGTAAAAATAAATATGATAAGGACTGCAAGGACCTTCGCATAATGCGCAGAAAAAGAATGGCGGATAAGTGCTGGCTTTTGCATATGTTTTTTTCTTATTGGGTGGAGTCCCCCCCGATCATACTATTGGTCATCTCTTGGAATAAATGTTACATGTTGCCCATGCTCTTTGGCATACTTCTCGCGTGCTTCCATCGTTTTCCGTCTTGTCTCCAGCATCGCCGCCCACTGTGCAGGTGTCACAATAGCCTTCACTTCCTGATCATAAATACGCAATACGGAACGCAATGCTTCCCTGCGTTTTTCCGTCTCCAGCTTTAAATTCCTTACACTGTCAATGGAGACTCGAAGTTGCTTCTCCGCACTATGATAAGCGCTCGTTTGTGCAGTAGTAAAAGAATATAACTGACTGACCTTTTGTACCCTTGCTTCCAGCAATGAATCCTCATTCAGCTTCTTTTGGGCGGATGATCTTCCGCATATGACTATCACCAGCGATATTGTGAACATTATATATCTCATAAACTGATCTTATTTTATAATAATATCTTTAGAAGCCGATGGTATAATTGCCTGGCAATAGCTGATAATTGAAAGTGCAGCCATTATTCGGCTCCGCCAGTACTGTATTCCCATAATCAATTCCAGACATACCATCCGCATAATCCTGCTCATCAAAGGTTTCCTGGAATGGACAGTTTTGCGTCATACTATAAAAAACATTCAGCTTATAGACCACCAGGGGTTGCCACGAGGTTGAGCTGGAAGAGAATTGAATGGACAGATCAGCCTCTTCCGATCCATCGGGATATGCCACATCGTCTTCATAATCGAAGAAAGCATAGATCAAAGGGCAGGAAGAAGAAGCACCCTCATCAATATTCTTTGCCTGATTATACGTCGGACTATTGGGGTTCACATCCGTTGCAGGCTGATAAATATGGCCGTTCTGGCAATAAGAAGCCGTCCCATCAGGCCATTCCCAATCCGGAGAATTATCCAATAAGCAGGATTCATGATCAACAGAGTTGGCATACGCTATTGCATTACCTTTCACATCATCAATTGCCTGCTGGTCTGCATCCGCCTGGCTGATAATAGAAGAATAAGTCCCCGCAGGCACCGTATAAGTAACATATCCCCCCTTCTGGCCAGCCGGACAGATCTCGGTTGAATCAGTCTCAGACTGCGCTACGTTGTAGTAGATCAGATTACAGCTACCATTGATATTCGCATTGGAAGGTCCATTGACCAGCAGGTCATATTCAGCCTTCGCATCCGCATCCGCCTGGCTAATGGTAGAAGTATACCTCCCGGCCGGGACTGTATAAGGTGCATCCCCAGGGAAATAACCAGCCGCACAGTTACTTCTCGTGAACATTTCAGTGATCAGATGATTGGAATAAGATCCCGGGCAGCCATTCTGCTGGGCAGGCGAGACATTATTGTATTCGTACATTTTGACTGTATAATGGTTCTCATCCTTGACAAAACGCAGCCTTCCCAGATTATCAAACTCGTAATACACTGCCAGGTTGTTCTCATCACAATCGCTGGTCTTACCGATCAACGGATCATAAGTCATCGTTTTCATTCTCGCAGTTGCAGGATAAAGCCGCAGTTCATCGATAGTGGCAGTACCTGACAACGTCACAGTAGAAGCCCCCTGTGGTATATTATATTCATAATAGGTATACCCATTGATAGTGGGAGCAGACTTCTTGAGCACGGCGCTGCTGCTCACCGTTACAGCCGCAGTAGACCATAATGACAAGGTATAAGCCCTGGCCGTATTCAATCCCGCTGATAGCGTATTGCCATTATATCCCAGCGAAAAGGCCGCTGTCCCCGTTATTCCGCCACTGACATAGTTTGTTGCGCCACTTCCATTCAAGGTCCACCCCCCAAAACTGGAAGTCTCGAAGCTGGTATAGGCGGGCTCATCTACAACCGGGTCCGCATTGACAACAGTAGCTACCGCATATTTATCATTATAATCATAAATGCTGGCTATCGACCTGCCACCTTCATCCTTTGATCCGGTCATATCACCGACCCCATTATAGGTAAATTGCTGGATCACCTTATAAATACTTGAATTATTAGTGTTATCCGGATTATACTGTGTTACACTTGCTGCCGGCTGCGTAAATCGCTGCTCCAAAACCCGACCAGGTCTTATATCGCCGTTGATCAGTTTCGCATACTCAGTTACCTTTTCATTAAGGCCATACTCGGAAGGGCCCACAAGAACGGTCCTGTATTTGCTGACAGGCTCCTCTACTATATTATTGGATAACATCGCCTGTAATACAGTATTCGCCGTACTCGGATAATCACAGGTATAAGTGGTATATTCATTCATAGTTTTACCATCACTCCCTCTCACAGACGTCTTATTTACCTGATAGTTATTGGCGTCATAAGTATAGTCAGTCTCAGTTTGCACATATTGTGATATGTCATTGAGTTTATAATCTATCACATAGCCGTAACTGAGCTCAAGTCTGCCTGAGAAATAATCATAAGTATCCACAGTTATATTTGCATTTCCTGGTGTAGTAACATACGTATTACCAACATCGTTCTGCCAGTCCGTATTTCGTTGAGAGGTCATATGAGTAATGGTACATTTGGTAGATGTCAGAGACAAGTCATGCCATGCCTTCTGGGGACAGGGATTCAACGGATCATGAGAATCACAGTTCGGATCAATGACCCCATAAAAATCATATTGATTATAGAAATACTTCACCGTATTCCCATTCGCGTCATATACTGTGGTCGTTTCCGGTAAGCCATATACCCAAGGAGCATACCTTTGCCTGGCAGAGAAATCGGTATTGGTCCCCGCCGGTACCTTGACCGGGTAATCATCCTCACTGGTAAATACATGCGCCGTCTTACCATTCGTACCCGGACTCTCCGTCACCTCCACCCGCTTAAATTGTGCGGGCAATGGATTTCCCGCATTCAGGTCCGCACTGTAATGAACTGTGGATATATTGTCCTTTGCATTATCGCCACCGAAACAAGTAAGCGCGATAGAAAGGACTGCACCTACAAAGTCCACGATAACCGCCACCCATGCCAGTACACCCGTGGATACAAATACGAGGTTCAGCACATCAATAACATCCATTACAGCACCAATAATGCCCAACGCCGGCCCCGCCGCTTCCAGAAATTTCAACATACCCGGCAAGTCAATGGCTTCAGTAGCAGACAAGATGCCCGGATAGGCATAGTTCCAATAACATTCACCCGTAGGGTTACTCCAGGTAAGATGAAACCTTTTATCCTCTGACTGGTAGTGGCTTGACATAACAGATACATTCACCGGCATCTCTAAACCCCATAACGAAGAGGAGGAGCCATTTCCACTCGTCGTATAACTGTAATTTGTTGTCATGGGATTACCACAACCATTAGAGTGTCCCCCATCCGTAGAGCCGGTACTGACCACATGTACCCCACCTACCACCACATCCGCTGAGCCTGTAGGCTTCAATATCCCGGTATTTTGTCCATAACTATAGCTAAGCGTTCCTCCCGTAGGATAGATCACCTGCTTCAACAGGCCGTTCTTTGCATAGTTCGCTTTGGGGTTCAGGTATACTTGTCCCGGTGCGGTAACGTTCATAAAGCAGGCACCCACTAGCTGGTGATAAGTCAACTGGGAGACAGAAGGAGCATTGTATAGAAGATAAGGACCGGTACTGTTATCATCAGCAATACTCTGGTCGCCGTTGTAGTAACCCCAAATATCCTTCGCCGGACAAAAAGGTGGCGGCACAAAATCGTCGGCAGCATCCGAGCCCAGATAATAATCGAAAATGTAAGGCGGACTATCCTCCTTAAGATCAGGTCCTATCTTCGTTACTGACCGGAGGCAAAGCCTTGCCTGGCTGATCTGCTGGCTCGTGGAAGGGGTGCCATACCTGTTCTTTATAAAATAAGAGGTTTTAAGCTGATATTCAGCAAGCGGCCTCCCATTATAAGTTATATCCACAGCCGACAGAACATAATCCCCGTTTAGATCCATTCTTGCCGCCCCATACGTCAGTGCTACTACATGTCCATCCGGATATACGATGGACGTCAGTTCCGGCGTCTGTGTTTTGGACGTCTTATGGGAAATGATGACATACTGGCCCTCCTGGTTATAAGAAATATCAGCGCCGGCACTGTTGACGATATTCCTGACCGTATAATTAAAAGTGACCTTTCTACCCGTCAATGGATCATCTATTTCCGTCAGTGACCACCCCATGACCACATTGGGCCTCACCAGCTTTGAATTTTCAAAGCTTGCCTGATGATAAATATGTATTGCGGCAAAATTAGGCTGCGCTACCGGAGCTGCCAGGTTCTCCCCACAAAAGTCGGCATGCAATACCCTGGCGACAGACAGATTACTAAATATATAGATCAGCCCATCCACATCCTGGATCTTAAACCAATCAATGGTCGTCCTGATGCCAAGCGCTTGCATAGCCGTAGGGTTCGTGTGAAAAGTTATCTTCATTTTTGTATCTCCCAATGAAGCACCTACCCCATTCACCTTATCCAGAACAAACATTCCTGACTTCCCATTGAACTGAAAAGAAAAATAATCCAGCTGCTTATCCTCGTTCATATCATTGTTCTGTGTATATAGTTGATTCCTTGCTCTATAAATGGGATAGCTGGCCAATTCTGATGGGCAGCCATTGACAGCAGGAGTATTAGCGTACAAATATCCGTTAGGATATCTGGAAATATCCAGGCTATTGTTAGCAGGTCCCTGGGCAATTTGATCATCCGGTTCCCCTTCCTGCAAACGCGAGATCTCACCACCCGCCACCAGGTTCCAACCCTCTCCCACGTTAGATGCTACATCGCTTACTTTCAATCCATTCCCGGAATTATACCCCAATGTAACCCCCGCCATCAACCGGCTCTTATCATCCTGCCAGTTGAACATGGGAATAGAGAACACCGCGCTCCCCGTCTGAAGATTCACCTGACCGTAAGAAGGAAGAAAAAAATGCAGTCCTGCCATCAGGAACATACAGACATAGATCAACTTTCTTTTTAACATACTGATACTTTTATAACCCTTAATATTTTCGGAAAACAGAAATTTTCAAAATGTACTCTTATATCAAAAACTATAACCCACCCGGAATTTCAAAGGCTGCCCCCTCGGGATCTCCTGGTAGCTCAAAAAATCCCACAACAGCTGCAGCTTCGTATTCTTAAAAGGACGGCTCTTCATGGAGACTATCTTGCTCACCCCTATCAGTCCGCTCTTCTGCCAGCTCTCCAGGTTACCCGGCAATCCCTGTATGGCAAAAGGTTGCTGGTAATTATATTCAAAGCCGCCACTGGCATAAAATGTCTTCTTTATATTGATGTCTATAAAGCTCCTCAGCCCTACACCCTGCCCGCTCAGGTTAACATGCTGTATATCGCTGCCCCATCCCACTTTATAGCTGGCGCCTACCCCGACGACGTTCTTGCTGGTCAGCTTATAACCCAGCGAAACACCGATGTCCGTTGTAGTGGGAAAATAAAAGGTGGAATGCGTGGATTGCAGGTTTGTCCCGAATTCCAGCCGGTGTAAAAAAGATTTTGTCTTCTGTGCATTGGGTTTGAAGTCGGGTACATCCAGGTCACCACTACTGTTACCACCCGCTGCATTCAGTTTGTCCCGCAGTTGGTCCACCTGGCCCTGGGCGGCATTGACGCTCTGTTGCAGGTTTGGCATGGATCCCGCTCCACCAGCAGCATCACTCATCCCCGCGCCGGTCCCAACAGCGCCATTCCCCGTTCCTGCTCCCGTTATCGATGCCATCAATTGATCCCGGGAAGGCATGCCCAGTGATGAGCCTGAGCCCGGTGCTCCCGGAGTCGCTGGTATATTGAACAGACTGGCCAGCATAGAATTCTTCTGCACGAAACTGGTAAAGGCAGGCAACTTGTCCAGCAATTGCAGGGCCTGTGTGAACAGCTTATCCGGGTCATTTAATTCATCTTTATAGGCCTGCACCTGTTGCGAGTAGTAATAGGCATCCTGTTTATATGCGTTAAAGGAATTGGTAATCCCGGAAGGCAGTTGCGTGTATTGCTGCAGATAGTTACTGATCTGTGCTTTTCGCTGCTGCAGGAACTGCTTCACCACATCTGCATCCTGGATCTTTGTCTGTAATTGCCCCAGCTGGTTCATCGAGGCCTGCAACTGCTGTTGTTCAGCCACTGATGATCCCGCCAGCTGCGGATGCTGCTGGAGAAAGGCCAGGGTTGTTTTAAGAGAGTCCGTATATGCCATATACGGACCGGAGGGCGCTGACTTACTGACGCCTGTGTCGGATCTCAGCTTATTCTCCAACGCTGCATATTGTGCCGCTGAATTTGCAAACAGCTGCTTTGCCGCCGCCGAGTCCTTCTTATACAATCTCTTCTTTAACCGTTCTTCCCGTTTGGCCATCTTCTCCAGGTATTTCTCCGTCTGCTTTGTCAGCTGTGCATCGAGGCTCGCCGTCTTCGACTGGATATGTCCGAAGATACGGGAGGGGAAATTGACCAGCTTATTGGTAAGGGAGTCCACCGATTGACCATAGGTGGAAGTGCAGCCCAGCAGGATGCCGGAGCATATACACAGGATCCATTTTTTCACAGTATAAATGTTATTTACGACCAACGTCCGATTTATTGTGTTTACTCCCGACGGTCCATCATTCTACTTCGACGAAGACGTCATCAAAGCCTCCAGCTTACGCACCCGTTCTGACAGCTCGTTCCCTCTACGGCCAGCTTATTGGAACCAGGGGTTGTAGTCCCGCTCCATGCCCGGTGCTTGTCCAATTAGATGTCGCAACACCCGTGATCCAGCATGCACGGATATTTTGCGTTCCGTCATATCCACCCAGCTCATAATACCCGAGATTATTGCCTGTTACTATTGCAGTCGGTGCACTGGTTGAACTATTCTGGTGAAAGAGGGCTACGACAGGATCCTGGCTGCTTACTATGTTTAACCGTTCAGAATTGGCATCTCCACTGATAGCCAGCTTAACGACCGGGCTCGTCGTGCCTATCCCCACATTGCCTGTAGAAGGAAAAACGTTCTGGGCATTCACAACATGCACTAATAGTAAGCAACAAAAAGAGAAAAAGATAGAAGGCGAAACACGAACGGGAAAGAGTAGGCAATAGCATGGCCTGCTATAACACCTGAGGATAGAGCTCATATGTTTAGGATTGATTTAAAAATTAATGGTAAATACTGTGAGGTAGGATTAAACGATGCTTAAAAATAAAAAAGGAAAGGAAATTTACAATGTTATTTTTATAGTTCAACTATCCAACACCGTTAGTACCAAAAAAGAGCAATCCCTATGCTCCATTTTACAGACGCGTCGAAAATGACAATAAGTGTGCAGAAAACAGATCGTTCCCCGGCTAAAAAGAACTTTTTAGCCGGGGAACGATTGAAGAAAAAAATTAAAAATTGAGTAAAACTACTCGGCAATATGTGGTTTTCCGAATCACCTCCGATCACAGTATCGCCTTATCATCGTATCACAAAGCTTGCCGTTCGGCTCTGCACGGACTGCAGGTCCGTCGCGCGGACAAAATAAGTGCCGGAAGCCAGCGCGCGGATGAAGTCCACCCGGCCTGTCGACGTATTGTGAAAGGTATTTCTTTGTATAAGACCGCCGTCCGCAGATAGGATATCCACCTGCCAGTCCGGGCCTCCCGCAGGGAATTGTACATTTATATAGCTGGTCGGCGGATTAGGATAGATAAAGAAATCCCCGGAGCCTGGTCCACCCGAACCCAGCCCTGAACCACCCAGGTTAATGATCCTTACTTCGGAATAGCTGGCCCTGCCATCCGCATCCACCTGTTTGATGCGGAAAAACAGCTGCCCCCTGTCTGCAGCCCCAATGGAATAATTATAGGCATAGGTAGCATCCTGGTCCACCGGGTCGGCATTCTGCGTGCTGATGTCCTCGAAATCACCCCCTGCCCTGCTCACTTCGACTACATATTTACGTCCGGCCTGCTCTTTCGTCGAGATCCAGCTCAACGCTATCGTTGCCGTATTCTCCCGGTAAGCACTGAACGTAAGGATATTCTCCGCCAGTGTCACAGGATTACAGAAATAATAGGTCAGGGAAAAGCTGATGTTATCGGAAAAAGTAGGCGCAGGCGTTTGATCCACCCCTATATTGACATTATTAAGCGAGATCTTTGTCTGATAGCTTAAGCTCATGGTGCCGCTGCCTTTAAATGAGGTCAGCACACCATTGATGATGGAGTCATAAACCACCGGATCATTATTGTAAACAATTTCCGGTCCGTCGGTTATATGGTCACCCGCCATTCCCATCGGGGTCAGATAGACCTCATCATTGAACCCATCCAGGTAATTACCCGATGGACTGTTGTTGACATTGACCAACGTCGTGGCGCCTGACTTAATGGACTCCTTGCGATCCAGCTCCGGATAGAAGTCCTGTATAGAACCGGTGGTATTTGCAAAGCTCACTATGGCCGTAGTGGTCGCATTGGCTACGAGCACAGCCGATAAAAGTGTATAACCGCCTGTAGTGGGATATTGTGGAAAGGAAAGGGCGTAAGTCGTACTGCCAGAACTGCTGATGGCAGTATCATATGTAACTGACTGTACCGTACCGCTACAGGAAGCCTGTGCTGCGGAATGCTGGGGAGCCATCAGAGCGCTCCAGCTTAGGATTAATAGGGTTAACCGGGGTATCCCGGTTAAGTGGATCTGCTGCGGTCTCATAGGGACAATTTGTTAAAGGATACCGTATAATAACTATAAAGGGTCTGTGTTTATTTTATACGTACTAAGTATCTCACCCCATTTTAATCCGTGTTTAACCGTCTAAAAAGTAGAAAAAACACTATAAAATGCTCCAAATGAACCTAGTTAGGTCCTATCATATAACCAATATTAAATTTTGGGATATTTTTACCGGGAAGACACCAAAAAGGAAGTAATAAAACTTTGGTGGCTGGACAGGTCAATGATTCGTGCAAAATAGACCCCAACGGACAATTCCCTGGAAAAATTCACGCGGAATTTACTACCATACAAGGGGCCATTGCTTTGCACCAGCGCCCCATCCGCCGCCAGGATGTCCACCTGCCAGCCCATACCGCTTCCACCCTGCCCTGCTCCCATCACCACATCGATATGGTCCGTAGCCGGATTGGGGTAAACAGCAGGCTGCTGTATCTGCCGGTCAGCGATAAGCACCTCTTTTACAGAAGAATAGGAGGATCCAGCCGGGTCCGTTATCAGCAGACGGTAAAACCAGGCTCCCCCGGTATAGGGAGGTAGTGTATCTAGATAAGTATAAGACGCTCCATTCTCCTCCTCTATTACCCCCACGGCGTTAAAGCGCTGCCCATCCCTGCTCCGCTGGACGATATACCTCCGTCCCGGTGTTTTTCCGGCCATGGCCCAGCCCAGCTGTACGGTATGATCCCCTTTCAGTGTCGCGTCCCACCGCGTCAATGCTGTCGCCAGTGTTCCTCCGGCCTTACAATAGAGATAGGAGAGGGACACCTTCATCACATCGGTAGCAGTGGCATGATAGCTATAGTTCGCACTGGCATGTAAAGTCGTATAAGTGATGGGGGAATAGGTAAAATGTAACATCCCGCTGCCCAGAAAAGGGGTCAGGTTGGCGGTAAGGCTGTCTGTATTAACATAATTGGACAAAAAGGGAAAAGGGCTGCCGGACACCAC
>Ga0206922_1165_pt1 | contig 15243 bp, 10 predicted proteins | sample Alteio_BWOrgHeat_63_FD_152976 | JGI IMG/M metagenome (GOLD analysis project Ga0206922, IMG submission 152976) | Enriched cells from forest soil in Barre Woods Harvard Forest LTER site, Petersham, Massachusetts, United States -... | ecosystem: Environmental > Terrestrial > Soil > Temperate forest >... | reverse complement strand
TTCGCTCAAAAGCTTCTTCGTTCAAGAATTCGCGTTCCGGCGCGTACGACGCCTCCAACAGAGAGGTAGCTCGACGTAAACCATTATCCGAGCGCCGCTGAGTCATGGCCACCTCCTCTTGTTTCGTTTCGTTGTGTAGGGCAGGAACAGACAAATGATTTTCAGTAGCTCACTTGATTTGAGACATCCTCGTCGTTTGCTTGTGCCTCGCCGCGGAGGAATGTCAATGGCTCGGTAGAAGTCAATCGTTGGGTCGCGGGTCATTCAGATGTAAAGCTATTGGGACCCTAGATTTGTTGTAGTAGTAGTAATCACTCTTGACCGCACTCTTGGAACAGTTCAAGACTGCACCGATCAGCTTTTTGCGATCAATCGCTTCGATGCCTCTCAGCAGTTGCCGCTTTTCGGTCTTCCCCCGGCGCGCAACCAAAAGTATCCCGTCGGTCAACCTGCTCCAGAGGCTCACGTCAGCAAATGGCAGCACAGGAGGAGAGTCGACAACGATCCAATCAAACCATGAAGCCATCTGATCTATGAGTTTGGACAACTTTCCCGACTGAAGAATTTCCAGCGGATTTTCTGCTGTACTACCTGACGGGAGCATCCAGAGCTTAGGCCCTTCGAGATAATAAATACTTGCCTCGAGGCAGCGGGATCCCTGCAAACATTCGCATAAACCTGGAACGTTTTCCATGTCGAACATCTGGGAAAGGGATGGTCTCCGCACATCCCCATCAACCAGCAACACCTTCTGCTGGGTTTTTCGCGCTAGAGTACAGGCAAGGTTGCCCGCAACCATGCTTTTTCCCTCCTGTGGAATTGTGCTCGTAATCAACACCTTCTTGAGCGGTTGATCGCGCCGGAATTGTTGCAAGCGAACCGCCAGGAAGCGGAAGTTTTCCGCTGCCAGATTTTCGGTATCCGTAAGGCATACGAGGCGATTGTCAGGAGGGATCTCAACCTGTATTGATTGAAACTGATCAAATACCGTCGAGGGCTTGTGGATAGGTGAATCTTCATGCGCCAGATCTGATGGAGCTACTTCCGCTTCTCGTTGCGAAGTTTTTGAATGGAATGTCGTGTTGCATCTTGTGATCTCAGTCCCGTCCTGCAACCCGAACCGGGTTACGGTTTCAAGCTCAGATGTAGCACGTCGTTCCGCCAGCTCAAGTACCTGGGTCGCGGCTGGCAACGTAGAAATATCTACCCCAGAGCGTTCGGATTCCGATCGTTGCAATGCGTCAAATATAAGGCTCATGCATGCTCGCTTTGAACGGGTACCGGCGCATCGACATTTGAATCGGACGCGACGAGCTTTTGTAGCACCGAATACAGATCCGACTCCACCTTCGGCGTGCGCTGATTAGCCCTCCCGTCGTCACCAAAAACCGATTCAGCTCCCGCCTGATGAATCTTATCCAGGCGAAATTCTTCGGCGACATCTTGTATGATCTCCGGAGTTACACTTTTCATTTGTCTTGCATATGCACTGATGAGGGCATTTTCACAGATAGTGTTGATGAGGCGGGGAAAGCCTCGTGAATATCGGTACACTGCTGTAATAGCCTCATCTGAGAACAACGCGGTCGCGGCAGAACCGCGGCCCGCAATTTGCAAACGCCGTTCAATGTAGCCCTTTGTTTCCTCTTCATACAGAGGGCCAAGTCGCGCGCGAAGAGCAATCCTTTGCTTGAGCTGTCTGAGCCCGACGGAATCCAGCTTCTCATCCAATTCTGGCTGACCCACTAGGACAACCTGCAGCAGTTTTTCTTCGGCCGTTTCCAGATTCGTCAATAGTCGGACTTCTTCAAGTATCTCCGAGGACAAGTGGTGTGCCTCATCGAGGATTACTACGGTAGTCAGTCTCTTTGCTCCTCGCTGAACTACGAACTGACTCAAGTCAAGCAAAAGGTCGGTCTTGGTCTTTCCTGACGACGGCAGCCCGAAGTCGGCGAGAATGTATTGCAGGAATTCAGCGGGTGACAGGCGACCATTGAAAAGATATGCATACGTGATGTCATTGCTCTGCTTCAAGAGCTTGAGCAAGCAACGCAACAGGAGGGTCTTCCCGGTACCCACCTCTCCTGTGACCACCACAAACCCCTTGTGCTGCCGAACGCCATAGTAAAGCGTTGCCAAAGCCTCATTGTGCCGTTTGGTCGCGAAAAGAAATGCCGGGTCCGGCGTGAGATCGAATGGGTTGCGAGTGAGATTGAAGAAAGCTTTGTACATTTAGCAACAAGAAGTGATTGATTTAACTGTGTCGATAGCTGAACGCAGAACCCGCCAGGATCACTGCAAACTCTAGTGCCGCAAAAGCCCAACCAAGCATGATCCTCTTCTTGCCGCTTCGTTCCTCAGAAAGATTCAGGACTTCGGGGATTTCGGAAATCACTTTTGCAGGCAATAGAGAAACTATTTCCTTTTCGTTGTAGAGACGATCATCCAGAAATTCAACCACGAGAGCTAATAGAATTCCCAATGCCAGACCAAGTCCCAGTCCCATCCCACAGAACTTCAAGCGGTTGGGAAAATCTGGCTTCAGCGGCAAATTTGCTGGATCGAGCATGCGGAATCGCTCGCCCTGCTTCATCTGTTCCATGCTCGTGGCCATTCTTGACCCATTTTCTTTTCTTAACAGGTCGTCGTAATTGGCCTTTGATTGGTCATAGCCACGCGTCAGATCCGCCAATTGCTGCTCGCGTATTGGTTCCTGATTAAGCCGTTCTTGGTAATCGTTGATCTTGATCTTAAGCCGGTTAATCGATTGCTCCCGATTTGCCACTTCGGCCTGATTGGACCTTAGCTGACCTTGGAGTTGCAACATTGCGGGGTTCTCTGAAACGTCCACTTCATCGCGCATTCCACTGGTGCCATCGGGCTGGCTGTTACGATTCCCGTCATGTTTCAAGTCAGTAATGAGTTCGTCCCTCATCTTTTCGGTCTTAGCTATTTGAGCCTTCAGACTTCGAACGTCTGGATACTGATCGGTGTACTGGGAGCCGAGATTAGCTAGTTCTGCCTTAAGTCTGTCCAGTTCCTTTTCAATCGCAGGCAAACCCGTGGGGCTTCCGTCGGCGGCCCTAGAAGAACCCTGAAGAGTCCTATATTGACTGATCAATGTCTGCAGGTAGACCCGTTGTTGTTGGGCCGCGTTCAGGGCCTCCTGTTCGTTCTGGAGCTGAGATTGCAGGCCACTCAGGATCTGTACATTGCTCGTCTGCTGGGCCGGCAATTCCCCAAGATGCTGACCCTTAAATTCTCGGACTCTTGCTTCTTGTTCAGAAAGACTCTGCCGCGCGGTCTCGAGCTGGCTTCCGAGAAACTTGGTTGTATCCTCGGATTGTTGCTGGCGTGTCTCGAGATTCTCGTTAATAAACAATTGGGTCAGTTCACTGGTGACCTGCTGGGCAACGCGAGGATCGCGCGCTGAATAGTAAACGTTGAACGCAGTAATTTCATTGCCTGCATCACGTACTAGTTCAATCTGAATGTCCTTCCGCATAAGTTCGACCTTTTCGTCCGGCGCGCTTTGACGGTGACCGCTGGCATAGAGGTTCAATTCGTCAATGATATGCAGAAGGCGAGTACGACTTAAAATTTGCTGTGTAATGTTTTGCAACCGGTCTTGGAGTTTTTCATTGATGTTCGGCGTAACGTAGTCCCTGGGCATCGTGGGCTCTTCCACCAGGATCAGCGTGCCCGATTTATAGCTTGCTGGCAACAGCCAGCTGGCCCCCCAAGCGGCAAACCAACCGATAAATACTGATATCAGCAAGAGAGGATAGCGCCGGCGCAATACGTCCAAATAGCGCTGAACGTCGAACTGTTCTGGAGTCTCTTCTAACTCTTGGGCCATCATTACCTTCCCAGTGGCCTGGCGAACTGATACGAGATAGTAACGAACTCTCTATTGCAATCGGGAGCACTCGATATGAGTGGAATTACACTATAGGACTGATGCAGCCGGGTATATCCAACTTCGACATTCAGGTGCTCGCTTAACGGATGTTGGACAGCGACTGTCCCCAAAATCGAATGGCCTCCGAGATTCGATGAAGAGGTAGACGGACCCACGCTCTTGTTGATCCCATAGCTGGCGCCCGATCCTACCTGCCAACTACGTGCTAGTTGCCAGCTCGCAGATCCACTTGCGCTCTTCGACTTGAAAGCATCTGCCAACCCGCCGCCGGCGCTGACGAGTTGGGCATAGCTGGCCGCAAAGCTGGTCCGGCGTCCCTGCCATCCCATACTTGCAGTTACAGCAGGCGACCACCCACGATAGGCCATGTAGCTAAGCTCAACAACATCGAAATGCTGCGGTCCAGCTGATACAGAGAAAGACAGATGAGGCTTTACGTAAATCGTATAAAAGAACAAGAGAGAATGTGTGTGTGTCAAGCTCAGGCTGTTATCAGGATCGGCCAGAATTCTCAAATACTGATAATTTGCACCGGCGTATTGCCGTTCGGAGAGACGATGATTGTAAAAGACCGAACTCCCACTGGAAGTCGAGTCATAGAGGCCAGGCACTTGTGCACGATCGAAGTAGTGCAGAATCGTGGACGATCCCGCTGCACCGAGCATGCCATTCCTGCTGAACTGGTAAGTCAATTCCACGCTCCCCTGATTGCTAATCTGATTAGCTGCAGTAGCAAAAACGGCCGTCGTAGGAGCCTGCGGCAAGCCGGAAATTCCTCCGTCTGAAAGGGGATCTGGTTGATTCAATGCATTCGAAACCTTATGAAGAGTATCCCGCACGCTGGCTGTTATGTGTGGACTCAACCGGTAGTGGAAATCCAGTGCCATGTTCTGATCTACGTGATCGAAACTGTTCGTATGCTGATAGACCGTAAAACCCGGGCTGTAGTCCAATGTCCACCTCATTCGCGATGTAACTTCGTCAATTGCGATGGTGGGCCAGATCGTGTAGCTGGCGTCACTGACGGGCTTGCTTCCTGCATCTCCCAGAATATTGTCACTATACGCACTATTCATGCTCCATCCGAAGCGCAGATAATTGGAACGCACTTGAGAACCTACCGTAGTTGAATATGCCTCGCCGCTCACAGGAGGCGGCGTCTGCATCTGGCTTTCGCCTGTAGTTCCCGAACTGTTGACGATTGTCTGCGCGCCCGTTTGGGACCATGCGGAGATGGCCACGAGCAGTTGAAGACACAAACAAACTAGTTTCATCATGAGATTCACTCAAGGCACAACGATAGTGTCGTGCGGCTCAAGCTTGATGTTCTGTTCGGGTTTATTTCCCTTGATAACTTCCTTATAGTTAAAGGCAATACGTGAACCAGTGCCACTAGCATTCTTGCGGAGTACGTAAACTCCCTTTTGCTTCGCGAAGTCTCTGAATCCACCCGCATTTGCAATCGCATCCAAGACCGTCGTTCCGCGAATTAACGAATATGAACCAGGTCTTACTACCTGTCCCAGGATGTTGAATTTCTCACTGTTGATCTGCTGCACCATTACCGCAACTTCAGGGTTCGCGATAAAAGCTTGCAGTTTGTTCGTAATGTCTTGCTCGAGCTGTAGAGGCGTCTTTCCCGTCGCCTGCAATTCCCCGACTAGCGGCAGTGAGATTCTCCCGTCCGAGCGTACCGGAATCGTCCGCGAAATATCTGGCTGCTTCCAAACCTGAATCGCCAGGACGTCGTCGTTGCCAATGACAAAGCCGCCGTCATGCGACTTAACGGCCGGTTCTGCAAGTGGTTGGGCCGGTAAATCTGCCCCAGTAACCGGCTGCTCGCTCATAGCCTGGCGCTGAACCGGAGTTTGCCCCCAAATAGATCCGGCAAGCAAGATCAGCCCAAATCCTGCGACAAGTGATCGATCCCGTCCGTGTATCACGACTAATCCCATTGACGACCTGACTGGGCAGCTTTCCTAATCTAGCTCATTCATCCGACCATCATCGCGGAACCCGACACCCTTCATCCTGAATCCATCACTTTCCTGAGATAGGGATGGATCCATTGATTTCATCTGGTACTGCTCGATCTTGTAAACCAGTGTTCGATGACTGATTTTGAGCAACCGCGCGGCTGCTCTCCGATTCCAACCCGTTCTTACGAGCGCAGCTCTGATGGCATTCTTCTCGGCCTCTAACTTAACGCTTTGTACTTGAGACTTTAGCGATTCAGAGCCTGCGCCTTCTGTAGGAAACTGAATCACAGAGGGAGTCAATTGGTTCAAAACCCTCGACGAATTTAGAGCCGATTCACGCATTCCTTGATGCACCCTTGAACGGCTTTTTTCGAACGCTATTCCTCTGTCTCCGACCATGAGGTAACGTTTCACGAAATTTTCCAATTCGCGTAAATTGCCCGGCCATGAATATGCCTGGCACGCCTCGAGAATAGCTGGCGAAAAGTCTCGAGGAGCCAGGCTGTAACGCTTGGCGAGTTGATGCATAAGATGACGAGATAGAAACGGAAGTTCGTTCCTACGTTGCCGCAAGGGTGGCACATGAATCGTGTAGGCGCTTAAATGATAGTAGAGATCTTCGGAGAGCCTGCTTTCAGAAATTGCGTGTTCCATGTTTGTGGTGCTTGTTGCCAGGACACGCGCATCGACGTCAATCGAGGTGGAGGTTCCTGGCCGTACAAATTGCTTAGTCTGCAGCACCTTCAGCAAGTTTGTCTGCACTCCGATCGGCATCTCAGTAATTTCATCTAACAGTATGGTGCCCTCTGCGCAGAGTTCCAATTTGCCGAGTTTTGCCCGTGCGCTTCCCGTGGCATCTCGCTCGGCGCCAAATAATTCTCTCTCCAGCAGATCGCTGGGTAGTGCAGCACAATTCACTTTGGCGAACTCAAACCCCGAGCGAACGGAAAGTTTGTGAACCAATCGCGCGATCGTCTCCTTACCACTCCCGCTCTCGCCGAGAATCAACACCGGCACATTGGCTTCCGCCAAAAGGCCCGCCTGGACACGAAGCTTGCGCATGATTGGACTGATCCCGATGAAGAAATTTTCATCGCTGATCAGTTCAACATCGTCGCTTGTGATATCCGTCTCGGCTGCGTCATTCACCGCGGAGAGGAGCCGCCGGATCGCCATTTCAAGTTGGCCATCATTAAGTGGACGAACCATGTAGTCCTGCGCCCCCAGGCGAAGCGCTTCCTGTTTCCTGTATGGATCATCGGGATGACCAATCAGAATGATCGGAAGCGCCGGTCGAAGCCGACGCAGCCAGCGCAAAATGTGCAAACTGTCGACGTCTTCCTGCGGGAGATCCAACAGCATCAAGTCTGGTGTAACACCAGATTGAACATGCTCCATAGCTTCCCAGGCATCCGGCGCGCTTTCAAGCAACCAGTAATTCGATACCCCCATGGACCAGAGCATGCGAGGAATGGCTGAGTCGCGGCTAACGACGAGCAGTCTCGCTGATTCGATGGTATCTCTGATCACGAATTTGCTCTGCGGCGAAGCACCAGATAGAGAGAAGGGGACGGTATTAGATGGACTCCAGGTCATATCCTTCAACCTGAATGGCGAGAGACCGCTGCATCGCGTCTACCGATATGATCAGCTTGCGATCTCCCTTTCGAGCCTGGAGTATCCCCTCGATACCCTCCAGAGCTCCGCTGCGGATCCGCACACGCTGCCCGATCTTGAGAAAGGGATGAGAAGACCACGGGAGCTTATGCGTGACCAGAATTCGAACCGCATCAATCTGCTCATCGGGAATCGCCGTTCCCAAGCCTTGAGTGTTGCCGATGAGGCCCAAGACGCTGTCGGTGCTCAGTACCCGCTGACGGTCTTCATTAGTCGGCATGACTTTTACAAACAAATAGCAGCCAAACAATGGAAGCTCGACTTCCTTTTTTCGGTCTTTCCAGCGGTGAATCTCAGTAACAGTCGGCAGAAAGGTGGTCACACCTCGGTCACGAAGTCGGTATTCGACCGCCTTCTCATGCCGTGCACGGGTCATCACCGCATACCAGCTTTCTGTGTTTTTCCCAACAGTTACAGCCGAATCCGAAAACTCCAATGACTGGTTACTGGCGCCCATAGCTTCACGCTCCATGAACTACTTCAACTGTGCTTATGGATCAAAGTTACTGGCAGGGCCGATACTCCAACAAAATCTTGCGCTTGCATATAGCTTCGCCCTCTGAGTCACATTCCGAGTGACCCTCAAAATCCAGCCAAGCTGCCAATGAAAACCCCCGTCTTCAGGCAGAAACCGAACAGCGTGACCGTAAACCGATGCCTATCGTTGCCCCCGGCTCAGGCTCTATTAGGCTACCCGTCTTGCTCACTTCAGCAAGGTCGATAGAGTATCGGAAACAGCCAGTTTGTCAAAGTGAACCGATGCTACAACCGAAAGGCGCGCGCTACAAGAAGAAGAATGCCTCTGTGAGGCAATGTTCTCCCCGGTACGTATACTTATCGACTCGGAAATAGAGGAAGATGGCTTAGAGACATTCTTCTCCTTGCATCCGCCACAATCGCAAATAGACATGACCCCCTGAGCCCATTTCTCGAATAGCACGGACAAAACGCTAATGCCGTCAGTCACGAAGGTCGGCGTTGCACTCGAGTTTCTAATTGACATTGACCAATATTCTACTTACTATGCTTGCAAATCTAGCTGTCGCGTCCCCCAGATTTAAAACTGGTGAAGTTGCAGTCAAAACGCAGGGGGGCCTGCGCTTTCTCCGTCTAACCAAGTGTAGTTCTCAAGTCAATGCAGGTATTTTGCCTGCAAAAGCAAATTGGGCGCGGTAACTTGCACGCGTCTGCGGGAACGAAACGTGTCAGAATTTCAAGGCGCGCATCGTTTAGTTCGCACGTTAGCTTCGAAGACAGTTATTTCGCTTTAGCACATCCGTGAGTTGCTCGGCAATGCTGCTTTCGTGGTCTAAGAAAAATCTGGATACGGTGACGTCTTGTGATTCACTCTTATGTGAATAGAATCGGCGGATGTGCGCGGCTGAAGAGTGTACCCACCATAGTTTCCGCTAACTCATTGAACTGCGGCCGCGTCGGCATCTGGTGTCGCTGGAAGGAGTTTGTTATCACTAACTTTGAGTTTTCATCAATCGAAACATTCTGAAAGATCTATCGTAGCCCACCCAACGCAAGATCTTTTGTTCGACTCGGAGAGAAACGTAAGTTAATGACTCCTATGATATGGTTTCCTCCGAAAAACTAACCCTGCTCTGGCTGCACAACGGCTTGAAGAAAGTCCGCTTCGCTTAGGAGAAAGCATGCGCGACGATGCCTTGGACGTAGTAATACGAGTACTCGTGGCCGACGATACTCGACTCCACACGCAGTTGCTGTCAGATGCACTGAGACGTGTTGGTTCGCTGGAGGTGGTTGGCTCAGACTCGCAGGAATTAGTTCAGCGAGCTGACCTCCGTAATATTGATGTCCTTCTCCTCAGTTTCAGCCTTGATGAGCGGCCGGCTGGAGGCCTGGAGGTCTTGCGAGAAGTGAGGGCATCGCATCCAAACATTCGAGCGGTGGTGCTTTTGGATTCCTCAAAGCCCGCATCAGTGCTCGGAGCATTTCGCGCCGGCGCCAGAGGAGTGCTAAGCAGGCACGAATCGATCGAGATACTGAGCAAGTGCGTAAAAAGGGTCCATCAAGGTCAGATCTGGGCCAATAGCGAACAATTGGACGTAATAGTTCAGGCTTTAGCATCTTCGCACTGCAATTTCGCTACGAATGCTCAGGGCATGGAGCATCTGTCCAAGCGTGAAGTGGAGATAGTTCGCTGTGTCTCCCAGGGCTTAACGAACCGTGAAATTGCTTCGCAGCTCGAGTTGAGCCAACACACAGTCAAGAATTATCTCTTTCGTGTATTCGACAAACTCGGAGTTTCGAGTCGAGTCGAGCTTCTGACCATGGCTCTCAATCGGACGATTCAACCCGACTCGGTGGCCAGCGGCGTCTGGAGGGGCCAGATGAACAACGATCTATTGAGTGAGTCAAGTCTCATAGGGTGTCAGCGTGCAGCCGAACAAGGTGTCACGGCAGCGCAACTCGACTTGGCCCGGTATTATTGGGCTCGAAAATCTGACGCCAAAGATTTGATCCAAGCTTACAAATGGTATTTGATTGCCAGCCAGCAGATATCACGAACAGGCAGAAGTGTCGGAAGATCACTGACCATGGAACAAGTGCTCCAGGCCGAACAAATGGCTGCAGAATGGAACAAAAAATCTCAAAAAAATTCCCCGGCTTCGATTCGAGATTCAGGCAGTCGGCTCGCGAGTCCAATACTCCGCGCTGCTTCCGAATGATCTCCATAGCTAAGAGTACTGTTCAAGATTTCTATGTCTAAACCGTCAATTGCAATCATCGGCGGCGGTATCGTCGGACTGGCAACAGGACTGGAGTTCGTCAGAAGATTCCCAGGGATCACTCTGACGATCCTTGAGAAGGAGCCGGCGCTAGCCAGTCATCAGACGAGCCACAATAGCGGTGTCATACACTCTGGAATCTACTACAAGCCTGGAAGCCTCAAGGCTCGACTCTGCCTCACCGGCGCGAAGGCGCTCATTCAGTTTTGTCGGGATTACGAAGTCCCATATGAGATCTGTGGCAAGATAATCATCGCGACTGCGCCGGATGAAATCCCACGGCTTGAAGAGCTAAACAGACGGGGCGTGGCAAACGGCCTCGAAGGGCTTCGACGGCTGAGTCGCGAACAGATCCGCGAGATAGAACCTCACGCCGCAGGAATTCAGGGCGTTCAAGTGCCGAGCACAGGCATAGTTGATTACGCGAAAGTCGCAGCAAAATATGCGGAAATCATAACTGCTGAAGGTGGAACCATTTGCTTGTCGCATGAAGTTATCGGCCTCAAACGTTGCGGCTCACAGACAATCATCGAAACGACTCGAGGACAGTTTGAGGCGAACCTCGCAATCAACTGTACGGGACTGCATAGCGACCGTATCAGCCGCATGGCGAACGCCCGATTGGACCTTACAATCATGCCATTTCGAGGTGAGTATTACGACCTCGTTCCAGAAAAACATGGCCTCGTCAAAGGGCTGATATATCCGGTACCAGACCCGCGATTTCCCTTCCTCGGAGTTCACTTCACACGTCGAATCGGTGGAGGAGCCGAAGCGGGTCCCAATGCGGTCCTCGCTCTCAAACGAGAGGGATATTCGAAAACATCCTTCCTCGCGCGCGACGCTTTCGAATGTTTCACCTTCCCCGGCTTTTGGAAAATGGCTGCTCAACACTGGAAGATGTCCGTTGGCGAGTACCATCGTTCCTGGAGCAAAGCGGCGTTCGTACGAGCACTGCAGCGGCTCATGCCCGAACTCAGCTCAGACGATTTGTTGCCTGGTGGATCTGGAGTCCGAGCCCAAGCACTCGGGATCGACGGTAAACTGATCGACGACTTTCATTTCGTCCACACTGAAGGCATAGTACATGTATGTAACGTCCCATCCCCGGCTGCGACCGCATCGCTTGCAATCGGCAAATACATCGTAGACATTGCAGTGCAACGCGATGACTGCGGCCAAATACAGAGAACTCAGTACACTGCTCCCGAGTCAGAAGCTCTAAGCGCGTGAAACAATCCAGTCAATTTTCCTGAATAAACCCGATCATCGCGAGAGGCAGATAGAGTTCCCACTCGGAGCAGTTCGTCTCCCAAAACCCATTACGGGATAGTTACACTCACCTCATTCGATGGAACACTTTCCACTCCGTTCCCATCTACACTTTCTACCATGTAGTTGTACGTCACACCGCTCTGTACAGTGCTGTCCATATACGTTGTCGCAGTATCGACCGTCGGGTTCAGTAGTTGAAAAGCTGTTGAGCCAGCACCAACGGATCGGTAGATATTGTAGCCAACGACCGGGCTCGGAGAACTGCTTGGAGCAGCCCAACTCAAGTCGACTGAACTCGCTGCCTTTATGGTGTAAATGGCTTTGGCTACCGCGCTATTGGTCGAGCCACTCTTAGTGGCAATCGCTTCGATAGTCTCCGTCGCACTTACGGTGATCGCGCCAGTATACTTGGTCGATGATGTCGTCGGCGTCGTACCGTTCGTCGTGTAGTAAATCGTCACGCCTGAAGTAGCGTCGCTGATTGTCACATTCTGCGCAGACGTATATGTACCGGCTGGAACGCTGAAAATTGGCGTCGGCAACGTCGGTGCAATCGTGTATGTTGCAATGACCACTGCACTGTTCGTCAAACCCGTTGCAACGGCAATCGCTTCGATAGTCTCAGTCGCGCTAACCGTGATCGCCCCAGTGTATTTGGTTGACGAGGTAGTCGGCGTCGTCCCATTCGTCGTGTAGTAGATCGTTGCGCCGGAAGTGATGTCGCTGATGCTCACCGTCTGCGTTGTCGCGTAGGTTCCGGCCGCAGGCGAAAATGTCGGATTCGCTACCGGCGGAGAAATGGTGTAAGCCGCGGTGGCCACAGTACTATTGGTTGAGCCTGTCAAAATCGCGATCGCCTTGATGGTCTCTGTCGTGCTGACCGTAATTGCGCCTGTGTACTTGGTTGACGACGTGGTAGGCGTCGTGCCATTCGTCGTGTAGTAGATCGTTGCACCTGGAGTTGCGTCGCTGAGCGTCACCGTCTGCGTCGTAGTGTATGTTCCCGCAATTGGCGAGAACGAAGGAGCCGCTACAGTCAAAGCGATGGTGTAACTCGCCGTCCCAACTGCGCTGGTCGTGAACCCGGTCTTCGCAGCAATAGCCTTTAACGTCTCTGTGGCACTCACCGTGATTGCACCCGTGTATTTGGTTGAGGAAGTCGTCGGTGTCGACCCGTTCGTCGTGTAATAGATCGTTGTACCGGCCGTCGAGTCGTTGATCGTCACCGTCTGCGTCGTAGTGTATGTTCCACTTGCAACACTGAATGTCGGCGTCGGTAATACGGGAGCAATCGTGTAAGTTGCCGTGGCCACAGCACTGTTGGTTGAGCTAGTCTTGATGGCAATTGCTTCAATCGTTTCTGTCGTGCTGACCGTGATTGCCGCATTGTATTTGGTCGACGATGTCGTCGGCGTCGTACCGTTCGTCGTGTAGTAAATCGTTGCGCCTGAGGTAGCATCGCTGATAGCTACAGATTGCGTCGAGGTATATGTTCCCGCTGCAGGAGAAAATACTGGAGTCGCTACAGGGGTAATAGTATAAGTCGCCGTCGCCACTGCGCTTGTCGTGTAATTGGTCTCCGCCGCAATCGCTTTTAACGTCTCGGTCGCGCTGACCGTAATCGGACCAGTGTATCTGACTGACGACGTCGTCGGCGTCGTGCCATTCGTCGTGTAGTAGATTGTCGCGCCCGTTGTGGCATCGCTGATCGTTACAGTTTGCGCAGTGGTATAGGTTCCACCCGCAACACTGAACGTCGGTGTCGGCAACACAGTAGCGACATAGGTAAATGCGCCCGTTAGAATTCCACCCTGTCCGCGGGAGTTGGTCACCGTTACACTTGCTGCGCCTGCACTCCCGGCCGGAGTCGTGGTCGTGATTGTTGTGCTGTTCACAACTACCACATTGGTGGCTGCTGCGGTGCCGAACTTCACGGTCGCGCCGGCAGCAAAGTTCGCTCCCGTGATCGTTACCGCCGTCCCTCCCAATGTCGATCCACTGTTTGGAGCCACCGTGCTGATCGTCGGCGCGACACTTGGTGAGTTCCCTGTACCGGATCCCGCCGAGAAGGTCGCCATTTGCATGACCCAAGGCCCGGGAGAAGTTAACGTTGCACTAGCGGCTCCGGTTCCAGCCACAGACGCAATCGCATCTTCCGCAATATCCCCGTCAGGAGAGGTAACAATTCGCGTCGTAAATCCGGTACCGGCGCCGTTCGTCATTGTGAAAATCGTATCGGCCGCGAAGATAAGTTCGTTGGCGCTAGTTGTTGCCGCAGATCCGCTACTGGCGATCGTACTGTTCCCGCTCGCTCCCGATGTAACATCCAGAGTCGTCACTCCCCGGTACTCCAAAATGCGCACATCTGGAGCTATCGCCGCCTGGTTAAACGCCACCGTCAGCGTGTTGCTGCCACCCACAATATTTGGAGCATAGTATATCGATTGTCGCAACGCCGTCCCGCTCGTCGGCCCAATTGCCAGATTGTAGGTATTACCGGCACTGTCCTTCACCGACTGCACCAGAGCCGTGGTGTCGTTCCATCCAACTACAACCACATTTAGATTCCCCTGCGCCTGCGCTGCGGGATAGCTGACGTTCACGGTTGCAGTTGGCGTCTGAGGTGTAGCCGCCGCCACCTGCACGAAGCTGATTCCACCCGCCCCGTTGTAGATGAATCCGTTGGCTAGGGTCGCACTCTGTCCGCGAGAGTTGATTACCCTTACGTTCGCCGCACCGACACTGCCCGCGGGTGTGGTTGCCGTGATCGTTGTGCTGTTCACTACGACCACACTGGTCGCCGCAACATCGCCGAACGTCACAATCGCGGTGGACGCGAAGTTCGTTCCCGAGATTGTTACCGCTGTGCCGCCCGAAGTCGGACCATTGTTCGGGCTCACGCTGCTCACCGTCGGCACAGCGGCATAGGCAGCCGTCCCGGCTATGGCCATAAAAATCCCAAGAATGAGCAGGCGCACAAACAAGCAATTCAGCCGGTGGATTCGAAAATTCTGGTGAGCGCAATTCTGGCTGAATTGCTCGCAATCGATGCGTGTAAAATCCATCGACATGGTAGTTCCGACATTCTGCGTCAAAGAAACATCAAAGCGGTGCACCAATTGACCTCCGTAAATAACGGGCATTTCAGAGGCAACCCAAAAAGTTCAGTGATGATGGCAGTACTTTAGATACCTGGCACGGCTGCAGTCCTGCTTGAGTTGAGATGTCCGGCTGCAGTGAACGCTGTTTCGTGGTTAGAGCAAATTCGAACTTCTCTGGTTACGATAGAATATCGGCTCAGATCAGAATCGAGGTTAGTTTGAGATTTTAAAGAGGCAACAACAAAGATAAATTCAGTAAAAGAAAGAGTATACCGTGTGCACCTGCATTTCCATCCGAACACGGAGATAAATAAGCCCGTTTACTGATCTTCGAACTTGCCCAGAATTTTCTGATTGCTATCAGTTTTGTACAGCAATCCTCTTCGATCTTCAAGGCCTTACCTATAAATAGATGTCCAAATTGACGAACAGATTGGCACACTAAAATAACGTTACCATTCGCTGCCAGAGTCCTCATTAATGAGACCGGACCACAGCGTCGCTTCTGATTTCGGCAAAGTAGACATGAG
>Ga0206922_1157_pt2 | contig 15266 bp, 15 predicted proteins | sample Alteio_BWOrgHeat_63_FD_152976 | JGI IMG/M metagenome (GOLD analysis project Ga0206922, IMG submission 152976) | Enriched cells from forest soil in Barre Woods Harvard Forest LTER site, Petersham, Massachusetts, United States -... | ecosystem: Environmental > Terrestrial > Soil > Temperate forest >... | reverse complement strand
ATCGCCCTTTGTTATATAATCAAAAGCGCCATTCTTAATTGCCTGAACCCCATCGGCAATATTGCCGTGCGCTGTAAGCATGATCAGCTCGCAAAAAGGGTATCTTTCTTTAATGATTTTGCATAGCTCAACACCATTGGCATCAGGCAATTTTACATCGCATACTACAATATCAACATCGCTATGCTCAAGCCTTTTATAGGCCGTTGCTGCATCTTGCGCCTGTAAAACATCGTATCCCTCCAATCCAATTATACGGCTTAACAATGTTCTTATCTTCTCTTCATCATCTATAACCAAAACAGTATTCAAAGCAAAAATTTAATGCACAAAAGTATATAGAAAAAAACGAGATGCTAATATTGGATATTTTTAGATATATTATAAAACGCATTTTAGCTATCACAATATTTGCAGAATTAGTTTGAGTTGAATATTAAAAAAGTTTCTTAAAATGAGGGCTTATCATATCAGGTTAATATCCTCAAAATCCCTAAAATCTACCCTCCGGAGGAGTCCATTGGACAAATCCCGGTTCAGATAATTTTCCGTTCAGGCAATGTTCCTTTTCATAACATACATGCCCCGGAACTCTTCTTTCATCTGTTCAAAATCCAGGTGATATGTCCCGCAAATTTCAAAGCCCTGTTTTTTATAGAACGAAATAGCGTCTGCGCTGCTGTCCATCACTTTTAGCCAGATCATCTTTTTATCTAACTCTTTGGCTAACCCCAGCACAAATTCCATTGAGTACCTGCCAACACCTCTACCGGTTGCGAACTTCGCTATATATATCCTTTCAAGCTCAAGTGAATTTATATCTTCATAGCTGTCTAATACAACATCAATATTTAGTTTTAAAAAACCGCAGGCGTCATTATTTATGCAGATCAAGTAGAATTTCGCGTTGGTATTTTTTAATTCTCCAGAAAGCTGCTCAACAGAAAAGCTTTTCTGTTTATACCATTCTCCCCCATCATGCCACAGGTGTAAATAATGATCGCAATAAGCCTGTAAAGCAATAACACTAAGCGCATTTACATCTGCCAGGGTAATTTGTTTTATAATGATTGAGTCACTCATAATTGCTTTAGCGCTTCTTCCCTGTTTATGGTATAAATATATATTTCCTTTTCGCCTTCATTAGCTGATTTGGTTTGAAGAAACCCTGCTTTTAATAAAACTTTTTGCGAAGGAACATTGTGTATTTCGGTGATTGCATAAAGTTGATCAAAGGGGTGATTATTGAAAAAGTAACCTATACCCTGCTTTAACAATTCCGAAGCATATCCTCTGCCCCAAAAATCGGGAAGCAATGCATAGCCAATATGCAGTTTATTTTTATCATTGTCCATAACCAATAACGAAAATGAGCCTACAAAACAATTTGAGGTTTTTTCAGTAACTGCCCACCTGCCCGTTTTGGGGTAGTCAGCATATTGCCAAATATTTTGAACAAGAAATTTATAGCTGTCTTCTTTTGATACTACCGGGCGGATGTACCGCATCACCTCCTCATTACTGTTAAGCAGGAAAAAAATACCCGCATCCTGGAGGTTGTATTGCCGTACAATTAAACGTTCTGTTTCAAAAATGAGCATATAGCGCAAATAAAGACGTACGAAGCGAATTTACATGAATCGTAAAACCAAAAGAAATAATACCACCCCAATGACTTATTGACTTATTACCCAATGACCCTCCACCTGTCATCTGTCAACTCCCATCTGTCAACTACTTATGTATTTCGCTCGTAAAATGAAATTCAATGTCCGGGTTATTTTGCCTTTCCGTGTTTAAAAACCACTCGCTCTGGGCCAAATAAACGGGGTGTCCGTCTTTATCTTCGGCTGAATATTGTTGCTTAAACCGAAGAAAATCTTCAAGCTTGTCCGGGTTTTTACTGGTAAGCCAGCAGGCCTTATAAAAAGGCAGTGTGCGAAACTCGCAAGATGCGGCGTATTCATGCAATAGCCTGTATTGTATCACTTCAAACTGCAATTCTCCCACACAGCCTATTATCTTTTTATTGCCGCCAAACTGGGTGAACAATTGTGCCACACCCTCATCTGTTAACTGGCTTATGCCTTTCTCTAATTGCTTTGTTTTCATTGGGTCTTTATTCACCAGCTCTTTAAATATTTCCGGAGAAAAAGAAGGTATTCCCGTAAAATAAAAATCTTCACCTTCGGTTAGCGTATCGCCTATTTTAAAACTGCCTGTATCAAACAAGCCCACTACATCACCGGCATAAGCATCATCAATTACATCCTTACTGCGCGCCAAAAAACTATACGGGTTGCTGAAACGAACATCCTTATCTAACCGTACATGATGATAATACTTATTCCGCTCAAACCTGCCGCTGCAAACACGTAAAAAAGCAATACGGTCGCGGTGTTTGGGGTCAAGGTTTGCATGTATCTTAAAAATAAAACCACTAAATCTATCCTCTTCTACATCAACACTGCGCACGTTTGTTTCCCTGCTGCGGGGAATAGGTGCTATGCGAATAAAAACGTTCAGCAATTCTTTTACTCCAAAATTATTGATGGCGCTCCCAAAAAAAACAGGGGCAACCTTGCCTTCCAGGTAATCCTGGGTTTTTAATTCCCCATAAACGCCATCTATCAGTTCAACGTCTTCGCGCAACTGAGCTGCATCCTTGTCTCCTATCTTAGTATCAAGTAATGAATCGTTTAAATTTTCTATCTCCACACTATCTTCATCCATCGCTTTAGTATTGGCCGTAAAAAGCAACAGGCTCTTATCATGCAGGTTATAGACGCCCTTAAAATCCTTGCCGCTGTTTATAGGCCAGGTCATTGGGTGTAATTGAATCTTAAGCTCCTTTTCAATTTCTTCCAGTATATCAAACCTGTTTTTACCGTCACGGTCCATTTTATTAACAAATACTATCACAGGTGTATCGCGCATGCGGCATACTTCCATCAACCTTCTTGTTTGCTCTTCCACGCCATTAACACTGTCTATAACAAGCACTACGCTATCCACAGCGGTGAGTGTTCTGTAAGTATCCTCGGCAAAATCTTTATGGCCCGGAGTATCAAGCAGGTTTATTAAGGTGTCCTTGTATTCAAAGGTCATTACTGAGGTTGCAACCGATATTCCACGCTGGCGTTCTATTTCCATAAAATCGCTGGTGGCATACTTTTTTATCTTATTGCTTTTTACGGCGCCTGCCACTTGTATAGCGCCCCCAAAAAGCAAAAACTTTTCTGTTAAGGTTGTTTTGCCCGCATCGGGGTGGGATATGATCGCAAAAGTTTTACGTCTGTTTATTTCCTTACCGTATTTCATAATTTGTAGTCCGAAAGTTGGAAAGACAGAAAGTCCGGAACAATCCATCTCTTTCTATTATCCTGTATTTAAAGTCGGCAAAGGTAAGCCTTGTAAACTGATTGAACGCAGATTGAAAGGTTTTATGGATTTTCCTTTCTATCCTGATAATCTGCCCCGTCCGACCGGTCATCCGGGCGGCGTTCAATCACAACCTACTGAAGCCTTTTGCTTATTTCATCATTTATTTTCATAAAAAGATGCTCGGGTTTATATACCCGCCAGTTGGGTATCTCCATCAATTCAATATAATAGTTTAGCTTTTTTCTTCTAAAATCATATTGGGTTCCTTCAGGCATATTCAAAGCAACTATCCATCCTTCTTCATCCGTTACTTCTTCAAACCATTCCTGGTAATAGTCTTTATCGCCGTTGTGAAAATTAAGCACATTCTCTGCTATCAATATAAACTTGGTAATGCCTTCAGAAAAAAGTTTATCAACAACATCGCGCTTTAACGTCATTATATCATTTTCAATAGCATCATTCCACTCACCTATCAATTCTATGATAACAAAATGCAGCTCATAATCAGCATATAAAATTTTAAGGTATAATGTTCTGCTGCCAAACTCATCCCATTGCGGGTGAATATAATAGTTATACACAGTATGCGAAAATTCAAATTCACTGTAAGTGCGGCCATAAAAGGGCGAAAGCGGATCTTCTTCCGCTGTATATAAATGACGCCAATTGTAAAAAGGTTCTATTTCATGCATAATTTAAACCACACAATCTTTGCAAAACTATGATAATTCGTATTGTCAAATACTGATAACAGTCAACCTTCAATGCTAAAAAAATTTATTGTTCTGTCCGGTTTTTCCAAACCTGCTCGTAATAACAGTGTAATAATTAATTTTATAACTGTTAAAACAAAAACAATGGAAAAGTTCGTTTTTTTATTCAGGGGCGGCCACTATGCCGAACTTTCACCCGAAGAAACACAAGTGCACATGCAAAAATGGTTTAAGTGGGTAGAAACATTAAGTAAAGATGGCGTTTATGCCGGCGGGGATCCTCTGCAGCCCGGCGGCAAACAGGTAACCGGCAAAAACAAGGTTGTAACCGACGGCCCTTACATTGAAGCAAAAGAAATGGTTGGCGGTTATTTTATTGTTAATGCAGAAAGCCTTGACGAAGCAACTGAAATTTCGAAAGACTGCCCCATTTTTGAAGTGGATGGCAGGTTAGAGGTACGGCAAATAAGAAAAAGGTAGATGATGCCAGGCGATAACGAAGATATTAATAAAACAATTGACCATCTTTTTCGCCATGAGGCGGGAAAGATGGTTGCGGTGTTAACCAGGTTATTAGGCTTTTATAATATAGAAGTTGCAAAAGATATTGTGCAGGATACCATACTTGCAGCCCTTGAAACCTGGAAATATAAAGCCATGCCCGCTAACCCGCAGGCATGGCTTTACTTTACCGCGAAAAATAAAGTGATTGATGTAATAAGAAGAAAAAAAGTAAAATATAAGGCACAAAATGAAATTTCTTTTTTGTTACGGTCTGAAACAACCTTATTGCCTGCACTTGATGAAATGTTTTCAGAGAACGAAATAAAAGACAGCCAGTTAAGAATGATGTTTGCCTGTTGTAACCCCGCTCTTTCAAAGCAGGTGCAAATAAGCTTTATGTTGAATACCCTTTGCGGCTTGAGTGTTAAAGAAATTGCGGATGCTTTTCTCTCCAATGAAGACACCATACAAAAAAGGCTTTACAGGACAAAAGAAAAATTAAGAACTGAAAATATCGCGCTTAACCACCCCGGTATAGATGAAATGGATGAAAGAATAGATGCAGTGCTAAAAACGCTGTACCTGCTTTTTAATGAAGGCTATAATTCGTCCCACCCAAAGAAACTTATAAGGGAAGACCTGTGTGAAGAGGCGATGCGGCTTACTATACTGCTTACTGAAAATGCTAAAACCAACCTGCCGGGAGTAAATGCCCTGCTTGCACTTATGTGTTTCCAGGCATCAAGGTTTAATGCAAGAATAGATGAAAAAGGAAATATTATTTTATTAAAAGACCAGGACAGGAAACAATGGAACAAGTTTTTAATTAAAAAAGGCAATGAATACCTTAACCGGTCTGCAGCAGGCAATGCCCTTCATGAATTTCATATTGAGGCAGGTATAGCCTCAATTCATGCAAATGCTGCATCGTATGAGGATACTGACTGGAAAATGATACTGCAGCTTTACAATGCGCTTTTAAACATTACTGCAAACCCTGTTGTAGCGCTTAACCGGTGTCTTGTAATTGGTGAACTGGAGGGGTTTGATAAAGCGATAAACGAATTAAAAAAACTCACTGCCCTTGAAGAAAATTGCTATTATAATTCCTCCCTGGGTGAATTGTATTTAAAGAGTGGCAATAAGGAAGAAGCAAGGAAAAAATTTGGCAAAGCATTGTCATTAACTTCTTCCAATGCTGAACGCGAATTAATTCATCATAAAATAAATATGTGTGATTGATCCCGTAGGGACATTCCATGGAATGTCCTTGCGCTACCAAAATAAAAAACCCCGCATCAATGCGGGGCTTCTTGTTATTTCTATCTCTATTTTATTTTAAAAGCTTTTTTCACTTTATCAACATAATCTAATTTTTCCCAGGTAAAAAGCTCTACCTTTTTCTTTAACACCTTACCATCAGGCGCAATAAATTCTTTGGTAACCTCTTCGTTTTTGCGTCCCATATGGCCATAAGCTGCTGTTTCGCTGTAAATAGGGTTACGAAGCTTTAAGCGTTGCTCAATAAAATAAGGGCGCATATCAAAAATACTTTCCACTTTCTCTGATATCTCCCCATCTGTTAAACCTACCTTGGCGGTACCATAAGTATTTACATAAATACCCATTGGTTTAGCTACCCCGATTGCGTAAGAAACCTGTACCAGCACTTCAGTGCAAACACCCGCAGCCACAAGGTTTTTGGCAATATGGCGGGTAGCATAGGCTGCAGAACGGTCAACCTTCGACGGGTCTTTGCCGCTGAATGCCCCGCCACCATGTGCACCTTTACCACCATAGGTATCCACAATAATTTTACGGCCAGTTAAACCGGTGTCGCCATGAGGGCCCCCTATTACAAACTTGCCGGTAGGGTTAATATGATAATTTATATTATCATTAAAAAGTTTAGCATACTTTTTATACTTGGCTTTTACCCTTGGTATAAGTATATTAATAATATCAGTCTTTATTTTAGCGAGCATTTTATCTTCCTTATCAAAATCATCATGCTGCGTTGACACTACAATAGCATCAATTCGTACAGGTTGGTTATTATCATCATATTCAAGGGTTACCTGGCTTTTTGCATCAGGGCGCAGATATTTTATTTGTTTATTCTCCCTGCGCAAAGCAGCTAATTCAAGCAAAATCTTATGTGCAAGGTCTAATGCAAGGGGCATATAATTTTCTGTTTCATCCGTAGCATAACCAAACATCATTCCCTGGTCCCCGGCGCCTTGTTCTTCTTTTTTCTTACGGTCAACACCCTGGTTAATATCAGCAGATTGTTCATGAATGGCCGATAAAATACCGCAACTGTTCGCTTCGAACATATACTCGCTCTTGGTATAGCCTATGCGGCGAATTACAACACGGGCAATTTCCTGTACATCAAGATATGCCTTCGATTTTACTTCACCTGCAAGTACAACCTGGCCGGTTGTTACCAGTGTTTCGCAGGCTACTTTACTGTCCGGGTCAAATGCAAGAAAATAGTCTATTAATGCATCGGATATTTGGTCGGCTACTTTGTCCGGATGGCCTTCAGAAACGCTTTCAGAAGTAAATAAATAAGGCATAGTTATTTTATTTTGTTTTTCAGATTGCAAATATAGTATTCAAAACCATTAGTGTGGTAAGGGAGAGTAAACAATATGTAGTTTCATTCTGTAAGCCGTATTATTCCCTCCCCCTAACCTTACCCTGCCGGCTGCAGGAGGGTTTAAAGGGGACGCGGCTATAGGTATCCTGAATGGATTGGTTTCACTTGCTGCAATAAAATCATTGCCAGGTGCAAAAAGCACAAAATTATAAGATTTTTGCCCTTTTGTTACTATACCCTGCACATACCGTGTGAGATCAAAACTATAAGAATAGGTTGAATAGCCTGTTAAAACATCCGTCTTTTTTAATGGAACACAACCCATAGATGATGTATTGGTAATAGAGGCACTGTCGGCTGCTATCACGGCTACATTTGGCGTAGCAAAACGCCTCATCGAATCGGTACTGTATGGAGTTAAAAAAAGTTGGGGCGGAGTAAAAAATATATCCGATCCATAGGTAAGGTCAGGTATCTGCTCCATCGTTAACTCTGCCCTTTGAATAACGATATTAGATAAAGTATTTAATGGCGGAAATGTAACATTTGTAAATATGCCCGGGCTTGCCTCCAAAAACAAAATACTATCCTGGGTATTGGACGACGGATAATAATTTGCAACCTGGGCGCCTGACCTGTCCCGGCGTATGTTATTTGCCCCTGCTGAACTATTAATTTTAAAATAGCTTACAGTAGTGTCTATAGTACCGCCATTCTGAAACCTATAGTAAACAGCCAGTTTCGTGTTAGTATCCTGTAGATTTACCCGTAACAGGCAATTGCCCGTTTGCTCCGGAACAACCGAAAAGCCCCTGAAATATTGCTTGAATAATGAATCGCTTTTATACGCGTGTGCAGTATCAAAACCATGTAAGATCAATTCTCCGAATGATTGGTTTAAACGCAACCTTATTTGATTGGTTGCTGCCTCCCCCCTGGGATAAACAGAATCCTTTAAATTTATTGGGTTTACAGACACCGGCCCATCCGTTAATTCATTTACTTTTTGAAAGAAATGTGCAGAAGAGTACACTGAATCAGCTAAAAATGGTTCATCATTAGATATCTGGTAGACCCTGAATGCGAGATTTTGAAAAGAATCGCCATACGGGCCTTTATAGCTTAAAACCAATACAATAGAATCAAAAAATGTACTGTCGCGGTTAAATGTGTTAAACTCGGTGGGAAAAGTTGTAGGTACTAACTGAACATTAACTGTGGCAGAAGTTTTGCCAAAAAGAGGGTCATTACTTATATAGCCAAGTGAAAAATCCTGTGTATTGGTAACATGGTTAACACTATCCCCGATATTTTTTGTTATAACGGTTAAAAAACTGTCTTTTGCATTAATACCATCAACACCCGGTAATAAGCCGCCGCCAATATCAGTAGTTACAATTTTGGTACATGACGAGAAGAGAACAGGTAATAAAATAAAAAAAAGGATAAAATTTCTTTTCACAATAGCTGAATTCATTGGTTTAGTTACTTCGCTGCAAGCTCGTTATACAATTCTAAATAGTCTGTTAAATCACTTTCCCAACCGGCAAAGGACAATACTTTCTTTCCTTTTACCTTAGAGAATTCATCAGCAAGCTTTTTATCAACCTTCTCAGCGCCAAAGGTAATAGCATCAGCAAAAGCGGCGCCACCCCTGAACATGGCAGTATCAGTACCTTCTTTAAAGCATTCAAGATCTTTTTCTTTTATAACAGCATGTATGTTTGCTCTTTCAATAAAATGCGGGCCTAATTTTTCTTTAAAAGTATTTTGGCCTATTGTAAAAACAACTTTACTATGTGCAAATACGGGCTCTCTTTTATAAGCCGTTTTAAGATACATGGGTATTAAGCCTGTCATCCAGCCGCTGCAATGAATGATATCGGGCGGCCAGCCGAATTTTTTTACTGTTTCAAGTGCGCCCTTGCAAAAAAAGATGGTTCTGAGGTCATTGTCATCAAACCAAACATCATTTTCATCTGCAAAAACAAACTTGCGTTTAAAAAAATCCTCATTATCCAAAAAATACACCTGTAGCCTTGCATTTGGTAAGGACGCTACTTTTATTTGCAATGGATAATCGTCATTATCTACAGAAACATTTATCCCCGATAAACGAACCACCTCATGCAGGCGGTGCCGCCTTTCATTAATAACTCCAAAACGCGGCATTATACACCTGACCTCCAACCCGCTGTCGTTGCTTTTTATTGCCAGCTTATTTACGATTTCTGCAAACTCTGTTAGCTCTAAATAAGGCGACATTTCCGTAGCAATAAATAAAATTCTTTTCTTTGTTGACATTCGCATGCAATGTTTAGGCAAAAAAATAAGGTGGCAAAGGTACAAAAAATGCGTATAATTCAATCGCTTGGCTTGTTTATTACCAGTTAAACTCAAATAAATGATCATTTTCAAAGAGGTTAAAGCTTTAAAAAATTACATTTCAGGGTTAAAACAACCCGGTAAAACCATTGGTTTTGTGCCAACCATGGGTGCTTTACATAACGGTCATTTGTCGCTTATTAAAGAAAGTAACGAAAAATGCACAACCACTGTTTGCAGCATATTTGTAAACCCAACCCAGTTTAATGATCCCGGAGATTTTGAAAAATATCCTGTTACCATTGAAAATGATATATTACAATTAGAGAAAAATAAAGCAGTTATTCTTTTTCTCCCATCGGTAAAAGAAATCTATCCAAACGGGTTAACCTCCTCTGTGCATTACGATATTGGCTACCTGGAAGATATTTTAGAGGGTTATTACAGGCCGGGCCATTTCCAGGGCGTTTGCCAGGTTGTACACGAATTGTTAAAAATTGTTGAGCCTGATATTTTATTCTTGGGCCGCAAAGATTACCAGCAATGCATGGTGATAAAAAAGCTGATGGAATTATATAATATACCTGCCAAACTGCAAATAGGAAATACCCTGCGGGAACAGGGCGGCTTAGCCATGAGCAGCCGCAACCAGCGCTTGCTGCCCGAAGACAGGATAAAGGCTCAGGCCATTTATAAGGCGCTTTGTTATATTAAAGAAAACATTTATACTACTGCCGTTGCAATCCTGCAGGAGCAAGCCGCACAAGTAATTTTGCAGGCAGGGTTTGCCAAAATTGATTACGTTGAAATACGCGATGCAAATACACTCTTACCCGTAAACGATGTTAATGCCGGCGCGCCCCTTATAGCGCTGGTAGCGGCTTTTATTAATGGCGTAAGGCTGATAGATAATATGGTGGTGACAGAGTGAGGAGTTAAAAGTGAAAAGTCAAAAGTCAAAAAAAAGAGAATTAGCAAATAACAGGCCTTCGGGTTGGAATGGCTATTTGTTTCTTCGCTTGCCGTTTCACTCTTCACTTCCCTTTACTCTTTACTTTTAACTTTTAACTCTTCACTTTTCCCTTTCCTTACCTTTGCATGTATATGCAAATAGAAGTATTAAAAAGCAAGATACACCGGGCGGTAATTACAGAAGCCAATCTTAATTATGTGGGCAGCCTTACCCTTGATGAGGAGCTGATGATAGCAGCTAACCTGATTGAAAATGAAAAGATACAGGTGGTTAATATAAACAACGGCGAGCGGATTGAGACATATATAATAAAAGGCAAACGCGGTAGCGGTACAGTGTGCTTAAATGGCCCGGCGGCCCGTAAGGGTGCCGTAGGGGATATTATTATCATCATATCCTATGCTGTTATGGATTTTGAGGAAGCTAAGCTTTTTAAACCGGCGATCGTATTTCCAAAACAGGGTAATAAGCTGTAAAGTATTAAACTAAGCTTGGTTTAATTAAGCTAACCTTAGTTTAACCTTCCTTATTGAGTAATCTTCCTTAAATTGCGCCTTCCTTAAGGCATGAAAAAAATACTTCCCTTCATATTAAAGTATGTGATCGCATTTGGGCTCGCCGGTTTTTTAGTATGGCTGTCCCTGCGCAGCATTTCACCGGGTGACAGGGTCACCATGAGAGGAGCTCTTGCCCATGCAAAATATTTACTAATTATCCCGGTCTTTATTTTATTGATGTTAAGCCATATATTCAGGGTACTGCGCTGGCAGCAGCTAATTGAGCCTATGGGTTATAAACCCCCTGTTTTTGACCTGCTTTGTGCTTTGCTTGTGGGTTATGTTACAAACCAGCTTATTCCAAGGGGTGGTGAAATAGTGCGCTGCACTTCTGTTGCACGGCAACATAAAATTCCAACCGAGAAACTGATAGGTACTATCATAAGCGAACGGGTTGTAGATGTCTTATGCCTGCTCATTCTTGGATGCGCCGTTTTTTTTGTTCATTATGCATCCTTAAGCTTTTATGTTAAAAAAAGTTTCCTAACCTTTACTTCTACCTTTAAAAGTGATAACCGCCTGGCTCATTGGCTGATAGGGTTATCTGTTTTAGTGGCTTTCTTTCTTATTTTATATATCATTAAAAAAGTAAGTAAAAAAACCGCTGCCTTTTTTTCAAAACTGTTAAAAGGTTTTTGGGAAGGTTTTGTAAGCATAAAAAGTGTGTCAAATAAGTGGAAGTTTGGGGTTTACACTGTCCTGATCTGGGTTTGCTATATTTTCACTACCTGGATAGGCTGCTTCGGGCTTAAAGAAACAACACATTTACCTATATCTACCGGCGTAACCCTGTTAATTTCAGGAACGCTTGGCATAATTGTATCGCCGGGCGGCCTGGGCGCTTACCCCTGGGCCATTCAACAAACCCTGCTTTTATACGGCATTGGTGAGGGTATTGCCAAAGCTTTCGGCTGGCTGTTATGGCTGGCGCAGTTCCTGTTCACCATAATATTTGGTACTTTAGCATATATAGCAATAAACATGAGAAGCAGGCGTTATGAAAAACACAGCATCAGTACCACATAAAATCTTATCGCACCAGCAATTACTTCCATTTATTTTAGCCGCAAGGCTTAACAGCAAAATGATCTCTTTTACCAATGGCTGTTATGATATTCTGCACGAAGGGCATATTTTTTCCCTGTCGCAGGCCGCAGCAGAAGCCGACATTCTTATTGTAGGCGTAAATTCAGATACCAGCGTTAAAAAGCTAAAAGGCGAAGGCAGGCCATTAAACAACCAGCATTCAAGGGCCTTAATACTTGCGTCGCTTGTTATTGTTGATGCCGTGGTTATTTTTGAAGAAGATACCCCTATTGATCTTATCAACCTGGTAAAACCCGATGTGTTGGTAAAAGGCGGTGATTACACCCTTGAACAAATTGTTGGTGCAAAAGAGGTGATGGAATACGGGGGTAAAGTGATCATCAATCCTATTCTTAAAGGGTTTTCAACAACGGGGCTTATTGATAAAATAAAGCATCTTAAATAACGACCCCCGGAATAATCAGTACTTAAACTTAACATTGGCCTGTTGGCTTCTTCTTTATTTTTGATCAAAGATCAATATTAGCTTGTATATGAAGAATTTAATTGCACGGGATATTAGCTGGCTAAGCTTTAACGCAAGAGTATTGCAGGAGGCAAATGACCCTACCGTCCCTCTCCGGGAAAGGATACGTTTTTTGGGCATCCACTCCAATAACCTTGACGAGTTTTTCAGGGTAAGGGTTGCTACCCTAAAACGCATGATAGAACTGGGTGGCAAAAAGGGCAATATGCATCTTGAAAAAAATCCACAGGCAATACTAGATCAAATTCAAACTATCGTATTACAGCAGCAAAATGAATTTAACCGTATATGGCAGGGGATACTGGAAGAATTACGCAATGAGCAAATATTCCTGGTGGATGAAAAACAATTGAATAAGGAGCAAAAGATATTCGTTAAGAAACATTTTGATGAAGAGGTACGCTCAAACATTATACCGCTGCTTATAGAAACCTTGCCACAACTGCCTTATTTACGGGACAAAAGCATTTACCTCGGCGTAGTGATGCGCAAGAAGAAATCTGCCTACGACCAGAAATACGCCCTTATAGAAGTACCCAGCAGGGCGTTAGGGCGCTTTGTTCAGTTGCCATCGAAGGAAGGGGAACACAATATTATTTTGCTGGAAGATATAATACGTTTTAACCTTCCCTACATCTTCTCTTATTTTGGCTATGACCATTTTGACGCGCATATTTTTAAAGTAACCAAAGATGCTGAAATAGATATTGATAATGATGTTACCACTTCTTTTGTCCAGAAGCTTGAAAGCGGTGTTAAAAACCGCAGAAAAGGTAAACCCGTGCGTTTTATATATGATAAAGAAATGGATGCGGGCCTGCTGGAGTATTTAATAAAAAGGTTAAACCTCGCCCGTAAGGGCAATATAATTCCGGGTGGCCGCATACATAATTTCAGGCATTTTATGGACTTTCCTGATGTTTTTAAAAACAAAAGCACCAGGCGCCAGGCATTTACACATCCCGACCTGCGAAATGCTTTGCGGGTAACGGATATTATAGCAGAAAAGGATGTAATGCTGCATTTCCCCTATCATTCTTTTGATTCGGTTATAGACTTATTGAGGGAAGCCGCCATGGACCCGCTTGTAACCTCTATTAAAATTACCGCCTACCGGTTAGCATCTAATTCAAAGATCATTAATGCGCTTATTAATGCGGTACGAAACGGGAAAGAAGTAGTGGTTATGCTTGAGTTAAGGGCAAGGTTTGATGAAGAAGCAAACCTTGAGTGGAAAGAGCTATTGGAGGAAGAAGGCGTAAAAGTATTAATTGGCGTTGACAACCTTAAAGTGCATGCCAAGTTGTGTGTGATAAAAAAGCGCGTTAATAAGTCAATTGTTCAATATGGGTTTGTAAGCACAGGCAACCTAAACGAAAAAACGGCAAAGGTGTATGCCGACCATTGCCTGCTTACCAGTAACCGCAATGTAATGGCTGATATTAACAGGATATTCCGCTATATAGAAAGCCCTAAAACAGGGGCTATACATTTAAATGCCTGTAAAACACTGATGATTTGCCCTGGCGGCATGCGCAAACAGCTTATCAAGTTCATTAACCTTGAAATAAAAAATGCGAAGGCTGGCAAAGAAGCATACATGGTTATTAAAATAAACTCGTTAAGCGATACACAGCTTATTTTTAAACTATATGAGGCCGCTGCTGCCGGGGTGGATATTAAACTTATCGTAAGGGGTATTTTTTGTGCCGTGCCGCAGCAAAAAAAGTTTAAAGGCCATATGCATGCCGTAAGTATCGTGGATGAATATCTTGAACATGCAAGGGTATTGATATTTTGTAACGGGGGCAATGAAAAAATGTATATTTCTTCTGCTGACTGGATGGTGCGTAACCTCGACCACCGCATTGAAGCCGCGGTACCGCTTACAGACAGCGCTATTATGAAAGAAATTAAAGAAATTATCGGCATCCAGCTTGCTGATAATGTAAAAGCCCGGATTCTTGAGAAGGAACTTTCAAATAACTATGTAACTTCCACCGGTAAAAAGAAAATACGTTCGCAGGTTGAAACATATAATTATCTACACCATAAAATGACGACGATCACGAATGAAGCTGGCAGCAATTGATATAGGTAGTAATGCAGCGCGCCTGCTTATCTCAGAAGTAACTATAGGCAATGACGGCAAACCGCTTTTTAACAAGGTTAACCTGGTTCGTGTGCCCTTAAGGTTGGGTTTTGATGTTTTTGAAAAGGGGGAGATCAGCAGCCAAAGGGTGGGTATGATCATTCAAACAATGAAGGCCTATAACCACCTGATAAATGTTTATGGTGTTACCCACGTAAAAGCTGTTGCAACCAGCGCGATGCGCGATGCGGTTAACAGCAGCGACATTATACGAAAAGTAAAACTTGAAACGGGCATTGAAATAAAAGTGATCAGCGGTGATGATGAGGCTTCATTTATCTATGAAAACCACATTGCGGAAAACTTAGATAAGGAGCACGCCTACCTGTATATAGATGTTGGCGGTGGCAGTACCGAGCTTACTTTTTTTGCCGAAGGAAAATTACGCTATAAAGAATCTTTCGATATCGGCACAATACGCCTTTTAAAAAATATGGTGAGTGAAAACAAATGGGATGAAATGCGCGACCACTTAAA
>Ga0206922_1162_pt2 | contig 15312 bp, 17 predicted proteins | sample Alteio_BWOrgHeat_63_FD_152976 | JGI IMG/M metagenome (GOLD analysis project Ga0206922, IMG submission 152976) | Enriched cells from forest soil in Barre Woods Harvard Forest LTER site, Petersham, Massachusetts, United States -... | ecosystem: Environmental > Terrestrial > Soil > Temperate forest >... | reverse complement strand
GGTAAAAGTTGTTTGGGTAACGCCAACTGCAAAGGGAAAAACAATTTGGTTACAAAAGGTAACCGATGAAGGGTATAACGGTAAAAATTAACTCCTAACAAATAAACCAATAACAATCATGAAAATAACTTTTGTAGCATTCTTCCTTCTCTTCGCAGGCTTGCAGTTATCGCATGCCCAGGCTAAATTGCCAGGTACAGCAGCAACAACCTTCACAAATGAAGAACAGCAAATCCTTGATCTTTCTAAAACCAAATGGCAATGGATGGCAGACAAAAACACAGATTCGTTAAACGGACTGTTTGCCGGGAACTGTGTATTTGTTCACATGGGAGGAAGCTGGGGAAAAACCCAGGAACTAAATACCATTAAAGGCGGTATGATTTGGTATAAGAAAGCTGAGGTTTACGGCGCGTCGGTAAACATTTTCGGCAATACCGCCATTCTTTTAAATGATATCGATTTGCTGGCAGTAGTAGGAGGAAACGAAGTAACCCATGCGTTTATGGTGACGGAAGTTTATCTTAAAGAAGATGGTAAATGGCAGATGGGCTCACTCACTTTTTCAACGCTGCTTAGGCCGGTTAAAATGAATAATAACCAGCAGCAGCATTAACGCCAACAGGTATCAGGCAGCATAACCTTTTTAAAAGCGGGCTTGATGGTCAACCGATCGGCAGATATTCGAGAATAAGAACGCCGTTGTCAACCGCGCGCGAGTGTTTGAGCCCGAATTTCTTTAATTCTCGGTTGTCATCAAAAATCCTCAATCCGCCGCCAACCGAGACGGGAAATACCATCAACCGCAACTCGTCAATGAGGTTGTGGTGAAGCAGGGCCTTTACAAGGGTGGCGCTCCCATAAACGAGGATATCACCACCATCGGCCTCCTTCAGCGCGGCAACATCTTTGGCCACGTCGCGAAGGATATGGCTGTTATTCCACTCCACTTTCTTCAGGCTATGGGATACAACATATTTCGGCATCCGGTTAATGGGGCCGGCAAACCCGGCGCCCGTCTGGCCGGGCCAGTATGCGGCGAAATTTTCGTACGTGTTTTTTCCTAACAGCAAGGTATCCACACTGGCAAGCTCATCAGCCTTATACTTCCCGGTTTCAGGAGAGTTGTAGCCGTACTTAAACGTCCAGCCGCCATGAGGGTGAGGAGTTTCATTGCCGCCGGGCGCCTCGATAACACCATCGAGGGTGATGAATTCTGTAACAATAATTTTTCGCATGATTTTATTGTTTTAAGCTGGCCAATAATTGATCCAGGTAGTTTAATGTCATTGTGAAACCCTCTTTGAAGCCCATTTCAATCATCTTCTCTAAGCGGGCAAGAGATTCATTGTAAATAGCAATACTAACTTTTGTCGTTCCGTTCTGTTCGCTGAAATTCAGGTCCCATTCCGAACCTGGCAATTCAGGGTTTTCATCTTTGTCTGCAAAAGCATTCAACATTTTGAAATTGGTTTTTGGACTAATGGAAGTATATTTCTGAATTGACCAACGCTCTTGTCCTTCCGGGGTTACCATAGCATAAAATCTTCGTCCACCAACTTCAAAATTCATAAATTTTGTTTTGGAAATCAAGGGTTTTGGCGCCCACCACTGGTCAAGGATTTCTTGTTTTGTAAAAGCATCCCAAACCAATGATTGGTTAGCTTCAAATTCCCGGTTTATAAATACCGTGTTTGTTGATTTGTCAAGGGTAAAATCAAATAGCAAACTGTTTTTCATTTCTTATTTTTTTTGATGGTTAATAATACTTCGTCCAATTGGTTAAACCGGCTTTCCCAAATCTTTCTGAATTGTTCCAGCCATTTGTCAATCTCTTTCATTTTTTTTACTTCAAGTTGATAATAAATCTCCCGCCCTTGTTGCTCTTGCGTTATCAATTCGCACTCTGTAAGAATGCGCAGGTGTTTGGAAATGGCTTGTCGTGTGGTATCAAAATGCCCTGCAATGGCGTTAGGGGTCATTGCCTGCAGCGCAATCAGTACAATAATTGCCCGCCTTGTCGGGTCTGCTATTGCCTGAAAAACATCTCTCCTCATTTTGTGCCGTTATTTTATTTGCGAAACTAATCGGTTGCAAATATATATGCAACCTTTGGATTCGCAAATATTTTTTCAAAAAAATTAAAAAGGTTAAAATTCCTCACTGGCGCATGTCCCTTCGCTATTCGAAGAGTTAAGAACGTGGAGTGCTATTCGTTGAGTTAAGCGCAGCGTCTCTTCGAATTGATAATAAAAGCCAGCCCAATGCTTCGGGCTTTGACTTGAATCGTACAGTAAAACCGCCGAATAAAGATATGCAGCAATTATCCAGGAATGAAAATTTGGCACGAAAATCAAACGTTTGCGCAATATAAATTATCCACTATATTTGCAGCCCTGAATTACAAAAGCCCAGGTGGCGAAATTGGTAGACGCACTGTGTTCAGGTCGCAGCGTTCGCAAGGATGTGCTGGTTCGAATCCAGTCCTGGGCACTTAATTAAAAACGCATTGAGCAGTCGATGCGTTTTTTTGTTTATATCAAGCAAACCTTTCATCCCTCATCCAAACTTTTCTCCCAAACCATTCACCAAATCACCAGGCAAAATTCACTTTCACTGCCACACCCTATTCACTCCCGATACTTCGGGATGACGATTCACGCCCTCTCATATCTTAGCACCACACACCCCGACTTCATAATCTTCGTCTCAACAAATTTCAATTTCAATGTCGGCTGCAGGCTAATACCTTCTAACAACCGTCTTCCTTCTCCTGCAATTATTGGGTGAACAACAAAATGATATTCATCAACCAGGCCCAGCTCTATAAGTTGTGAAGCAAGATCTGCACCACCGAGTAGCATATCTTTGCCTGGTTCCTCTTTCAGTTTAAGTATTTCATCCTTGATGTTTGTGCGAATAATTCTTGTATTTTTCCCTTCAGCCTTGTCTAACGTTTTTGAGAAAACAACAATATCTCTCATACCATCAAATGCATCGGCAAAATCGTTCATGGCTTTTGTCTGGCCGGAATGGTTTTTTGCCATATCAGGCCAGAAAGGAACCATCAATTGGTAGGTTGTACGGCCATAAATAAGTGTGTCAGCATCCCGTAACATTGTCGCAAAATATTCATGTATTTCCTCACTGCCACTTACTTTGGTGTGGTCCAGGCAGCCATCTATGGTAAGGTTGATTGAGTAGATTAGCTTTCTCATAATTGCTTTTTTATTCTTCCCAAATTAGTGATTTTTACTTAGTGCTTATTTTTGTTGTTTGTTTTTGCTGCGTAATTCCCTGAGAGATGCCGAAATAAATTGCCAATGACGGGTGTTGTAAATGCGGGTTCGCGATATCATTTCTTTCACTACATACTTCCTTGTGATATACCGCCCCCGAAAAATCGGGGTGACGATGGTTTCTATTTTCGTGACTAAATCAAAACAACCTAAAATTTTTGCACCACAATTTTATCTGTAAATATCTCCAAAGCCTGTCCAACACCTATTCACTGCCGATACCCCGGCATGTCGTTTGACCACCGATGTTTTGTATTTTCGCTTTCATGAACGACGCTATCGAAGAAAAGCAGCACCTCACCTTCGCCAACGGCACCCGCACGGCCACCATTTGGCAATGTGATGATATAAAACTGGGGCATGCCATTTCAAAATTTACCGAATGCTTTAGCTCATCCGCAAGCAGCAAGGCAGATGTGGTGCGGCTGCATTTTGGTTTAAAAGGCGACTATAAATTTACCTATAAGCAATTAAACCGGTGTTTCGATTTAATTGGGAGCCATCACAATATGATGTTCTCAAATGGCTTTTATATGACGGTAGAAAACAAAACGCTTGAATTAGAAACTTTTGGCATCCAATTTCCAAAGGAACTTTTTATACAATTTACACAAAATGCAAGCGCCCCCTTAAAACGCTTTGCAGAAAATATAATCAAAGGCAACAGTGTTTTACTTTCTGAAAAATGGGGAGCGATAGATTCATCAATCCAGCAGGTAATACAACAAATAATACATTGCAAGTACACAGGTGAATTAAAAAAATTATTCCTTCTTTCTAAAAGTATAGAGCTGCTTGTATTATCGGCGGATTCATGCACAATGGCTGACAAGAAAAAAGATGTATTCATAAAAAATAAAACAGACCGGGAAAAACTGATCGCCGTGAGAGACCTGGTAAATGAGCGTGTTAGTTGCCCGCCAAACCTTTCAGAAATTGCAAAAACAGTGGGCCTTAATGAGTATAAACTTAAACGTGGTTTTAAAGAAACGTTCAACACAACCGTTTTTGGATATTTAACTGAGCAGCGCCTTTACCTGGCCCAACGGTATTTGCGTGATACACAAAAAACAGCAGCAGAAATATCTCTCGACCTTGGTTATGCTACTCCGCAGCATTTTAATAACGCATTCAAGAAAAAATTCGGGGTCACTCCATATTCTCTTAGAAATAATCCGTAAAACGCAATCCCTTCTTTTACAGAACATCTAATTTTGATCTCGTTAGTTTTTTAAAATCTTTACTAAGAAAATTTCAACGTAAACTAAAATCGTATGAGCGCACCGTTGTTTGTAAAAAATAGTATTGTAATTAATGCCCCGGTTTCAAAAGTTTGGGGTGCTTTGGTAAATCCCGAACAGACAAAAAAATATATGTTTGGATGTGAAACAGTTTCTGACTGGAAACCGGGAAGCACGCTACTTTGGAAAGGCAACTACGAAGGCAAAGACATGATTTTTGTAAAGGGCCATATAGTTAACATTGAGCCTGGTAAGTTTTTAGCCTATACGGTTATTGATGCCTCCGGCAGTATAGAAGATATTCCGGGCAATTACCTTACTGTAACATACGGCCTGGTTGCCGCTGATGAGCAAACCCAGTTGACTGTAACCCAGGGTGATTTTGGCGCGGTTGGCGACGGCGAAAAAAGATACAAAGAAGCATATAATGTGGGAGAAGGCTGGAACCCTATTCTGCAGGCAATTAAAAAATTGGTTGAGGAGGAGTAACTCCTCATCCCGCGAATTCGTCTAATTCGCAATAATTCATAGTTTTGATACAGCAATTCGTGTAACCTGTCTGCCGAAGGCAGGTTCGTGCAATTTGCCATAATTCCTTGCTAAAACTCCATAATTCGTGTAATTCGTTGAATTGGTCATAATTCGTGGCTGAAACTCCATAATTCGTGGCTGAAAGCACAAACTTTTCTAATTTCCTGTTATACTCCAGTTCAATTGGCACATGGTATGGCAAGTATTTGTAATTTCAGCCGCTGAATGATAAATACTGTTTTATTGTATGAATGAAATGATTGAACAACTTAAGGAAGCATTACAGATCTCGCCAAATAACCTACCCCTTCGCCTGCACCTGGCCGATGTACTCTTAAAAGAAAATGAGTTGAGTGAGGCCTCGGAGCAATTCTCTGAAATATTGCGCCGCCAAAATGGTAATATCAAGGCATTAACAGGCCTTTCTGAGGTTTATTTCCGGCAACAAAAATATTCCGCAGCTATCATATTGTTCGAACAACTGCAGCACGATGGCGCTTTAACTTTTGACGCTAAAATAAAATTCATTCGCTGCCTTTTAAAAGAACATTCAGTTGGCCAGGCAAAAGAATTGTATATGCAGGTGTTGCGTGAACAGCCCAATTTTCGTGATACCGATATTGACGCCGTTTTAAGGGCAACCGGTAATGAAGCAGGTGCAGACCCGGATATGCTGCTGGAGGAACTATCGCAGCCCGGCAACAAATATTTCATGGAAAAACCATCTATGAAGTTTGCTGATGTAGGAGGGATGAAGCAGTTAAAAAATGAAATATCCCTAAAGATCATACAGCCGCTTAAAAACCCGGCCATGTATAAAGCCTTCGGCAAAAAAATAGGGGGAGGCATTTTAATGTATGGGCCGCCGGGTTGTGGCAAAACCTTTATTGCAAAAGCCACGGCAGGAGAAATTGACGCGAAATTTATAAGCCTTGGGCTGCACGATATATTGGATATGTGGGTGGGCAGCAGCGAGAAAAATCTGCACGAAGTTTTCCAGGCAGCGCGAAAAAATACGCCCTGCGTGCTTTTTATTGACGAAGTGGATGCGCTGGGCGCAAGCAGGAGCGATATGCGGCAATCGGCAATGCGCCAGATAATTAACCAGTTTTTAGCGGAGCTTGATGGCGTGAAAGATACAAACGAAGGCGTGTTGATATTGGCTGCAACCAATGCACCCTGGAGTGTTGACAGCGCCTTTAGAAGGCCGGGCAGGTTTGACCGTGTTATTTTTGTTGCTCCACCCGACGAAGAAGGCCGGAAAGACATTTTACTATCGGTACTGAAAGATAAACCGGCGGAAAACATTGATGCCGGGCAAATAGCCAAATTAACACAGGGTTATTCCGGGGCAGACCTGAAAGCAATAATAGATATTGCCACAGAGTTTAAACTGGAAGAATCTTTAAATAAAGGAGTACTGCAGCCTATTACCCAAAAAGATATTACGAAAGCCATTAAAGAACACCGGGCTACAACAGGGGAGTGGTTTGCCACCGCCCGCAACTACGCATTATATGCCAATGAAACGGGCCTGTACAATGAGATTCTGCAATACCTTAATATTAAGAAATGAGTGAATTAAGCAGGCATGATCATATTGAAAGGGCAAGAATACTATTAAAGCAAAAGCGGTATAAGGATGCTGAACAACATGCAGCCGCTGTTTTACAGGGCAACCCTAATGATGCAGATGCACTGCAGATAATTGGCCATTGCCGCCTCGACAATAAGCAATATGCCGAGGCAATAAAACTGTTCAAACAATGTTTGGGTATAGCGCCGGATGATGATTATGTGCATTATCTTCTCGCATTTGCCTATTACCGCAGCAAAAATAGAGTGGATGCTTTAACCAGCCTGCAATCTGCCCTTAATCTTAATCCTTATTCCTCCGGTTATTATGGATTGTATGCATATATACTGATAGAGCAAAATCTTTACGCAGAAGCGCTTGAAAAGGCCAACACCGGTTTGGCTGTAAACGCACAGGATCTTACGTGTTTAAACGCGCGTTCGCAGGCATTGTTCCGGCTGAAGGATAAAGCGGCTGCATACAATACTATAAAAGAAGCCCTGACAGTTGATCCTGAAGATGATTTCACTCATACCAATTATGCATGGCATTTTATGGAAATGGGCAAGCATAAAAAAGCCAGGGAACATTTCAGGGAGGCGCTAAGGATTAACCCAAGCAATGGCAGGGCAAGGCAGGGTTACAAAGAATCATTAAAAGCCAACCTGGCGCCATACCGCTGGATGCTGATGTTTTCGTTATGGCTTTCATCAAAATCAAAAAAGGCAAGATGGGGCATTATCATAGTTATCTGGCTTTCTGTACAGCTTGCATCCGGCGTTTCAGATAGTGCAGGCTTTGGCATAGCAGCATACATTCTTATTGGTTTATATATCACTTTCGTAGTGTTTTCATGGGTGGGCACATCAATTGCAAATGCTATGTTGCTGCTTAGCCGTGAGGGTAAATATGTATTGACAAAACCCGAAAAATATATATCAGCAGGGGTTGGCCTGTGCCTGTTAACAGCGTTTGTATTAGCTATTATAGAGGCCAGGTTGCCTGTAACTAAAGAAGGAGACGAATTTTTTCCGGCGCTGATATTTCTCACATTAACACTGCCGGTAAGCCGGCTTGAATACACAGATATACTTAAAAGGCACAAGTATGCCCTGCCTTTTACAATTGCGCTTATAGCCTTTGGTTTTGTGTGCGGTATTTGCGTTATCCTGCTGCCGGGGGCTATTGTAATGTATAATATCGCAATATTATATTTCTTCAGCCTGGCATTATATACCTGGTTGTTTTCATTTGTAAACAGGTAATATTTTTTATGCCGGATAATAATTAAAACATCTGTCAAAAAATAAACTTAAACCCAACGCCTAAAAAATTAAGCCCTGAGTTGTTTAAACTTGTGTTGAATAAAAACTGGTGCTGGGCTGAGGAGTACGCATGCGTTTGGTCGCTCGTTTTTATATCCTGTACATCAGCTATGTTTGGGATCAATATTTCCAGGTGTAATTTATTCCAAATTTTATACGATATGCCGGGTGTTAAACCCAGTTTACCGCCGGATTGTGTTACTGTTTCTAAAGTTGTTCCGGCAGTATCTTTTTCTATTTGCTTGGCAGTAACATAAGCCACTGAAAATTCCGTAAAAAAATAAAGATCTTTCGCGAGCTTTTTATATTGCCTGTAAAAAACACCGAAGTTATACGACCTTACAGTTGCATCAATTAACCCATTGCCATTGTAGTAATTACTTACGGATGAGGGGTTGTAAGTAAAATTTATCCCAAATACCGCATTTTCCTTAAATGCTTTTCCTGCAGAAATATTAAAATTGGCGGAATTGTTCTTCGACTCTTTTTGGAACGGATAATCATAGGTTGTAGCGGAATAATAAATTTGCCCACCCAAAAGAATGGAGCCTTTTGTTATTTGTGCATGAAGAAAAAAAGAACAGCTTAAAAAAATGATAAACGCAGCGATGGTTTTCCCCGACATGTTTTTATTGGGTTTAAGATTGAAAGGTACTATACGTTATCGTAAACAAGGATATATTTATAATAAGCAACCCCTTGCTTTAAAAAATCACTTAGTCATTTCTTTCAATATCTTCTTTGCCCTGCTTTTAAATGCAGGTGTTTCGGTATTCCATCTTTCTTCAACAATAAGTTTTAGTTCCTGCTTTATTTCAGGATAAAATGCAGAAAGGTTTTGTAAAGTGGTTAACGAAAAAGCCTTGATAGCGGCAGGGGTGGAGGGCCTTTCAATAAACGCAAAACAGGCATTCATTACATCACCGTGAAATTGCTCCGGTATATCAATATCTTCCAGTACCCGTACACTGTTGCGTATAACTGCATTGTGCACATCGGTGCGCTGCAATTGTGCAACAAGGTCTTTTATATAAGGCTTTACCAATTGCGGCTTCGCTCTTGCTGCCCAGCTAACACTCCATGCAGCCCTTTGTGCCAAACGGTATTCATTGGAAAGAAAACAATCCATCAACTGTTTAAATCGTGCGGCAGAAGAACATGCATAATTAGTTATCTCCATTGCATGCGCCTTGGTATGTATTTTCTCTTTCAGCAGTTCTTCCTTTATGTTCATCTTATTCAAATTACTGCTATCCTCGCTAAGTAAGACCCCGAGGGTTTTTTGAAACCCTCGGGGTCTGGCTATGTTGGGCTATCTATGTTCAAGTAAAATTCTCACGCTTCACGCTCTTCACTTTTGACTTTTCAGTTCTTCAGCTTCTTACGTTTCACGTCTGTCGTCTCACTACTACTTTATCCTCTCCGAATAATCATTGAGCTCTTGCCGTTCTTTCTTAGTAAGGCTGTTCATGCCACTCCTGCTTATCTTTTCAAGTATCCTGTCAACCTCTTTTTGCTTATCGGCCTTCTCTGCATTATACCGCTGGTCAATCGTATAATTTTTGTTATGGGCCTTAAAGAAATTATTATCTATCAGTAAAAATCCCGGGCGCGTAATTATCATGTAGATAAAAAATATGCAGGGTAATGCTATTACTGCTATCGCGAAAAGATTTGTTGTCAGCGCAGAAGGCTCAAGTATAACCGCAACCGCCATTCCTATTAAAGCGCCACCTAAATGTGCTTCGTGGCCCACATTATCCCTTCTTGACCTTATTCCATAAATAGAATATAAAACAAATACCAGCCCGTATAGCCACGCCGGTATGCCAATGGGGATAAAAAATAAACGGATGACAAAACCCGGGAATAAAGCAATAGAAGCAAAAATTACCCCGCATACAGCGCCTGAAGCGCCTACTGAGCTATAATCGCCCTGGTTTTTATGTATCAACAACGAGAAAAGATTGCCGCCAATTAAGCTGGCAAAATAGATAAGCAAATATTCCGCACCGCCAAGATAAGATTCAACGCCGCCGCTAAAAAAATACAGCGAAAGCATATTAAAAATAAGGTGCATCCAGCTAACATGCAAAAATCCTGAGCTAATAATGCGTTCATATTGCCTGTAGATGGTAATTTTTTCTACTTCAAATTTGTAGCGTTCAAAAAATGCGTTATCCTTCAACCCTTTGTACGAAAATATACAGTTAGCAATAATTAGTATTAGGGTTATAATTCCTGTTCCTGTCATTTATATAGGGCGTTTAGTAAAGCCAATCCTCTAATTTACAAAGCTTTTTATACTTTTCGATTATTTCCCGGCAGGATTTAGTAAAAATTTAAAACAGGAATGTTAAGTTAACCTCAGAAGCTGTTTAAAGTTTAAATATCTTAGGCCGCTACCCAACTTTAAGGGGTTGTTCCCTTTTTCCTGCTATCCAAGAAAGCGAAGTGCCGGGGCGGTTTTGGAGTGGAAGATAGCTAACACACATCGTCAAATGATTATTGCCACAATAATAAAAGGCAGCCAAAAGGCTGCCCCCGTGCCAGCCTGTAAGCCGCACATTTCGTCCTGCTTTATGACCTAAGATTAAACAACATTCCCCTTCATTGAACGTCGCAACAATCATGGTGCAGTGCCAGGCATTTCGATAATTCCTTTATTACATTTGCAATACTTACTTTCTTTTTAAATTTACTCCGTAATGTTTCCTGGTGCACCTGATCAATTTGAGCAACCAAAAGTATTATACTGCTGCAAAGTATTTTGTTATATTCAACAAACGGCGTGATTATATTATTCAGCGTTTATAACCGCAGTATTTAAGGCATTTATAAGGCGCAAATAGCTGTTGATGTGTTGCAAACCGCCGGTTGGGCAAAATTATATTGCAGGCAGCAGGGGCTTTTGCCTAACAAAAACAAGCCATTACTGATCAGTTTGCAATAAAGATAGCACAAGCTCTTTGTAGCTTCTTCCAATGGGGATTGACTTATTGTTGATCTCAACATCTGTTGCCGTAAAAGCGCTGATCTTATCTTTTGCTGCAATGAAGGAACGATGAACGCGGAGGAAATTGTTTTTTGAAAGAAGGTCTTCAATTTCGTTCAGTTGAAACTTGGTAAGTATGCTTTTATTATGGGTTGTAATGCGTACATATTCGCGCAGGCTTTCTACATAAAGTATTTCATCCAGGTATATTTTAACCCGTTTTTTTCCAACATTAAAAAAATAGTACTTTCTTTCTTCACCCGAACGGGCAGGGCTATGATTAATAATTTTTTCCTCATGCAGGTTCAATTTATTTACTGCCTTCAAAAAACGGTTAAAGCGGATGGGTTTTAACAGGTAATCAACCACATTCATTTCATAACTCTGCAGCGCGTACTCTTTATAGGCTGATGTAATAATTACGTATGGTGGGTTTTTTATAGCTTCCAAAAAATCGAAGCCCTTTAATTTGGGAAGATGGATGTCAAGAAACATCAGGTCAAATTTATCTGCCTGTAATTTTTCCATGGCATAAATAGCATCGGTACAAACCTCTTTCAGCTCCAGGAAAGGTACCTGGTGAATATAATCTGTAAGTACTTCAACTGCCAAAGGTTCATCTTCAACAATAATGCAATTATATTTCAACATAACTGTTAAGGTTTATGGTGAGGTTTACCCTAAATACATCGTTGCCATTGTGTACATCCAATTTATAGTCGCTATACGTTAATTCAAGTCGGCGCTTCACATTGGCCAGCCCAATGTTGGCAGCGGGCTTTTCCTGTTCATAGGCCTCTTTTGAATTCTCTATTTCAAAATTAAGTAAATCGTCTTTGGCAATAATATTTACATGGATAAACGACTCAAACCTCGTTTCACTTATGCCATGCTTAAAAGCATTTTCTAAAAAAGGCAATAATAAAAAAGGTGTTATGCTGTAGCCGTCGCAATCAACATTTTTTTCAAAGCTCACGGCAAGGCGTTGGTTATAACGAATGGTTTCAAGCTCTAAGTAATCTTCCAGCACTTTTATTTCGTCCGCTAATTTTATTCTGTTGCTTTTTGATTCATACAGCATAAAACGCAACAACTCCGATAAACGCATCACCACTTCCGCTGTATGGTCCGATTTTTTTCTTGCCAACGCATAAATGTTATTTAAGGTATTCAATAAAAAATGCGGGTTGGTTTGGTTCTTTAAAAATTTTAGCTCTGCCTCTAATTTTTCTTTTATAAGATTCTTTTCCTTTTCTTTAGCTACCAATTGCCTGCGCACCGCTTCTACCGAAAACAAAACAAAAAATGCAAAATTAATATCCATTATCGCTGTAAAAACATGCCCCATTTCAAACAACGGCCTTACAAACTGCGGGGCTTTATAGACGAGAGGAATATCAATATAAACCGAAATGCACCTGTGTATAGTTATACATGCAAAAAACACAATAACAATTTCAGCAATATTAATAAACAGGTTTCGCTTCTTTTTTATGATATTATCAACCCCGGCGTAAACCATATAGTATGCAAAGAGCATTTGCGGAATTAAGAAAAGCAAAGATGCCGGAAGCGAAGTTGCCAATACATGGCCGGTCGTCCAGTTGGGAAAAGTCGCTCTGTCCCACGTAAAACTAACATAGCCATACTCTGCAAAATAAAGCAGCCAGAATAATATGTTTAAAAGAAACCTTTTCATGGCAGCAAAATTGGCCTAAAACTATTTTATAACATAATTACCATACAAATAGCAGCGTTTGCCCCACCAACAACGGTTTTATACAAACGTATTGCCTGTACATAAATGTATTGCTTTCGCTGCACACATAGTTACCATAAGGCTGCATTGTTCATCTAAAAGGCCATATTCGCTTGCTATGCCCCATCTTTCATTGGCCTGCCGTATCAATTTTTACTATTATGAAACTGTTGTTTATACTGCGGTAAATGTAGTTGGTTGAAAAATGAAGTGGTATTTTAAAGCTTATATTAATATTGTTTAAAAGTTATACAATTGAACTCAGAAAAACGCTTGTACGCAATGATACGGGCCATGATCAACCGCCTGGTTGTGGTAATCGTGTCGGGCTTACTCATTGCTCCCATGGTCGTGTTCGGGGCTGCCCGTATCGTGAAAGCTTCGACCGTGCCTACGGCGGAAAATGCGCTGGCAGCGGACCAGGAATTAGCAAAGGCGCTGCAGGATAATGACACAACAGGAATTGTACGATTGCTGGACAAAGGCTGGGCCGTTATTACTTCAAACGGTGACATAGGCGAGGGGCCTTCGATCTTCCCAAGTGGAATAAGGTCCGGTTACCGGGTGTTAAAAACAATGTCGCTTTCGGAACCCAGGGTGCGCTTGTACGGAAATATCGCGCTGGTTACAACGAAAGTAGAACTGGCAGGTATGTTCGCGGGCAAAGCCTTCGACATACACGAGCGCCAAACCGACGTTTGGTGCTGGAAGGACGGTATGTGGAAATGCATTTTGACACAGGAGGCAAAGATGCCAGAATAACACGGGCAATTCACAAAGATTTGGGAAAGCCGGTTTAATCAATTAGACGAAGTATTATTAACCATTTTTTCGTTAAGTCAGTATAGATACTACAGTCACATGAAGTAAGACCTCTCGTGTCGGGATTTCGTTGGCGTCCCGGTAAAGCGAGAGGCTTTCTTATGTTTGTAACAACTACGGAAATAACAAATTTTCTTCGGCAATTACTTTTTTGATCAGCTCATAATAACTGTAATCCCCAAAGTTGTATAGAGAAGTCAGGTTTTTAAAACTGGCTTCTCTTTCAATGCTTTTTTCATCTTGCCAATCTCTTCTGCATCAACACTTATTGAACTCAGGCCTTCCATCATGCTTTGCTGAGTAAATTGCATTTTTGATGCCTGTAATACCCTTGCGGATGAATGTAACTCTCTTGCCCCTGTAAACTCTGCCAGTTCTGCAATATTGTTACTTCTTACGCCGCTGCCCGGCATAATGATGATGCGGCCATCCGCTATTTCAACCAATTCTTTTATCAGCTCTTTTCCATTAAAAGCATCCGGTACCTGGCCGCTGGTTAAAATACGCTGGCACCCGCATGCAATAATGTCTTCCATTGCCCGCAGGGGTTCTTTTGCCCTGTCAAAAGCGCGGTGAAAAGTAACCTCCATAGGATATGCTAATTCAACAATACGTTTTGTTCTCTCCACATCAATACTTCCGTCTGCATTCAGCATACCGGTAACCAATCCTTCAAAGCCTAATTCTTTACAAAGCCTTATATCACGCATCATTGCTTCAAATTCGTCTTTGCTGAATAAAAAATCACCACCCCGGGCGCGAATGATGGGGAAGACAGGAATAGTTATTTTTTCCCTCACTAATTTCAGCGTGCCGTACGATGGGGTAGTACCGCCCTCTGCTGCATTCTCGCACAACTCTATCCTGTCTGCACCTGCTTGCGCAGCGAGCAGGGCAGAAGTAAGGTTAAAAACAGCAATTTCGAGGGTATAGAAAGGCCCTACTCCTAAAGGAGTGTGCGAAGCAGGTAAATTTTTATCCTCCATAATCTGTATTAAAGTCCCTTTAGGGATTTAGGGTCCTCCATAATTGTATTTCAAAGTCCTTTTAGGCTCGTAAAGGGGGCTGAAGCCTGTAAATATTTATCTAACTTGTTCCTATCCTCCATAATCTGTATTAAAGTCCCTTCAGGGATTTAGGGCAATGCATACTTCGCATAAATCAATTCATTATGGTCATCGGCATAGCAAACTGCGTAGTTAAAACCTTTTACAATGCCGTAACCGCCATATTCGCCCTGTTTATTTATCGCGATAAATCCCACCTGCACGTCTTTCATATCTCCGCCCTTATGCCTTCTTATTATTTTTTCCACCGCTTTTTTGCACGCTTCTTCGGGGTGCATGCCCTGCGCCATATATTCAACCACCAAATGCGTTCCGCATACTTTTATTACCTCCTCGCCCAAACCGGTGGCTGTAGCTGCGCCCACTTCATTATCCACAAACAAACCCGCGCCAATAATAGGGGAGTCGCCTACCCGGCCCCTTACCTTAAATGCCATGCCGCTGGTAGTGCAACTGCCACTTACATTGCCGTGTGCATCAAGCGCCACCATGCCAATGGTATCATGGTTAAATCCGCCGTTTGGTAACCGTAAAGGAGCGAAAGACGTGCTTTTTGAGTTTTCAATATTGGCAGAAGGTTTATACTCCGATTTTTTCAACCATTCTTCGTATGCTTTTTTGGCATCATCCGATAATTTTCCATCTTCCAGCGTAAAACCCTGCTCCACTGCAAACTGTTGCGCTCCAACACCAGCAA
>Ga0206922_1164_pt1 | contig 15363 bp, 13 predicted proteins | sample Alteio_BWOrgHeat_63_FD_152976 | JGI IMG/M metagenome (GOLD analysis project Ga0206922, IMG submission 152976) | Enriched cells from forest soil in Barre Woods Harvard Forest LTER site, Petersham, Massachusetts, United States -... | ecosystem: Environmental > Terrestrial > Soil > Temperate forest >... | reverse complement strand
GTGAACTGCACTAGCTGCTTGTCCCGCAGGCTCTTCCACGACCATATGTACTTCTGCGGATTCGACTCTGGAATCGTATCCGTGTACTCCCGCATCTCCTGCTTCTCAATCTCCGGCCAGAATCGCAATATCGGAAACGACCCATAGAACCGCACATCACTCGTCCCGTAGAACGGGTAATCAAAGCACTCCATGTAGCTGAAACTGTCCGCATCCTTCGACGAAGGATGCTTCGGGTTGCCGATGCCTGCGAGCTCATGCGCCCAGACTGTCCCGCCGTCTGCCAGGTAATACAGCTCGTTGAACAACTCCGCGCGGTACCACGCCGGCTTCTTCTCGTCCGCGATTACCGGCCGCTGCCAGTCATCGATGGCCTTGCTCCACGTATCCGCATTCTCAAGAGCCGTACGCGCAATCTTCCACGCATTCGTGCCGTTGCTACCAAAGAAATGCGTATAGTGCTTCAGCCATTTGCGTCCGCCGCCAAACTGTACAACGGGCAGATCCCAGCTCAACGCCATCGGCACCACGCGCTTCTCATGCGCCGCAAGCGTAAATCGCACGGCAATCGCGCCAGCCAGCGGATCTCCGCTCGAAGCCACGCGAGGGTCTACATTGGGCAGCCGACCATCTTTCGCAAACGGACCCCAGACCTCTCCGCCATCCCCTTGCGGAAAGTAAGTTCCCGTATACGTCACTTCGGCGCCCGTGCCGCCAAGCGTCGCAATAGCGAACTGTCCATCCCACTCTTCAGACACCGCGCCTTCACGCAGCCGGTCAAAGACAATCCCCGACATAGCGCCGGCTTTCAGCGTCTCCTTCTCATACCGATTAACGTTCTGTTGATTCAACGCACCATCCAGTGTGCGCGACTGATCGCGAAACCACCCAACCATGTTCGTCCACGAAAACAAAATCGAGACGGTCATCGGCTTGTCCGATGGATTCTCGGCAGTCCACTTGTACACCGCAACGGGATAGCTCGTCTCTTTGTAGTTATCCGGCAAAACCGGAGAGAATTGCTCGACCGTCAGCTTCACTGGGAGAGCTTTCGTCCCGTAGGCAAACCACGACTTGGGATACACCGCCGCGTACTCGCCGTCCCCAGCCGGATAACCCCAGTTCCATGCCCCGAGCGTGCCATTCGCGGGCTTCCCCACCGCCAGCGCCATAGCCACAGGAGCCTCGCCCTGCGGCTGCGCAAACGCCGCAAACTGGTTCGCCGGCACGTCCTGATATTTGTGAACACCCGCCTTCACATGCCAGCGCTCAAAATGCCCTCGGTAGCTCCGCGAAAACGTCCCTGCGCCAAATCCGCCAACAGGCGCACCCTGCCAATACCCGTCGTCGATGTTCGTGGTCAGTTCAGGAATGCGGCCGCCCGGATTTACAGGAGGCGTTCCAATAGGAATCCTCCACGCAGCCGTGGGAATCGCGTCCTGCGCAATACCCACTCCTGCACCCAGCCCACATCCCGCAGAGAGACACACCACAAGCCAGCTAAAACGTTTGATTCGCATCCTTCCAGGCACCTCAGAGAATTCAGCGCCCATCATACACGGCAGCAGTCAAGAGGAGAAAGGGCTCTCCGAGCTATTTGGTGTAAGTGGAGAGAACCTCAATTGGGCCCACGATATTTTCGTTAAATTCGCCTAGCGATTCAGCGGGAATCCACAATTCAAGCGCCGTTGCCGAGCCGACTTTCTGCACTTCAAATTGAGCCAGATAATCCGCTCGAACCGAGAATCGCAAAACATATCCAACAAATCCGGAAGCCTCATCCTTCGTATTCCATTCACGCGCGATGAAAGTCGCATACTCTTCATTCATCACTGGATAAAAGATAGGCTGCCAATCAAGACGCGGTGGAAACGCACTGAAGCCACTCTCAGCAATAAGATCAAATTCCTTCTGGCCAACTGGTCGATAGAGAACTGTCGTAGCGGCTTCATTCATTATTCTCGGATTATAGTTTCGTTCCGCTCTCGCTAAGCTTTCGCGGGATTGGACACATTTCAAGTGCCGCAGATTCGAGCGGCGTCCATCAACTTCGCCTGTATACTCCCCTCAAGCCCCCTCAGAGGAGCTAAAGCCCGTCCATTTTTCTCCGGAGACGCAACTGCGCATGTCTTTGAAACGCCTCGCCTATCCCCTGTGGATTGCTTTCATCGCAGTTCTCGCGGCCACCCACGCCTGGCATCTGCGCGCCGATTTCCCCAACTTCTCCCCATGGGAAGATTGGTCCAAATACACCGACGAGGGCTGGTATGGAAACGCGGCCATACGCGCCCATCTTTTTGGCAACTGGTATGTCCCCGGCGACTTCAATCCCGCCCCGGCCGTGCCCGTATGGCCCTTCCTCGAATGGCTCCTATTTTCCTTGACTGGCGTCACCATTCAGGCCGCGCGCGCCTTGGCAGTCGCATTCTTCTTCCTCAATCTCTTCCTCAGCTACAAGCTCTTCCGCGAACGCGGGCCGCGGTGGGTAGGCCTCTTCGCTGTCACGCTCCTTGTCACCAGCCCCTTCCTTTATAGCTTTAGCCGTCTCGCCATTCTCGAACCGCTCCTAATCGCGCTCACCCTGGCCGCGATCAATCTCGCGATCCGCCTGCCCGCATTTCGTCACAAGGAGGCCGCAGCATCCGTCATTGGACTTCTCTTCACGCTGATGCTGCTGACAAAGACGACGGCCGTCTTCCTGCTCCCCGCACTGATCTGGATGATCGCTCTGCCGTTCTGGCAGCAGAAGAGCAAGCTCATGCGCATACTTGTCGCCGCAGGTGGCACAGCAGCCATCACCTTCACCGGTTGGATGTTGATAGTCGTCAGCCTTGGCCTCTTCGACGACTACAAATACCTGTTCTTCGTCAACGTCTACAAAAAACCACACGGCGTCTGGGGGCGCCTGTTGAGCTTCTGGTGGTCATTCCATGGCGGCCTCTGGATCGATATCGTGCTCATTCCCCTCGCCGGCCTTCTCATCCTGGCAGCACTCGCAACCCGCCTCTACAATTCACCGCGCAGATTGAAAGCCAATTGGCGTCCCAACTGGACCGCCGGCCTTTGGCGCGACCCGTTGTTCTCCGGCTCGGTCCTTGTTGTGGCCGGCTACATCGGATTCATGACTTACCAGAATCATCCGCAGCCGCGCTATTACACCGTTGTCGCCTTCTTCAGCTTCTTTGTGGTTGTGCGGGTCACAGCGCAGCTTCTCTATCGTCAGGGTCCAAAACACGTTCTTACTCGGCTTCCGGCTAGGCGTGCCGGCTTCATGATCCTGGCGCTGGTGCTGATCACGACCGCAGTCAACACCGTCTGGACGTTGAAATATGTCTTCCACCCGCAGTACACCTTCGTTACCGCCGCTGAAAACCTGACCCGCTACATCGATCAGCATCCCAACGGCAACCGCCTGCTGGTCTCGATCAGTGGGGATCAGATCACCCTCGTCACACATCTTCCGTCGCTCTGTGACGATTTCGGGACCATACCCCTGCCCGACAAGATGGCCAAATATCAGCCTGGCTGGTACGCCACATGGAACGACCTGGACCCAGGCACCCTCGAAGACCTGCACGTCCACTTCTCTCTGGAGCAAGTTGCAGGATTCCCAGCCTTTGATGATCCGGATCGAAACGTGCTCTATCTCTTCAAGCTCCATCCGATGCACGATGGTCAGGCACGGAATCCGAGCAATCCCGCGATGCAGCAGCCGCTGCCTGATGATCGAATCAACGTCCCTGTGGAGTAGATTACCGGCCCAGATAGGTCCGGTATTGCAGCTCAATCACGCCGGCGCTACGTGCCAGGCCCAGCTTTGCCAGATTGAACTGATACAGGCTTTCGACAAGATTACTCTGCGCGCTCTGCAAGGTGGACTGAGCTCGTACCAGCGGAAGCGTGTCATCGATACCGGCGTTAAAACGGTCCGTCTGGTCCGATAGCGCCCGGCTCGCCAGGTCAACGTTCGACCTCGATACTTCGACGAGTTTCTGCGCCGCCTGTACATCCAGTAAAGCCGAACGCACCTGCTGGTCAATCCGGCCTCGCATGTCTCCGAGCTGCACTGTGACCCCATCCAGCTGTGCCTTGGCGACCTCTGTGTCGCCGCGCAGCGTGCCTTCCTTGAAAATCGGAACGGTCAGTGTGCCAATTGCCGAAAACGTACCGTGATACCCCACCCCCGTTACCCCGGTAACGCCATAATTTCCCTTGAAGCTCAGCGTCGGATACCGCTCTGCTTTCCGCGCACCAAGGACCATCCTCGTTTCACGTTCCTGTGCCTGCAGATTCTGGTAGTCCTGCCGGTTGGCATACGCTTCAGCCTTCAACTCATCGGGAGTCCGCGCCGCCAGCTCGTTATATGGAGCCGGATCCGTCAGGTTGATCTTCTGCCCTGGCGCGATCCCGATCTCCCGCTTCAGCAGAATCTCAGCCTTCTCGCGCTTGTTCTCGTTTGCCACAACGATCTGCTGCTGTTGCTGGTACTGCACGCGAGCCCGCAACTCATCGAGATTTGCCATCGTTCCGGCTTCATGCTGTGCGCGCGCCTGATCGAAAAGCACCTTGTCAGCATCCATCAGCGCCTTCGCGTTCTCAACCTCGCTTTGCGCTGCAATCACCCCGAGATAAGCGGTCGCCACCTGCTGCACCACCTCGCCGCGCGCACTCTGTTTCGCAAAGAACGCCGATTGTTCCGCAGCCTTTACCGCCTTGTAGCCGTTGATATAGGTCCCTGAAAAAAGCGTCTGCTCGTAGTTCACCTGGCCAAGAGTCACATTGGCCTTCGTAATCAGTGGGAACCCTTCCGGAGGTCCCCCGGGAATTACCAGGCCGTGCCCAAAGCCGTAAGCCGCAAGATTGTACTCGTGGTAACCATGTCCGCCAGTCACGGTGATTGAGGGCAGAAAGTACTGGAACGCCACATCCTTTTGCCCATGTAGCGATTTCTCGCTCTCTTCGGCTTGTTTGAGCCCGAGATTGGTCTCAAGGCCACGCCGCACGGCGTCATCGAGCGACAGATTCAGCACCTCATCGGTAGCCGGCTGGGTGGTAACGCTGCCGAAATAAGGATTCGTCTTCGAGCTGTAATTCGGCGCAGGGCTCGACGGCAGGTCAGCCGTCTGCGCCGACGCCATTGACGCGAGCACCACCGCAAAGGCGGGAAAAAGACCCCACCCTAAACTTGAAAATCGAACAGATTTCACAAACATCATTCTCTCAGATGAGGGAATACGCTTGAAGATTCACTCCTAAACGCGAAAATCGAGTAGTCGGAAGCGATTCCGGCAGGCCTGCGCCGCGCCGGAATCTTCATCGCGGTAAAGGCTTAGATTCGAACCCGTTTCCACCTGCCCCGCCTGAACAGCAGTACACTCGCCGCCGCAATCACAAGCTGCGAAAACACAAACGCCAGAAACGCGCCCTGCTCCCCGAAGTGCAACGGAACCGCCAGCAGCCACGCCAGCGGCAGCATCAGCACCCAGAAGCCGAAGAAATTCACGATCGTGGGGGTCATCGTGTCCCCTGCCCCGTTAAATGCCTGCAGAATCACCATCACATATGCGTACCCGATATTCCCGCAACTGAATGTGCGCAATGCCAATGCTGCAATAGGAACCACCGCCGGATCTGAAACAAACAGCTTCACCACAGGCGTAGCAAAAACGAAGAACAAGATACCCAGTGTCCCCAGAAAGATCAGGTTATAGAGACCCGTTCGCCAAACCGCCTGTTCAGCCCGATCCGGCCGTCCCGCACCAAGGTTCTGCCCCACAAGTGTCGCCGCTGCGTTGCTCAGACCCCACGACGGCAGAATAAAGAAAATCACAATCCGAATCGCCACCGTGTAACCCGCCACCGCCGCCCCGCCAAACAGAGAAACCACCCGCACCAGGCCTATCCAGCTCGTATTGGAGATCGCGAACTGCAAAATGCCGGCGAAGGATAGCCGAAGCAGCCGCCAGAGCACCTCCAGGTTGAGGCGCAAATGCCGCCTCAGCACATGAATGCGCTCGGTTCCTCGAAGCAGCAGAGCAAACTGCACCAGCACTCCGATCGTCCGTCCGATACATGTCGCCGCAGCCGCACCCGTCACTCCCAGATGTGGAAACGGCCCCAGTCCGAAAATCAGACACGGATCGAGCACCAGGTTGATGATGTTTGAAACCCACAGCAGCCGCATCGCAATCGACGCGTCGCCCGCCCCGCGAAAGATGGCATTGTTAAGAAACAGCATGAGGATTGCGCCACATCCGCCAAGCGCAATCCGGGCGTATCCCGAGCCAGTAGCTACGATTGCCGGCGAAGCCCCCATCAACTGCAGCAGTTTCGGCGCAAAGATTCCCGCCGGAATCCCCAACACAACCGAAACCATCACGCCAAGCACAATCGCCTGAACCGCGGAAATAGCCGCGTCCTCTGGATCCTTCTCGCCAATCCGCCGCGCCACCATCGCCGTAGTCGACAATGCCAGGCCGATCCCGATCGCAAACACCAGCGACAACAGCGTCTCGGTAATCCCGACCGTCGCAACCGCATCCGCGCCCAGCCGGCCAACCCAGAAAACGTCCACCACCGCAAACAGCGACTCCAGCACCATCTCCAGCACCATGGGAATCGCCAGCAAAAGGATGCTCCGGTTCAGATTGCCGGTGGTAAAGTCCTGGTGCGACCCTCGAAGGGCCTCCCAGACAGATGACCACAAGCCATGCTCCCGTCCCTCACCAGGGACCGGAGTAGAAGTCTCAGTAACCGACATTCGTGTCTCCACGATGCCGCAGATAGCGGCACCCGCAATGGGTCACACTGCATTACGAAAGAAAATGTGCAGAGCAATAACCCGGAATGGAAGAATCCTCAAGGCCGCATCGCGGCCGATAGGCGAATCATCGCGAGGAAATCTTTAGCGGAGTCGTACAGCGACAGGCGTCTTCATCAAGCTCTCCACGAGTGGGCTCGGGTTAATTTCTAGAATATAGCTCAAAACTAAAGCACATTGCTAGTTATTCTTCCTCTGCCTCAACCGGCTTCTTAGCGGTAGCTAATATCTTGTCCATCACCGCAGGCGGGACATAATCGTAATGCTTCATTTCCATATGGAAGCTCCCGCGCCCCTGCGTCAGCGAAGTCAGCGTAGTTCCGTAGCTCAGCATCTCCGCCATCGGAACCTCCGCAGCAATCACAGTCGATTTCCCTCGTGCATCCATCCCCTGCACCCGGCCGCGCCGCCCATTCAGGTCACCCATCAGCGCGCCCGCAAATTCCTCGGGCGCCTCCACTTCTACCTTCATGATCGGCTCCAGCAGGCAGGGCTTTGCCTGCTCCATCGCTTTCTTGAATGCCAGCCGGCCCGCGACCTTGAACGATAACTCATTCGAATCTACGTCGTGATAGCTGCCGTCGTAGACAGTCGCCTTGAAGTCGACCACCGGATATCCCGCGAGGTAACCCCGCAGCGCCGTCTCGATAATTCCCTTCTCTACCGCCGGCACATACTGCCTCGGAATCGCCCCTCCAAAGATCTCGTTACCAAATTCAAACCCGGCACCCCGCGCCAGCGGCTCCAGGCGAATCTTGCAATCCCCAAACTGACCGTGCCCGCCCGACTGCTTCTTATGCCGCCCATGAGCCTCAGCCTTGCCGCGAATCGTTTCCCGGTACGGCACCTTGGGAGCCTTCAGCGTCACCTCGGTGTGATACCTCTTCTTCAACCGAGAGACAATCGCCTCAATATGCTGTTGCCCCGATCCCCCCACCAGAAACTCATGCGTCTCCCCGTCGCGGAAGAACCGCACAAGCTGATCCTCTTCCATAATCTTGTGCAGCGCTGCCGCGAGTTTGTCTTCGTCCGCCCTGGTTTTCGGCTCAATGGCGTAAGTCATGCTCGGCTCAGGCTTCGCCTCCGGTTCCACCCGAATCTCCGCGCCCTTCGCCCCCAGTGTGTCTCCCGTAAACGTGTCGCGCAGCTTCGCCACCGCTCCCAGGTCGCCTGCATGCAGCTCGCTCACCTCGACAGCTTTACGCCCTTGCATCACGCTCAGGTGCGTCAAACGCTCCTGCCCGCCCCGCGTATAGTTTTCGACACACGCGTCAGTTTTCACCACGCCGCTCACGACCTTGAAAAAGCTGATCCTGCCCGTGAACGGATCGCTCATCGTCTTGAACACAAAAAGCGCCGCAGGCTCGCTGTCCGTGACCGGCCGCAGAACGATCCCCGAATCGAGATCCAATCCCCGCCCGCTTCCATGCCCGTTTCCTCCGGCACCTCCGCCATTGCCCGACCCGCCGCCGTTCGCCGCAACAGCCTCCATCACATTCACACGTGCGCCAGCACCACCACTCACCGCCATTGGAGCCCGCTCCGCAGCGGTCGGCGCGTAAACCTTCAGAAAATCTAGCAGATGGTCCATTCCCACGTTCGCCAGCCCGCTAGCAAATAGCACGGGAAAGATCCTGTCCTCGCGAATCGCCTCGTGCAACGCCGTAATCAGGTGCTGCTCTGGAATCGTCCCCTCGGCAAAAAACTCTTCCATCAACTCATCCTTGCCCTCGGCCACCAACTCCACCAGTGCTTCGTGCGCCGTCCGTGCCGCCCCCAGCATCCCAGCAGGAACCTCGCCAATCTTCCCCGCCCCATTGCCTCCCGGAGTATATGTAAACGCCTGCATCGTGATCAGGTCCACAACACCGTGAAATCCTTCCGGTCCCGTAATCGGCAGCTGCACCGGAACGCACGTCCGTCCCCAGCGCTCGTGCAAATCCTCCATCAACGCCGACAAACCCTGTGCGCCGCCCGCGCGCGGGGAATCCATCTGGTTCAGCACCACAATCCGCGGCAGATTGGCCTCTTCGGCGTACTTCCACACCCGCTCCGTCACCGCCTCCACGCCGTTCTGAGCATTCACCAGGACCAGCGCTGCCTCTACCGGCAGCATCGCCGACCGCGCTTCATGGCTGAACATATGAAACCCGGGCGTATCCACCAGGTTCACCTTGATTCCCTGCCACTCTGCAAACGCCACCGCGTTCTGCATCGTGGTCGCCCGAGCTACCTCTTCTTCGTCATACGCCGTCACCGCCGTCCCGTCGGCCACCCGCCCCTGCGCCGGAGTCATCTTGGCGGCATGCAGCAGCGCGGCAATCATGGTCGTCTTGCCGCTATGCGCATGCCCCACTACAGCGACATTGCGGATCTCACTTCCGAGGTAATTTCTCATCGCAGCACTCCTTTGAACGGGAATCGGCAGATCGGGACTCGTCCGGGTACATGATTTCGGTCATATCCGGCGGACACAAGTATCCCCGGCTGGCCCGACACAACCATCCAGACAGGGCATCGATCAGGTTCACGAAGAAATCGTCGAACTTCCGGCCCCATGAAGCCGAGGAAGACACGGATGGCGCCTTATGAGCATCGCTGCCGATTACCGTCATACGGAAACCTCCGGCAGGCGCCAGCGCTTATCAGCAGAATGAGCCGCGCGGCGTCGTCACTTATAGAGACCGAAGGCTATCACAACAAGGGAATCACTCTCAACGCATTCCAAACAGACGCACGTAGAGAAATACTCACATCCGGGTTAACGCCGGATGCTAAGCTGTTCGCGAAACCCGCGTCGAAAAAAGTCCCATCGGTTGGAAAAGAGAACATCGTCATGCCGAAGCTGTCACGAGTCGCTCCCGAACTACCGGTCTCGAACCTGCAGAGCTCTATCGACTACTACAAACAGAGGCTCGGCTTTAAGCTTGCGATTCATACGCCGGAACGGAACTACGCAATCGTAGAACGGGATGACATTGCGATTCACCTCTTTCATGACGACACCCAAAACCACACCCCGGTCGGAATTCACATCTTTACCTCCGACATCGAAACTCTCTATTCCGAATTGCAGGAACGTGGGGCAAATATTTCTCAAGGAATCGTCCGCCAGCCATGGGGAAATCGCGACTTTCGGATCAACGACGACTCCGGCAACCAGCTCAAATTCACAGAACCCTCCGGTTCTCGACCTTCAGAGGCACACCAATGAAGATCGGCGACACCGACCGCATTGCAGGCTGCTTCACGCAGGAGAAATTCCTCCTGGGCCAAACTCTCGCGGAGATTGAAAAACTCATCGGTTTCCAGCAAGGCCGGCTTTCCCAGGGCGCCGTCATCCTCGCGCTCACTCAACTGCCACTGCCAAATCAGTTCGAAGTCGCTGGCTACAACAACGTAGCCACGCACCGATTCAAGATGCCTTCCGGCCTCAACAAGGACGTGCTCAAGGCAAACGCCCGTCAGCAATGGGCCACCACCGGCATCAATCGCCTGGTGAAAGTAAGACCCAGCATCGGCCACGATCAAAACCTGAACTCCGATATCCAGTATCCACCCGGCTACGGAGTTCCGCAGTGGGACGTCACTGTTCGCCTGCCCGCCGTAGTCACCGCAATCCTCAATCGTTACCCGGGCGATGTGTATCAATTACGCTAAAAAATAGATAGCTTGTCCATTGATCGCGTCATGAAACTCATCCTCGCCATCGTCGTCCTTCTCCTTATCTCCGGTTCGATCCTCGCCGACTACAAGTGGAAGCAATGGATCAGGAACCGCCAGCAAGCCCGGCACGATGACCATGACCCGCAGTCACCCGGCCGCTAGGCGGAAAATCGAGCAACCGCCGCAACTCTCGCGCCTGCCTGCCGTTACAATAACTTCGAGGACAACGTCCAAAAGCCATGAACCTAAGCTTGACCTCTCGCACTCTTATCCGTACCTTTGCCCTCGTATTCGCCTTCTCAGGCATGGTCGCCACCGCTCACGCCCAATTTGGCGGACCAACCTCTTCGCCCACCACCCAGGTCCACGACCCATCGGTGCTCAAGCCACCCGCGGGAGCCCGCGTCGCGATCATCGAATTTGAAGATATGGAGTGCCCCGACTGCGCCCGCGCCAACCCGCTCCTCCGTGAAGCCGCCACCAAGTACAACATCCCCTGGGTGCGCCACGACTTCCCACTGTCCTTCCATGTCTGGAGCTTTCAGGCCGCCGTCAACGCCCGCTGGTTCGATACCAAATCCAAAAAGCTCGGCGATGAATACCGCGACGCCGTCTTCGCCAACCAGCAATCCATCACCACCCTCGAAGTCTTGCGCACATTTACGGAAAAATTCGCCGCCGACCACAAGCTCTCGCTTCCCTTTGCCATCGATCCCCAGGGCACACTGACCGCAGCAGTCAAAGCGGACTACGCACTAGGCCAGCGCGTCGGCATCGAGCACACCCCGACCATCTGGGTCGTCACCAGCCAATCCCGCGGAGCACCATTTGTCGAAGTAGTCGATCGCAGCAAGCTCTTCCAGCTAATCGACCAAGCCATAGCCGACACCAAAGCCAGCAAGTAGCTCGTTCAGCTTCGGAGGGATGGTGCGGATTTCCGGGTTCCAACTTGGGACCCGAAAATCCATATTCTTGACTGAATTCATGAATAGCGTACCCTGAAGTTAGGAGCCAACACACCATGCCAGCCCTCGATTGGTCCCAATGCCCCGCCGTCGAAAGCATACCCGGCAAGGTTAGTGGCGCCTGGGTTCTCAAAGGCACTCGAATGCCGGTCTCCGCCATCTTCGAGAACCTCGAAGCCGGTGCAAACATTGACGACCTCATGGAATGGTTCGACGGCCTCGATCGCGAACAAGTGAAAGAAGTCATCCACTTCGCCGCCAGCAGTCTCGAAAAAGCTCCTGTCTACGCCTAGCCCGCGAATGAAAATATTGTTCGACCAGGCCACCCCGGTCCCAATTCGCAGATACCTTACCGGTCATCTTGTCCGCACCGCAGCCCAGCAAGGTTGGGGCGCGCTACGGAATGGCGACTTGCTCGTCGCCTCAGAGAAAGATGGATTCGATCTGCTGCTGACTACAGACAAAAATATGCGGTATCAACAGAATCTGAGTAACCGCAAAATCGCTATCGTCGTCCTCAGTCTTCAACAATGGCCAGGACTAAGGCCACACATCCAATTAGTCGTCGATGCGGTAAACGCAGCCACACCAGGCAGCTACATCGAAAATACGAATACCAGAGTGAACGAGCGAACCTCTAACCAAGCTGAACCAGCCGCACCTCAAGCAAATTTGGAATCCCGGCGATCGCATCCATCACCCCACAGTCGACCGGCGAATCCACCTGAACAACGGACAGCGCCTTGAGCGGCTCCGCACCAGTTTTTGCCTGCGCTCCATCCCTGAACCGCTCCCGGCCCAGCGCAAAGTTTGCGATGTTCACGCCATGCTGCCCAAGCACCGTTCCAATGTTGCCGATAACGCCCGGCACATCGAGGTTGCGACAAACCAGCAAGCTCCCCTCAAGAGGCGCCTCGATATCCATACCGTCAAATCCGAGCAGTCGAGGCTGATCCTCATGCAGCACAGTCGCCGAAGCCTTGCTTGATCCCACCGCATCATGAACCGTGATCGAGAGGACATTCGACGCACCACCCCGACGGCTTTCATGTTTCTCTTCGTGAATACGAATCCCGCGCTCCTGCGCCACCGCAAATGCGTTGATGCGATTGATATGCTCCGACTGTGACAGCAGCCCCGCGATCGCCGCATTACGCAGCAGATCCGTCTTGCCCTCAGCCAACGCTCCCGAATAAGTAAGGTGGACGCTCTCAATATTCCGTGGCGTGGCCTGCGACAAAAAGCTGCCCAGCCGACTCGCCAGATCGATATACGGAGCAATCTGCAAATACTCCTCGTGCGAGATCGAAGCCACGTTCACCGCGTTCTGCACCACGCCCAGCTTCAGATACTCCCGCACCTGCTTCGCCAGCTGAATCCCGATCGCCTCCTGCGCCTCGTCCGTCGATCCAGCAATGTGCGGCGTCAGAATCACATTCTTTAACCCCAGATAAGGCGAATCCTTCGGCGGCTCAATGGTAAACACATCCAGCGCGGCCCCGCCGACCTGTCCCGATTGCAGCGCCGCCGCCAGCGCCGCATCCTCAATCAGCTCACCACGCGCGCAGTTCAGAATCCTCACTCCGCGTTTCATCGTCGCAATCGTGCGCTCATTGATAATCCCCGCCGTCTGCGGAGTCAGCCCCACATGCAGCGTCAGATAATCCGACTCCGCAAACAGCTCCTCTGTTGAGCCCAGCTTGATCCCAGCCTCCCTCGCCACCGCCGCAGCAACAAAAGGATCATGTGCCAACACTTCCATCCCAAATCCCTTCGCCCGCTTCGCCACTTCCAGCCCAATCCGCCCCAACCCCAAAATGCTGAGAGTCTTTCCCCTCAACTCAACCCCCTGCAGCGACTTCTTATCCCACTTCCCTGCATGCATGCTCGCATTCGCCGACGGAAGCTGCCGTGCCAGCGCCAGCATCAGCCCAATCGTCAGCTCAGCCACAGCCACTGCATTTGCGCCAGGGGTATTCATCACCACAATGCCGCGTCGCGTCGCCGAATCTGCATCGATGTTGTCCACACCCACACCCGCTCGCCCAATAACGCGCAGCTTCGTAGCATGCTCCAGCAGCGCGTCATCCACCTGCACCGCCGACCGCACCACCAGCGCATCCGCGTCCGCCAGTGCCTCAGCAAGCTTGCCCGGCAGCCTGGCTACATCCTCATGCGTCAAAATCTGCCAGTCCGGCTCTGAAGCGAGCACAGCGAGCGTGGCAGGCGAAACTTTCTCTGCAAGTACGATCTTCATTCGAGGCCCCTTATTGGCATATTCGTCAAAGCGAATATTGTGTTGCTCGCAAAACATCTCAAAGATGCGGACCACGGAGGTCTGCGGCTTGCCTTCCCCCTGCTCGTACTTCCAGATCGAGTTGGGATGAACCCCCAGCAGCTCCGCCATCTGGTACTGGTACAAATTCAGCTGCTTGCGGGCAAGAATGAGTTTTTCGCCAAACGTCAGTTCGGACATGGTTCGCTCCCCGCTCTACTTCTTAGTCGCAAATACTTCCTGCGCCGCAGCCAGCCCTTGCCCCAGCTTCACCGGCAGCTTCAGCGTGTCACGCGCAATCAGCTCCAGAGCGCCGAGCAGCGCAATCGTGTCCATATAGTCGAAGAAGCCCAGGTGAGCAATGCGGAAGATCTTCCCCTGCATCTCCCCCTGGCCATTTGCAATCACCGCTCCAAAGCGCGACTTGAGCCCCTTGACCACCGCACCCGAATCCAGACCCTCGGGAACAGAAACCGCCGTAGCAGCAGCAGCCGGCGCAGTCGGCGCAAACAACGTAAAGCCAAGCGCTACCAGTCCCGCCCGAGTCATCTCCGCGCAGGTCTCGGCATTATCCACCAGCTTGCGCCGGCCCTCCGCCAGATTCCCATCCGCCTGCCCTGCAATGTAGTCAAGCGCCGCGCCCAATCCGGCAATCAGCGCCACTGCAGGTGTATACGCGCTCTCACCCTTGTGCGCCGACTTGCGCTCCTTCCTCAGGTCAAAGTAGTACCGTGGATTCTTGCTGGTCTCCATCGCCGCCCACGCCTTATCACTCACCGACAGATACGCCAGCCCCGGCGGAATCATCACCGCCTTCTGCGACCCGCCAATCAAAACATCAATGCCCCAGCCATCCACGTCAAAATGCGTCGTGCCAAGCCCAGTGATCCCATCCACGACCAGCAGCGCACCACTTTCCGCCTCTTTCAGCAGCCCGCCAATCGCCTGCACATCATGCCGCACAGCCGTCGAAGTCTCCGTCGCCTGCACAAACACAACCTTCGTGTCAGCCTTGAGCGCCGCTTTAACCTGCTCCAGGTCAAACGTCTCACCATAAGGAGCCGAAACCAGATCCACATTGCAGCCAAAGGCCTTAGCCAGCGAAACCCACCGTTCGCCAAACTTTCCGGCACTCAGCACCAGCACCCGGTCCCCAGGCGAGGTAAGGTTGCTAACGGCCGCCTCCATCGCCCCCGTCCCCGACGAAGCAAGCAGCAGCACATCGTTCTGCGTACCCACAAACTCCTTCAGCTGAGCCAGCACCCGCGTATACAGCGCGCGAAACTCAGCAGTCCGGTGATGGATATCCGCGGCAGCCATAGCAAACTGGGCAGCCGGAAGCAGTGGAGTCGGTCCAGGTGTAAAAAGGCGCGTCTTTCGGAACATAGAAGCTCTCCTGATCGGCCGGCAATCACAGAATACACACAAATGTGATTTCTGTGGTCTAATCTGCCGCAATTTCTTGTCAACTTTCGTTCGGGCACCCATTCCGCACTCCTTCCACCGAAGTGATTACAATCGGAAGGATTGGAAGAACAACATGAGCGACACACTGGAAGCACGAGTTAAAGAACAAACCATCGCAGCCATGAAAGCCCGCGACAGCGAGCGCACGACTACCCTTCGCCTCATCACCA
>Ga0206922_1161_pt1 | contig 15588 bp, 9 predicted proteins | sample Alteio_BWOrgHeat_63_FD_152976 | JGI IMG/M metagenome (GOLD analysis project Ga0206922, IMG submission 152976) | Enriched cells from forest soil in Barre Woods Harvard Forest LTER site, Petersham, Massachusetts, United States -... | ecosystem: Environmental > Terrestrial > Soil > Temperate forest > O... | reverse complement strand
CCGACGTTCCCAAAGAAATAAAAGTGCCGTTCATGGTGATCTGTGGACTATGCGTCACCGTTCCATCACCGACAGCCAGCAATCTCGAACCGGGCTGCATGTATAAGGTATCCCCGGCATTCACCGTAATATCAGTCGAGAAATAATAGGTCTTTCCCGTCAGCAAAGTACCCTCCACCGCCCCCACCAGCGTATCACTGGTGATAGGATGGCTGGCATCTATCTCTTTTGGACTGACATTCAGGGTCTCTTCCTTGTGACAGGCAGCCAGCATCAGTACCGCGGCTCCCAGAAAATATGAATATATCTTACGCATAAAAAGTTCTTTGATAATGATTACATTTTGAATTTTACGCCAAACAGGTAGTTGGCCCCATAAGTATCCTTCCTTACAAAAGTATTTTTACCCGCCTGCTGCAACGGAGCAGAGTTTGCCCCCGTACCACCTACATAAGGCTGCAGGATCTCCAGCTCATACGGCGTATTGAGGATATTATTTACCTTCGCATAGATATACCAGTGGCGGTTTATCTTCTTCTCTACGGAGAAATCCAGCTGCTCGAAATCCTTCTGCCAGATATCATTATTCAGGTATTGCGAGACGGTATTGATCCTTTTGCTCGTAAATCCAAAAGCCAGCTGCGCATTCAGCCCGAGATGATTGTCATCCTTGAACAACAGCGACAGATTGGCAATATGTTTGGATTGCCCCTGCAGCGGCCTTGTCTGGTTCACCATCCGGCTCGTGTCCTTACCGGGGATGCTATAGTTCAGCTGCTTGCTCGTGGTAATGGAGGAATTGGTATAAGTGTAGTTCACCCTTACGCCAAACCAACGCCAGTATTTTGTCAGGTCCAGCTCAGCGCCGTAATTGGTCGCATTCCCGAAATTCTGCGGCTCATAATAAACATTCGTCCCCGAATCGATCAATGCATATTCAATGGGATTGCTCAGGTGTTTGTAAAAGACACCCGCCAGCAGCTGATCCAGCCCCTTCGGGAAGTATTCATAACGAAGATCAAAATTGTCCGCCGTCGTCCGCTTCAGATGATCATTGCCCAGCTCGATATAGTCGGCATCCGGATCACCACCGGTGTGCGGAACCGCCTCATAAAAGTTCGGACGGCTGATGGCGGAATAATAGGACAATCGTATCGCCTGTTTCTTACCAAGCGCATATTTGATATTACCGCTGGGCAATACATCATAATAAGTAATGGAGCCCGTCTTCCCTTCAGCCGTTTTTGGCTCAGCGCTTACCCAGCTCAGGTCCGTATGCTCATATCTTGCCCCGCCCGTGATCAGGAACTTGCTCCAGTCTATCTTCACCATCGCATACGCCGCACCTACTTTCTCTTCGGCGCTGTAATTGAGCGCATCCTGAGAGCTCCCCTGACCATTGAACACATCAAATGTATTATGGCTGATATCACCATCATATATTTGACCACCCGGGTCCGGACGCAGATCATAGTTGTCGTAGCTGCTGGTCCTGTTCTTGTCACGATACATGCCTCCCAGCGACCAGTCCACCGCGGCGCCGCCAACCTTACTCTTATATAGCAAATTCAGATAACCGCTCTTATCTTCATCAGAGCTATGGGTAAACTCCCGGCTCGACTCATACAGCGTATGCGGCGCATAGATCTTTTCAAGGGTAATAGGGTCCTGGTCAACGCTTCCCTGTACATTCATGGTCGCCTCATCAGGCCGGTTAAGCGTGGCTTTGGCATAATTCGCCGTCCAGTCTAAAAAAAGATTGCCGGCCAAAGTATGCTGTCCTTTCAACGTAGCATTGAGGATCTGTTGATCATCATATAAGGTGCGGTAGCTATTGGTCACCGTTCCAAATCCCGGCCCCTCCCTATGCAGCTGCAGCCCGGTGTCGGAGGCAAAACGAAACTCCTCCTTCATCAGGTTCAGATAAGCCCCGTAGAAGCTGATCTTATTATTCTCGTCTATCCGGTAGTCCAGACGGGCATGTACGCCGCTCCTTTGCTGCTGGGAAGAATATTTACGGTACTCTACGCTCGTAAGCTGTGCGCTTCCATCCTGCTGAGAGGTCTGCGTACCAAAAAAGACAGAATTTACATTCCGGTAATTATTCTGGTAGCTGCCGGCCACCAGCACCCCCAGCTTCCCGCCAAAAAGCCTTCCGCCTATCGACAATCCGCCCAGTGTGCCCAAAGGATTGTGACTGGTGCTACGACTAAAAGCATTGTTGGGGAAGTCCTTCATCGTCGCCACATAATCAGGGCCATTCATATCCCTGGGACTTCTGCTCAGGCTGGGCCCCTTGTCAAACTTCGTATAATCCTGCGTAAAGAACTTGTCCGCATAGCCTAACGCCGCATCCGCATTCAGGGTGAACTTTGAAGGTGCATCCTTCATGATCATGTTGACAGCGCCCCCGATAGCATCCCCTTCCATGTTCGGCGTAAGGGACTTGGAGATCTCTAATCTCTCCAGCATGTCCGCAGGAAAGATATCCAAAGGCACATACCGGTTCTTATTGTCCGGGCTGGGGATCTTGACCCCATTCACCAGCGTATAGATATAACGTTTCTCCATGCCCCGGATGATGACATACTGCCCTTCCCCGTTGGAGCTGCGCTCCAAAGAGACGCCGGAAACACGCTGTGCCGTATTGGCCACCGACAGATCAGGCGAAAGCTCTATCGTCCGCGCAGACAGTGAATTTTGTACAATATCAGCCCGGCGGTCCGACAACTGCGACGCCCGCTCCGTTCCCCGCGCTCCCGCTGAAACGCTGACGCTCGCCAGCTCAGCCTTTTTGGGCTCCAGCGCAGCATTGAACACCTTCACCGTCCCATCAGCCAGGTCCATCTCCTCAGCATACCGCTCAAAACCCACATATTTAACAGATACTTCGTAATGCCCCGCAGCTATATGCTGGACAAGAAAGCTTCCATTCAGACCCGTGAGCAGGTGAATATCCTTACCCACCCCACCCTTGTGCGCAATCTCCACACTCGCGCCCGGTAAAGGCTCCCCCGTTTGTTTGTCTATCACCATTCCGCTGAGGGGAGCAGCAGTCTGTGCATGAACAGCCATCCAGCTGCCACACCAAAGAATTACCAGGGAAAATAATCGCTTCATATTAGCTAGTTTTTAGTTTTTTACCGCCTGCTAAAGGCGACGCAAATGTGCACTGACGTTCACTGAATACGAAGAATACAGGGTGAACAAAATGACAACAGCGTTGACAGCCCCGTATACAGGGTGGCAGCAGCGTAAACAAACCAGCATTAATGAATTGATTTTCAATGTATATTTCCGAACAAGAACCTCCATTACCAAATTGTTACCGTAACATGACCGAAACGTTACGTCTTCCGCATAACGCTCATCAGCACCTGATCGCAGTATCACAGGGATTGGACAAAAGCCGACAGGCTTTCCCCGGTCCCGATGTTCAGCTTTTTCTTGAGACGATAACGCGATACACGCAGGCTGTCCTGCGAAATACCCAGCAAGGTGGCAATATCCCCGGAGCCGAGGTTCAGCTTGATAAGCGCCAGTAACCGGAAGTCATTTCCCGTCAGCTCCTCGCATTGCACTTTCAGCCTGTCAAAAAATTGCTGGTGCACCTGCTCAAAGGTCTCCCGGAACTCATTCCAGTACTGATCGTGGTTAAAATTGAGATTGATCAGCTGGATCAGCTGCTGTAATTGCTTCTTCTGATCCCGTTTATCCTCCTTCACCATGAGGGCCAGGCGATCCCGGAGGTCTTCTAATAATTGATTCTTCTGAATAACATGGAGCGTACTGCTCGTTAATCCCTTTCGCTTCACTTCCAGCTCCTGTACCAGCTTCTCCTCCTGCAGCTGCCGGTTCTGCAGCTCGGCCTGCATCAGCTCCTGTTGTGTTACATAATTACTCCGCTCCTGCTCACTGGTCAACCGCTCATTTTTTATCTTCAATCGCTGACGGCTGATGATCACCCATCCCAATACCATCAGCAATACGACAACGACAATGGCCGCCACCGTAATAATAATGGTGATATTCCGGGTATTCTCCAGCTTTACTATCTCGTCATTCTTTTTATCCACTTCAAACAGCACATTGAGCAGGGCCGTCTGCCGGTTGTTCTCCCGGGAATAGATGTCGATGGTGCTGCGGCGGGACAGCTCCAGGTAGTGATAAGCGCTGTCCTCCTTCCCCATCAAATGATAAGCCTTGCCCAGATCCCGGTAGGCAGCCCCCTTCTCGTAAAGATCGCCCGTCTTCTCAGACAGCGTCAGGGCCTTGCCCGTCTCTACAAGGGCCTCAGGATAGTGACCGGTCTTCCGAAAAATATCCCCCAGGTTATTCACCACTTCAATGCTCGCCACCTCCTCCCCCGTCTGTTCATATAATTGCAGCGCATGGGTGAAATAATACCGGGAAGAGTCAAATTTTTCAAGGTCCTCATAAATGCTCCCCATGTTCTCATAGATCTTCGCCATCCCCTGTTTATGAGAGATCCGGCTATATTGTTGCAACGCCAGCCGCTGGTAATAAAAAGCGCTGTCATATAATTGCTGCTTCTCATAAAGATGCCCGATCTTCCCATAAGTCTCCGCCTGCCCGCCCACATCCCCTATCTCCTGGTAAAGCCCAAGCGCTTCATCATACTGACGACGGGCCAGGGTCATCTGCCGGTTATAATAATAAAGAATGCCCATATCATCCAGGTTGGCGGCGATCCTTCCCTTTGCCCCTTCCTCCCTGAACAGCTTGTCCGCCTTCCCATGAAAATCCAGGGCCTGCGGGTAATTCCCCAGGTAATAACAGATCTGGCCCATCTGCTGTAGACAAATCGCCGTCCCCAGCCTGTCTTTTTTCGCCATCGACTGGCTATACATCTCCTTCAGTAAAAGAAAAGCGCTGTCGGGGAACTGCTGGCTCAGCCGTTGGGTATAGGCCAGCTCGGCACGGTCATTTTCCTGCGCATACAGATCCCGGCTCAAAAAGAACAGAAGAATAAACAGCAGTAGTAGTAGAGAAGATCGCTTCATAATCAGTCCTGGACAGGACCAGCTGCAAAGAACGGACTCCAATGTTACGTAAAGGTTAACAAACGCCTTACCGGCCCACAGGATCGTTTCACCGGCATTCCGGGAAAGCTCACCGCCCACCAATTGCGACATCACGCCGAATCCCCTACATTAGCATCCAGAAAATCAATTCACATCATGGATTCCTCTAATCATACACCCCATACACCCGTCCTGCAGGTAGAAGGTCTGAACGTATATTACGGCGCCTTTCAAGCCGTCCGCAATGTCTCCTTCCACGTAAACCCGGGTGAGATCTTTGGCCTGCTCGGTCCCAACGGAGCCGGTAAGACCAGCACCCTCAGCGCCGTCGAGGGCCTCCTGAAACCCCATTCCGGCGATATTCGCGTAGTAGGCTATTCCGTAAAGGACAAACCCCTGTACGCACGGGCCAATATGGGGGTCCAGCTCCAGGCCACCAGCTTCCAGCCGGAGCTTACCATCGCAGAGATCATCCAGCTCTATGCGGGCATTTATGGCGTAGCGCTTTCAAAGGAAAGAGTACAGACCATCCTTGCCGACATCAAATTACAGGAGTCTTCCGGCAAACGCTTCGGAGAGCTGTCCGGCGGACAACAACAACGCGTCTCCCTTGTCATCGCCACCATCCATAACCCACAGCTGCTCCTCATGGATGAGCCCACCACCGGTCTGGACCCACAATCACGCCGGCAGCTCTGGGAAAGAATGGAAGGCATGCGGGAAAAAGGTCATGGCATCCTGCTGACCACCCACTCCATGGAAGAAGCCGAGGCCGTCTGTGACCGCATCGCCATCATCGATCATGGACAGATCATCGCCATCGATACCCCACAAGCGCTTATCAATGATCACCGCGATAATCCGGAAGTGATCCGCGCCTCCCGAAAAGGAAAGATCACGCTGGAAGACGTCTTCATCGGACTCACAGGTACAGCCATCCGTTCTTAAACCATACACACTCATAATAAAAGCATATGACCACTAATATACCATCCAACGCCAACGTCTATACCGCCCTGCTCAAAGCGGATCTCACTACACAATGGCGTAACCGCCGCGCCTCCATCCTCGTAGTGCTGGTACCCACTATCATCCTCCTTTCCTGGAAAGGACTGGTGGATAAATTCGGGGGAGCCTTTGTCCTTTCCAATTGCATCACCGTCGGACTGACAGCCATCGGGCTCATGGGCTATTCCAATTCCATCGCCCGGGACCGTGATAAAGGCATTTTCCAACGGCTGCGCGTAGCGCCAGCCTCCAACTGGACCATTATGGCCAGCCGGCTCACCGTCCAGCTGCTCATGATCATCATCATGACCACCGTCCTCTTTATCGTTGGTTACAAATACGACAACATCAGCATGAGCGCACAGGGATATACCATCGGGTTACTGACAGCCATCGTTGGCGGAGCCGTATATCTCTCCCTGGGACAGGTCATCGTAGGACTGATCAAAAACCCGGAAACGGTCAATGCCACCACCCGGCTCGTTTATTTCGCCTTTATTATGATCGGTATGTTTGGGGAATTAGGCGTCCTGGGAAAAGAAATAGGAGAGGCCGTAAAATGGTCGCCCTATGGCACGGTCAAACACATGGTAGGCACAGGACTGACACCCTCCGCCTGGGACACACATACAACAATGGCCCTGCTGGTCACCATCGGTTATACCATCGTCTTTACAGCCTTAGGAATAAAATGGTTCCGCTGGAGCCCTAAATAGCCAGCTTCCCGCCCACGCCATAATATTTGTATTGATCAGCCAGCGTAGAGCTTTTACCCTGTACCAGGTTACGCGCATTCACATAAACATCCACCAGCCGCCCCTTAGCCAGATGGAGCTTATATCCCGCATAAAGCTCCTGCATAAGAAAAGAATTATGACGGACAAGGTTCGCACTGCTGCCCGGCACCAGTTCAGAAAAATGGTATTGCATATCCACACCCAGGGAAAAGTCTTTATACCCCAGCCGGTTCACCCAGCCACCCGTCCATGAAGAATGCTTCATATTATAATCCCCGAGAGAAGAGGAAATACTATAACCACCAAAGAGATCCGGAGCCTTATGAGTGAGCACCGTCGTATTGATACCCGTCTGCCAGCTAAAGTCCTTCCCATTCGTTACCCTGGCTGAAATGCTCCCGTTATGCAGGGTCCCCGTCTCCTTTATAAACTGATAATAAACACCGCCACCGGGGAAAACCATTTCATCCAGGTCCAGGCCATTGTACCGCTCAAAATGATAGTTCAGGACCAGCCGGTCCTTACACAAGGACAGACGGGTACCCATTGACCAGGTCCACAAACGGGTATCCGGCATAGGCGACGCGATCGCAATTCCGGAACCAATGGTCCCCAATGAAGAGCCACCGTCGAGTCCACCGCCCATAAACTGATTCAATAATCCCAGGGTACTCCCCCTGGACAGATCAAGCAGCCCATAATCCTGGATCGTCATCGCATCCCGCTCCGCATAAGAACCAAAAACAGTCAGCCCCGTACAACTTTCTGCTTTCAACCAGTGAAGAATATCCAAAGACAACGTAGCATACGGGTACAGTCTTCTGCCAAAAGATAGACCGGGAGCATGCGAAATATTCGTCAACACCCCTCCCTGCAGGTCAAAAAAGTTTTTATAGCCAAAGTCAACGGTCGGCGTCAGCACATAGATTTTCGTTTTATACCACTGTTCACTCTCATTGGTACTATATAATCCCGATCCCGACCCCACCCCGGACACACCTGCCGGATCATCTACCGTGGACTGGATCCATTCACCCAGATCATTCAAATGCTCATAGCTGAAATTAAGGGAGGGCTCAATGGTCCATCCACCCGCATGCGCCCGGTAGCTGAGCCTGTCCCTGATGTATAAATGATCCATATGCGCATGGCCCGTGCTGTAGGTAGCAGTATCTCCCACCGTAGCGGAGAAAATATTACCATTCCTGAGCGTTCCTTTTTCCAGGCCCGACAAATAACCCACCTGCAGATCGTTGGAAAGACCAGGCAGCCATTCCCCATGCCAGCGGGCCCATGGCACAAAATTATGCTGGTGGTCATTGCCATTGATCTTCATGGACGTCGCCGGCTGGTAATACGACGGAAAGGTCTTCGCCGAATCCTTCTTTTGCGGGGCATACCCTACATGTACTTCGATCGTATTCTTATCCCCCGCCCGGACAGTAAAAAAACCATTCAGCCGCAGCCTGTCCAACCCATCAGGCGTGATCACATGCGTCCCCGCCTCCTTCATAGATGGCAATACATCCCGCTGCCCATCCACCGAAAGCCCATAGCTCATATTCCGGCTATTCCCATATCCACGAATATAATATTGCTGATAAATATTACTGGTATGATCCGACGCCGTCACCACGCCACCCTGCGCCGCTGCATCCAGCCCCAGCTTCCCCTTCCCTCCTTTTTTGGTCGTGATCAACGCCAGCTGCTGCATACCCCCGGGAAGATTGGCCTGTACCGCCGCATTCTGCACCAACACCACCTCTTCAATATCATAAATACTATACATATTTACATCACTGACGATGTTGCCATCCACTACATAAGTAATAGTATTGTAATTAGTATAAGCCCCATACATCCAGGCGCCCAGGGCCGAACCCAGGTCCGTAAAAGGCATCTTTTCGAGATCGGTCCCCTTGATGGTGAGGGTTTGCGTAAGTCCCCGTTTCAGCACCAGCACACCGGCATCCAGCCGGGTAGAGTCATTTTGAGCAAAAGCAGGCGTGATATGACAAAGACATAAGAGGATGACTGCGAATAAGGTGTATCTCATAATCAGGAGTTAAAGAGGCTAAGTTAATGTCCCATTCGTTAATAGAATGAAAAAAACGCCAAAATCCGCCTTCGATCAAACCCTTGCGCCCATTCTATCGTTTATTATATAAATAAAAATCGCTCAGCCATGAAATATGCAGTTTATACGATGATCGCCTTTCTTTCCCTGACCAGCCTCACCACCAGCGCCCAGTCAAAAAAATACCCCGATCCCCCTGTAGCCAATGAAAAGACCCAATACCCCATGGCCATGACGGATGCCCAGTGGAAAGCAAAGCTTACCCCCAGCCAATATTACATCCTCAGACAAAAAGGAACGGAAAGAGCCGGCACAGGCCAGTACGATCATTTCTATAAAAAAGGCACCTATTATTCCGCCGCTTCCCTCCAGCCCGTCTTTAGCTCGGATACAAAGTTCGACTCTCATACAGGCTGGCCCAGTTTCTTCGCACCCATCAACCCCGATGCCGTCAGACTCGTCGTGGATAACAGCGATGGTATGCAACGGATAGAAGTCGTGGACAGCAAGTCCGGCTCCCATTTAGGCCACGTTTTTAACGACGGCCCCTCCCCCACCGGCAAACGTTATTGCATGAACTCGGCTGCACTGATCTTCGTCCCGGAAGGCGGCGAAGCACCCACCAGCTCAAAAGCCCTTTGATCTAATATACTCTTATTCATTATTATGAAGTACACAGCACTCACGCTTAGTTGCCTTCTCCTCCTCACAGCCTGCGGCGAGTCCCAGAGCACCGGCATTCCCCTAAAAGCATCGGATAAACCCGGCCCCCATGAAGCAGTTGCCGATTTCGCAGAAGGCTGTTTCTGGCATGCAGAGATCGTTTTCCAAAGCCTCGTCGGTGTGAGGGATGCCGTTTCCGGTTATGCAGGCGGAACAGACCCCAACCCGGACTATGACAAGGTCTGCACCGGGTCCACAGGTCACGCCGAGACCGTCCAGGTCTATTATGATCCTTCAAAAATATCTTTTGCCACCCTTGTGGACGCTTTTTTTGCCAGCGTAGACCCCACAACACTAAATCGCCAGGGCAACGACGAAGGCACACAATACCGCTCCATCGTATTTTATCGGACACCGGAAGAAAAGAAGATCATCGATGAAGCCATCGCCAAACTCACCGCTTCAAAAAAATACGCTTCCAGGATCGTCACCGAAGTAGATCCCTTCACAAATTTCTACCCCGCCGAAGCCTATCACCAGGAATATATAAAAAATCATCCCAATAACCCCTATGTACAAAATGTCTCTATCCCTGATTACGAAGAGTTCAGAAAAACATTCAAAGGAAATTTTAAACAATAGCCCCGGCATCTCTTATCTGTACCGGCATCCTTACCAGCCGATCCCATAATCCTCCCCATTATTACTGCTGCCACCCCAGATGGTCCCATGTTTCGTATCCAGGTAGATGGCATTGATAGGTCCGCTGGTCCGGTCTCCATAAGTAGCCGTATATCCCATCTTTCGCAGCTCCTGCCGTACATAGGGTGGTGTTATATTACCCAGCAGGATATGTCCGGGACGGGGACGACGGTCATCCAGCTTCTCCCCGCCAAGGGAAAGCCATAGCTGATCGCTGTTGATATTGGCCGCTTCCGTAGCCTCCTGCACCGTCATGCCGAACTCTACGATGTCCAAAAAGAATTGCAGAAGGTTCTGATCCTGTGTATCACCCCCCTGCACACTAAAACAAAGAAAAGGTTTCCCCTCTTTCAAAGCCAGGCTGGGCGTAAGGGTTACCCGGGGACGTTTATGCGGCGCCACCACATTAAACGGGTCGATGATAGAGTCCAGTACAAAGCTCTGCATACGCTGGCTCATCCCCACCCCCGTATGCCCGGCAATACAGGCCGGCGTCCACCCGCCGCTGGGCGTCACAGAGATCACCCAGCCCTCCTGGTCCGCTGCCTCAATAGAAGTGGTTCCCCGCCATAACCGGTCATGATACAGGTTTTCATCAAAAGGCGCATTCGGTGACACATGATCAAATGCAAGGGCATCAGAAGCCCCCGCATCACTCATCGCATTCATAGACCCACCCGTGCTCGGCGCCGTATTATTACCACCGCCTCCATTCCGGATCCAATTGCTCCGTTGCCGCAGCAGGTCCGCAAACGGGTTCGTCCTTCCTTCAAAAGGATAAGGATCGCCCGGCGCAAAGTCCGGCACATTATGATCATCTGCAATAAGCGCCGCCCGCTGCTTTGCATAGTCCTTGCTGAGCAACCCCTTCATAGGCTGCCCGCTGGCAAAAGCCGGGTCCCCATAATAAAAATCCCGGTCAGCAAAACTCAGGCTCATGGCCTGGTATAATGTGTTGATATAACGGCTGCTGTTATAACCCATTCCTTTCAGATCAAAATTTTCGAGGATGTTCAATGCCTGCAGCATAGAAGGCCCCTGCGTCCACTGCTGTAATTTGTAGACCTCTATTCCCTTATAGCTGACATGCAAAGGTTCTTCCGCCACGGGTTTCCATTGCGCAAGGTCTTCCATCGTGATCAATCCACCCTGCTCCTGGCATCCCCGCACAAATTCCTGCGCGATATCTCCCTTATAAAACCGGTCACAGGCTGCATAAATGGCTTCTTTCCGACTCTTCTTATGTTTCAGCGCATCCGTCTCCGCCGCCACCATCTTTGTAAGGGTTTCCAGCAGGTCCTTCTGCACAAAGATCTCTCCCGCCTCCGGCGCTTCCCGCTTCTCACCCGGATGTGTGAGAAAAAGCGCTTTACTATAAGGCCACTCCTTGAGACGACGCTTCTGCGATTCAAAGCTGTTCGCTGTCTGCGCTTCAATCGCATACCCCTTCGCCATTTCCATGGCCGGCGCCAACACTTCTTTCAGGCTCATCGTACCATACTCAGCCAGCATATAGCAAAGCCCACCCGGCGTACCCGGTGTAACAGCCGCCAGCGGACCATATTCCGGTGGAAAATTATATCCCTTGTTTTTAAAAAAGGCAGGTGTAGCCCCCGTAGGCGCATACCCCAGCGCATTGATAGCAATTACCTTTCCCGTTTTTGGATTATAGATGACCGCCTGCGTCTCACCACCCCAACACAGCACATCCCACATGGTGCAGACAGCCCCCAGCATAGCACAGGCCGCATCAATGGCATTACCCCCCTTCTGAAAGATCTGCGCACCCGCCTCGGCCGCCAATGGCTTCCCCGTAACAGCCATCCAATGACTGCCATGCAACGGCGGTTTTTGTGTCAATTGCGCCCGGACAGAAAATATGTTAATAGATAAAAAGCCGCTGATCAGCAGCAGGGAAAGACAATTTCTCATGATTGACCATTTTGGTCCCTGAAGTTAGTCAATGATCCTCCCGCATCCTATACCCATTCCCTAATTTTTTTCGTAGTAGAGCCTTTAATCCCCTTCAAACTTCACCACCGCAAATCCATTCTTCCCATACGTATTATAAGGTATCACCAATTCATCAGTCGCTATCTGCCGCGCCTGCTGGAACAACAACGTGGTCTTGAACTTCCAGAACATAGGACTAAGGGCATCGGAAAGCATATCTCCCTGCCGGTCCAGCACCGTCGTACTGCCATACTGATCCTCATTCCGGAAAAAGCTGTTGTACAATACGAATAGCCTGCCATTCACCGGCACTACACAATAGGAGAGATTGGTGGAATTAAGCTCCGTGGTCTGCTCCTTGCTCAGCATCGCGCTCCAGCAGCTGTCAGGCCGCTGACCGGGAAAATAAAAAAGCCCCAGGTCCCCCCGCACATGATCCCTTCCCAATGCGCCCAGGGAGGGGTACCGGGCATAGCCATCATGCAGCACCGGAACACGCGCACTCTTCTCCGGAATGCTGCTCGTCGGAATAAACAAGGAGGCAGGATCCACCTCTTCATCAAAATCGTTCTCCTCCTCGTATAGCTCCGTATAAGGCCTGCCATATTCCTTCATCAGCAAAAAACCGCTTCCCGGCACGGCAATAAAACTCTCCCGCGTCATATTCTCGTCTTTCACCTGCCCTGACATCAACGTACTAAATCGATAGGAAGAGTCAAAATCAAAAGATCTCTTATCCATTGAATAATGCACCACCTCCACATTCTTCAGCACGGTATAATGATAAGTGGAAAGCACCGCCGCAAAAGCCTCCCCCCGTTCATTGTTCAGGGAAAGATTCACATCCTCCATACTGGAACCAGCAGGTAGCTGTATCTCTTTGTAAGCCATCCCCGTATCCATCTCATTGAAATGAAACAAAAGGAAGTTGGTGTTCGTTCGGGAAGGTGAGGTCATAAGCCATTGCCCATTATTGGCCAGCTTGACAGGACCGCTGTTAAAATCCTCCAGCGGATAACCGATAAAATCATCTTGTATGATAGGCTGCGTTATAAAAGGATGTTTGTATACGCGCTTATACACCGGATTCCAATCTTTGTCAAATAATAAGGTATGCAGCTTGGGAGGATAAGAAGTAATAGATTGAAAACCCAGCAGCAGGAGATGCTGCCTGTCCTCTGATCGCACGAGGATAAAGCTGTTGCCGGACTCATTAAAAGGTAAAGTATCGATAATACGCCCCAGATCAATAGGCCGGCCATCCGCCTGGTAACGTTGCAGAAAAAGCAAGGTTTTCTTGCCCACTCCTAATAATATAAGCTGATCAAAATATTCATCGCCTGCGACAAGATATTCTTTAAGCGTAGCGTCTGAGACGGGATAAGAAGGAACCGTGCTCACCTGTTTTGTCCTTGCGTTGTAGATATCGAAGTACTGCTCTTCTGTTACGTGAGGGCCGCGGCCGGTAGGCCTTTTACGATGGGTCGACTGCATCCAAAAATATTCACCCACTCTTCCCGCCAGATCCGTCCGCAACGTATACCGATCGCCCGTGGGTTCGCAGTATAATACATGCTGGGCGGATACGGAAGAAAGACCGGCAAAGAATATCATCCCTGCATATATAAATGCACCGGCTCTCATGTTGAAATCTCCTTTTAGGAAGTTACGACAAAAAGATTCACCAATAACCACTAGCAGCAAATCTTATTCCTATTCCTTGCCAGAGCATTCCATAGCTGGGAAAAATTTTCCGGCTGTGGGAGAAAAAGCGGGACCATGCCAACAGGATACGCTACAATTGACCGAATACTATTAATTCTAAACAACTGTATATCAATAAGAAAAACAAGATTTTCATATAACTTTTTTGTCAAATTCCTTCCGGCACACCGATTGTATTAATTACATCGGTTTTTCATAGGATATTGGATTTAAAGACGGGGCTGGATTTCTATCCTGGCCCTTTTTTTTTGCCCCACTACCACCCCAATCCTTATTAGGCTGCACCCCCATCTCCAGCACCAGCACCCCACCCGCCGCTATATCGGCATGATCCAGCCAGCACTTCGTATAGGGTTTCCCGTTTAATGTGGCGCTTTGTATATAAACATTCTCCGGGGAATTATGATGAGCGATAAGGGTAAAGGTCTTCCCCTTTGCATAATGCGGGTCCAACTCGATCTCCACCCTGCTGAACACAGGGCTGGTGATCTCCCAGCGGTTGTCACCCGGGCAGACGGGATGAAGACCGCTGGCAGCCAGCACATACCATGCGGACATTTGCCCCACATCTTCATTGCCCACCAATCCTTCTACGGAATTATGATAAGCCCGCCGGCATATTTTACGCGTCCACGCCTGTGTCAGCCAGGGCGCTCCCAGGCGGTTAAAAAGAAAAGGTACATGATGCACAGGTTCATTCGCATGGTTATAATAGTCATTCCATAACATGTTCTCCGGGGTATGATCAAAGAACTGCTGCAGGTCTGCAATAACAGCGTCCTTTCCACCCATCAGCTGCACCATACCGGGTATATCATGAGGAACGAACCATCCCTGCTGGTAAGCATTGCTTTCCGTCGTCCAGTAGGACTGTTGCAGCCTGCCCGACGCCGGCCAGGGCTCCCAGCTCCCATCCGGCCTGCGGGGACGAAACCAATGCACCGACGTATCGAAGATATTCCGGTAGCTCTCCGCACGATGGGCATATTTTTCCCGGTCTTCCTCTTTTCCCAACGCAGCGGACAACCGGGAAAGACACCACTCGGAAAATCCATCTTCCAGCGTCACGGAAATATTATGGTCCCAGCCATCCTTATTGCCAAAACGTTCACAGGTATTGACAGCATATTCATATGCTTTACGCAGATCATAATCCCGGATCCCCTTGGCATAGGCATCGGCCAGTACGACAACAGCAGGATTCCCTACCATACAGCCGCTATAGGCATTGATCAGCTCCCAGCGTTCAAGGTAGTGGTTGCCGCTCTGGTCAGCCAGCTCCACCAGCGAATTGATCAGGTCATTCACCACCCGGGGGTTGATCAGCGTCTGTAAAGGCATCTGGCTGCGATATACATCCCATCCGCTGAAAATGCTGTGTTTGACAAAACGATCCGTTTGATGCACTTTGCCGTCCCCGCCGGGATAAGCGCCATCCACATCCGAGAGGACACGCGGATCAATAAGGGTATGATAAAGGGCTGTATAAAAAATGGTCTTCTCCTCCTCCGTACCACCTGCTATTTTTATTTTTCCAAGAGCCCGGTCCCACAACACCGCGGCGGCGGAACGCACTGCATCAAAATCCCAGTCTTTTATCTCCGCCTTCAGGTTCTTTTCAGCGCCTTCCATACTCGTAAAGGAAATACCGGATCGCAACAACACCTGCTCCCCGGCC
>Ga0206922_1160_pt1 | contig 15751 bp, 16 predicted proteins | sample Alteio_BWOrgHeat_63_FD_152976 | JGI IMG/M metagenome (GOLD analysis project Ga0206922, IMG submission 152976) | Enriched cells from forest soil in Barre Woods Harvard Forest LTER site, Petersham, Massachusetts, United States -... | ecosystem: Environmental > Terrestrial > Soil > Temperate forest >... | reverse complement strand
TACCCAGAAATAGTAAGCGGCTATTTCTTTACCATGATCCGGCGATGAGGCAGGCACATCAAAACAAACATCGCCTTTTTTGCCAACGCCTAACTGCAGGTTACTGTATTTGAATATTTCCGTTGTGTATTCCCCAAAATCAAGTACCTGGTTCAGGCCCGCATGTACAAAAGGAATATGAAAACCCTCCAGGTAGTTCTCGCAATATAGTGCCCAATTGGCCTTTACGGTATAATTACTTGAAAGGTCTTGCCTGTACGCCAGTTTATCAACAGGAAACCAATTCATCCGTTGCATCATCTCACCAAAAAATTCTTCTGCCTTTAAATTTGGATGTAACGAAGTGAACAACAATTTGCCCCACTCAAAAACGGGAAGCTTGTGCAGGTTATCAGTTTCTGAAGGAAAATCTTCCACTTCTTTAAATTCAGGCATGGAAATAAACTTGCCGTCTAAGGAAAACAGGCGCCCATGATATTTGCAGCGCAACTGGTTTAACCTGCAGGGTTCATATACTACTAAATTGCCACGGTGTGTGCATACATTGCTCATGCAATGCAACAAGCTTTCTTTATCGCGCGTAAGCAACAAAGGTTCATTCATGTAATTTTCAAGCAGCACAAGCGGGTATGCCGAACCATTTTCTTTTAACTTGTCGTTGTCACCAATAAATTGCCATGACGGCGCAAATATTTTTTCTTTCGATTCCTCAAAATAATCTTTACTTGTATAATAAGCAGTATCTATCGTTTTCGCTTTCGCAATGTTCTCATCAATAAAGAAACGGGGCATAGGCAATCCATTTTGATAAAGGTAATGGATAAGGGCGAATGCGTGTCACGGGTACTCTCAAAAAACAGGTTCCTTAATGCAGTTAAATATTTATCCTTTCAATTACCCGCTTAGTATATATCTTAGCCAACCTGCTATATTTTTATGATCATGAACAAAGCTTTTTATACTTTTCTTTTTCTTATAATAATTCTAACCTGGTTCGCCGGCTGCACAACGCAGGAAAACAAAAAGTCTTCTGGCGAACAGCTTGCCAAAACATATTGTGCTTCCTGCCATATTTTTCCGGAGCCCTCATTGCTTGATAAAAAAACCTGGGCCGCCAGTATATTACCTGAAATGGGTAAACATCTTGGAATAAAATATTATAACGGCCACGCTTATCCTGACTTACGGGTGAGCACGGATAGCAACAACAAAATATCTTTACAAACCAGTTCAATCGCTGTTGAGGACTGGAATAAAATTGCGGACTATTATCAGTCAGCAGCGCCCGATACACTACCTGCACAGGGGAGGCCGCCCATTGAGCAATTCACCACATTATTCACTGAAAAAGAAGTTTTGGTTGACAAGGGTTTCCCTTCGGCTACCTATGTAAAAATAGACCCCGGAAATAAATGGCTATATGCTGCCAATGCTACCGATTCTTCCATTTATATATATAATAAAAACCTGCAAAAAATTGCGGAGCAAGATGTTCACGGGGTTATTGTTGATATGAATTTTAAAAACGATTTAAATCTGCCGGGTGAACGTAAAGGCAACTATACAAATATTGGCTATATAAACCCCAATGACCGCAGAACAGGTAATATTTACAATTTTTCTATTACCAAAAAGGGCTCTTTTAAACGCGACGCAAAAATTGCAGACAGCCTGCCAAGGCCTGTGCAGGTTACTGAATACGACCTGGATAACGATGGCAAACCCGATTATCTTGTTTGCGGCTTTGGCAATAAGGCCGGCGAGTTTTACTGGATGAGAAATAAAGGCGACGGCAGTTTTGAAAAGAAAATGCTTTGGGCAATTCCGGGGGCGATAAAAGCATATATACGGGACTTTAATAAGGATGGCTTACCTGATATTATGGTACTGTTTGCGCAGGCAGAAGAAGGCATTTATTTATTCACTAACAAGGGAAATGGTAATTTTGAAAAAACTGACCTGTTGCGTTTCCCACCTGTATATGGTTCATGCTATTTTGAGCTGGATGATTTTAATAATGACGGTTTCCCGGATATACTGTACAGTTGCGGCGACAATGCCGATTTTTCAAGCAATGAATTAAAGAATTATCACGGGTTGTATATATTTCTTAACGATGGTAAAAATAATTTCACACAAAAATATTTTTTCCCCATACACGGCTGCTACAAAGCCATGGCGAGGGATTTTGATAAGGATGGCGATCTTGATATTGCCGCTATTTCCTTTTTTCCTGATAAAAAACACCAGCCGCAGGAATCGTTCGTGTACCTTGAAAACAAAGGTAATTTTCAATTTACACCTTATGCTATTCCTGATTTTGCCAAAGGCAACTGGCTTACGATGGATGCGGGCGATTTAGACGGCGACGGGGACGAAGATATTATTATTGGCAATCTTGATATGCCCGAAATAAGGCGCGATTCGCGCAAGCAACAAATAAACAAGCCGGCGTTTTTAATACTGCAGAATAACACTATCAACCACAAATAACCAGCACGTTATTTACGTTTAAATGTTACGATGTCAATCTTTGCGGTAAGGGCAACTGTGGTTAGTGTTAGCCGCGGGCTTTTAAAATCATGCGGGTAAATATTGCTTAAGCCGGCATTGTACATACAGGATATTTCAACCAGTTTCCAGGTTTTGATGCCGAAACCAATTTGCAGCCCGTTGTTGCCCGGGGCAACATCATTATTAGTACCGTTGCCATATTTAATATTGGCATTTGTTATAGTTCGGGGCCTGCTGTCCAGGCAGGGGCCAAAGTCGCCACAGACCATTTTTGCAGATCTTAATTTTCCGCCAACGCCAACGGAGGCATACGCACCACCGTAAAAACGCAGGGCAACATTTCTGTTTAAATTAAATTGATAACCAAACCCGGCAGGGATGGATAAATAAAGAGGATGATAAGTTGCAACAGTGTTTCCGTCCAGGGAATAATAATGAATGAAGAAATCATTTTTATTAAGTTCGGCGCCTGAATAAATAAACCATTTGCTCAGTTTGTATTCAACATGACCGCCAAGCTGCCAGCCGTCGTTCCCTCCATGGTCATTCGCGCTTATATCACCCCAGTTAACCATTTTTATACTGTTGCTGTTCCATCCGGCAATACCTGAAACAGTAACCTGGGCATTTGAACAACTAAATGAGGGGCATAAAAACATAATAAGCAGTAATCGCATAAGAGGGTTTTTATTAAGTGACCTTGATTTAAAATGACGTTGCAACCTTTTGGATAATTGGCTTGTAAAAAATTACTTTATAATATAAAACTTTGCATCCACAGCAAATGTGCGCAGTTTTATATTTTCAGATGTTATATCACTGGGGGCAATATTTTTTAGCCCCATTAAATAAGTGCAGCCAAATTCAATTCTTTTCCATGCCCTTATTGCTGCACCAAACTGCAAACCTGTGTTTGTTTTTGAAAGATCATCACCCCCGCTGCCATATTTTATTTGCCTGCTAATGGGCGGTTGCTCCATACAAGCAGCTTCCCAGCAGCTTCTGTACCTTTGGTATAAGCTTCCTCCAATAGCTTCAGAAACATAAAAAGCCGTAAATAACCGGAGAAATACTTTGGGTTTTAATGTAAACTCATAGCCACCCCCAACCGGCACAGTAAGGTAAACGGGATGATAGTTGATAGTATCGTTGCCGGAACCAGCCGGGTTAGTGGTAAGGGAAGTATGTACAAAGCTATTCTCACTAATACCGGCACCTGAAAACACATACCAGTGTTTTATGCCATAACTTGCCTGTAACGCAAATTGCCATCCGCTTCTAGTTTGATAATTTGAATAAATATAACCATTAGTGGTTTTTTGTTTTATCGCATTGCTGTTCAATCCGCCTGATACTAACAGGGTAAACTGCGCATTGGCATAGCCACAAACAAAAAATAAAAACATAATAAGCAGTAATCGCATAAGAGGGTTTTTATTAAGTGACCTTGATTTAAAATGACGTTGCAACGTTTTGGATGATCGGCTTGTAAAAATTACTTTATAATATAAAACTTTGCATCCACAGCAAATGTGCGCAGTTTTATATTTTCAGATGTTATATCACTGGGGTTAATATTTTTTAGCCCCATTAAATAAGTACAGCCAAATTCAAATCTTTTCCATGCCCTTATTGCCGCGCCAAACTGTAACCCTGCATTTGTTTTTGAAAGATCAGAAAAGCTATTGCCATACTTTATTTGCTGTGTAATAGGCGGCTGTTCCCTACAGGCTACTTCTCCGCAAGTGCTGTATCTTTGGTATAAGCTTCCTCCAATAGCTTCAGAAACATAAAACCCCGTAAATAACCTGAGAAAAACTTTGGGTTTTAATGTAAACTCGTAGCCAACCCCAACCGGCGCAGTAAGATAAACAGGATGAAAGGTAATAGTGTCGTTACTGGAACCGGTTGGTGGAGCATAAAGAACATTATGCCTGAAACTGTTCTCACTAATGCCTGCGCCTGTAAATACAAACCAATGCTTTATATTATAACCTGCCTGCAATGCAAATTGCCATCCACCGCCACTATGGTAATTTGAGTAGATATAACCGTCAGTTCTTTTTTGGCTTATGGTATTAGTGTTCACTCCACCTGATACCGATAGTGTAAACTGCGCTTTGGCACAACCCAAAATGAAAAAAGACAATAAAATAAAGAGACAACGCATAGCCTGGTTTATTGCATGACTATGAAGGAGAAGAGATCGTTGCATTAGTTGGTTCACAATTTAACGTTTGGGATAAGAGTAAATGCGGAATTGTAAAAGGAGAACAAAATTTATAGTGCATTAAAGCCTGAAGGGCTGACACTATTATAGCAAGGAATGAATAAATGCAAATAAACCCGCCGCGGCGGGTTCATACAGAGGCAATAATAATTTACTATAATAATCTCATCCCGTTGGGATTGAAGAAAGGATGAGAATGTCTGTCTTGTCTTATCCCGAACTCCTAAAACTCAATCCTGCAGTTTTGCAATGTTACTGATGTCTTCTGCAAATTTTGCGATGCGGTTTTTAATAGAGCTGCTGCAGGCGTGGCAATTATGGTTCATTTTGGTTGTTATATCTTTTGCTATCTCCTCTTCTTTGGTGCTGTAAGTGGTCAGTTCGTCGTATGCTATCATCTCTGTCCATCTTCTATCGCGGTCCCCTGAAGGGTCCTCATCTATAAAATCAAAGAACTCTTTGGGGAATTTTAAAGCATAATTTAAAGCGGGGCTTTCAGTATAGGTGCCGTAGCCGCCCGAATTGATCAAAATAGTAAAATCCAGGCACCATGCATAAAATGGTCTTACTATGTTGTCAGACGTTGTTACATAAGAAAGAAGCTGTGCGGTTGAATCATCATTGCCCGGCCTGAATTGCCCGTGATAAAAAGCCTTAGCTAAAGGGGCTACATTAGGGTTATCAAGATAAAATGAAACCGGTTTATGGTTTATAGAATCAGGCAGCGGGTATTTTTTCTTATTCAGGTTATCAACCCAAATGTTTTTTGCATTGATAGCAGGAACAACACTTTCTGCTGTTTTCGCGCTGTCAGTTGAAGTTTGTTGTGCTGGCTGGTTACCGCTGCAGGCGGCGAGGAACAGGAGAGCAGCTAAGGTTATTTGTTTCATAGATCATGAATGAGAATTCAAATTTGAAGAAAGGATTTGAATATGGTATGAAGCAATAAAATTTTTACAATAAATTATCGAATTTCTCTACATATCGAACTAATTGAACGCACCCTTACTTCTCCTTCATCACATCCGGCGCTGCTGGTACTAAACCCTGTAATAGCAACCTTATTTTCAACAAGTTTAAAAACCGTTAAAAAATTCTATACGGATAGTGATTCTAATTTAAAAAATGATTCCAGCAATTTATCGGCTGTTACAAAAAGGTCTGCATTATTTGTTAATGATACAGCTACTGAAAGTTGGATACTATCCAAGGTTCTCAACCCTTGTTTTCCATACTTTGACATAAGTATTCTTGCCTGCTCAACTATAATATTGTCTATTGGTACAAATATGTATTTATTGATATCTTTTTCAAAATGCTTTGTGATTGCCTGAGCCTGAACTTCATTTATTTCCTGGGTACGTAATTTTTTCCAAACAGTAGAATCAAATTCAATTTTTGTAAGTTCCGAAAGGAAAACTTCATCAACAATATTATTAAGAAAAATATTTTCTATAATGTAAGTATCTGCTTCTCTATAATAAACCTCAAAGAGGATGTATCTAAAAATATTTTCATAAACTGCTTCTTCTTTCTTCAATTACTGTTTCACTAAATGATCCTGTGTAATCTTCCAAAGCCTTCTGGCTTTCGGCAAAAGAAAAATCAGATAAAGTCAATCTTTTTTCAGACGGTGTTTCAACTTCTTCTAAAAAAGTTACTATCACTTTCATAGGGTTGTTGAATGGCAATTCTTTATCGAGTTTAACATAACCATTTTGATATGTTCCACGTACTGCAACCATAATCATTTATTTAACTTTCTCAAAGATACAAAAAAAAGCAAAAGGCAGTCAAATCGGGCTAACCCACTCGTTTTCACAGTCATTATTTTTCAACATCTGTCATTTCCCTTCACGTTCCTTGCCTCCTTGGTTTATCTTCGCCGGGTAATAAGAAAACCGTAGTATGCAGTTCAAAGACATTATAGGATTAGAGGAAACTAAGCTTCATTTAATAGAAATGGTGCAGCAAAACCGCCTGAGCCATGCTTTATTGTTTCTCGGTAAAGAAGGCTGCGGCGCTTTGCCACTCGCGCTTACTTTTGCGCAATATGTTTGCCTTCAACCTTCGGGGGAAAGCAAGCCCGCAAATGCAGGAGCTTCACTTTTTGGGGAGGAACCTGCCGCACCTGGTGTAACCGAATTGCCCAAAACACCTGCTGAAGCGGATGCCTGGATGGCGCTGCAACCCGCGTTTACAAAAGCGTCAAAATATATTCACCCTGATATTCATTTTTCATATCCCGTAATCCCCAAAAAAAGCGGGGATAAGCCGATAAGTACAGATTATATTACGGAATGGAGGGAGTTTATTGCCTTATTCCCTTATGGCAACGCTTTCGACTGGCTGCAGTTTATTGGCGCGGAAAACAAGCAGGGCAATATTACTGCCGAGTAATGTAATGACATCATGCGCAGGCTTAACCTAAAAAGTTTTGAAAGCGGCTACAAAATATTGATTATCTGGATGCCTGAATACCTGCGCAAGGAGGGCAACAAGCTGCTAAAACTTATTGAAGAGCCGCCGGCAAATACTCTGTTTATTCTGGTGGCCGAAAATGAGGAGCAAATACTGCCTACCATCCTCAGCAGGTGCCAATTGGTAAAAATTCCTTCACCCGAAACATCTGAAATAGAACAGGCGCTTATCACCAGGGCTAATATTGAGCCTGCCAAAGCAAGGCAAACCGCCAGTATTGCGGAAGGCAATTACCGCGAGGCGCTGCAATTATTGCAGCATTCTGAAGAAGATTGGCAGAGCCTGTTGCGCGATTGGCTTAATGCTGCCCTTAAAGGAGGCCCTGCGGCCCAATTAAAATGGATTGATGAGGCGGGCAAACTGGGCCGCGAAAAGCAAAAGCAATTTTTGCGGTACTTTAACCACCTGCTGGAACAAAGCATAAGAATACGCATTATGGGCCCGGCAAATGTTACCCTGCCGGAGAATGAAAAGGATTTTGCCCAGCGGTTAAATAAGATTGCTTCGGTAAGCCAGCAACAGGTGATTATTGAGGAATTGGACAAAGCTTCTTACTTTATTGAGCGTAATGCCAACGGAAAAATGCTGTTTCACGCACTAACCATTAAACTCTGCCACATAATTCAGGATAAAACATTAATTTTGGCAGAATAGCCGGTATTTTAAGGTAAAACTTAATTATTGGCCGTGAGAAAGAAGGTTTTTTGTGAACCGGGTTTAAGTGCATATGTCAACAATAGTTGTCCGAAGGGACTCCATTGGAGCATCGCACACTTGTACTAAAGAATTATATATCAACATACTCAATCGCTAACCTTATTAAAAGCAAGCGTTTTTAATAAGAATACCTATTGTTCAAATTATGAACAGGCATCTGAATTGAGTGATACTTCAAACCAAGTTCAATAGTACCTGTAATAGCCCAATCATAAAACACCTTCCCAGGAAAATTAACAATCGTACAAGGACAATAAACAAACGATTATGGGCTGTGGATCTTGCGGAACAGGTACACCTAATGGCTGTAAAAGCCATGGAAGCTGCAGTACAGGCAGTTGCAACCGTCTTAATGTGCACGACTGGCTGATGAACCTGCCGGTAAGCGATACCGAAACAAGCTGTAAAATAGTTGAAGTAAGTTTTAACCGGGGCAGCCGTAAAGATTTTTACCGTAATGCTACCCTGCAATATTTTGAAAAAGGCGATTACGTAACCTTAGAAGGCGTTAGCGGTTTCGATGTAGGCGAGGTTAGCCTTACCGGCGAGTTGGTACGCATACAAATGAAGAAGAAGGGAGTGGATGAATTTAACCCCGAAATAAAAAAGATCATCCGCAGGAGCACCGAGAAGGATATTGAAATGTTTGCGCATAATAAGGCAAGAGAAAAGGAAGGGTTGATGAAAAGCAGGGAAATTGCCCGCGAACTTAACCTGCAAATGAAGCTTACCGAACTGGAAATACAGGCCGACGGCAAAAAAGCCACCTTTTTTTATACGGCTGACGACAGGGTTGATTTTAGGGAGCTGATAAAAAGGTACGCAGGTGAATTTAGGGTAAAGGTTGAAATGCGGCAGATAGGCATACGCCAGGAAGCGGGAAAAGTGGGCGGTATTGGCAGTTGCGGCAGGGAACTTTGTTGCAGCACCTGGCTTACTGATTTTAAAAGCGTTACCACAACGGCAGCCCGTTACCAAAACCTGTCAATCAATCAAACCAAGCTTAGCGGGCAGTGCGGGCGGCTAAAATGCTGCCTTAATTATGAGCTTGATACCTACCTGGATGCCCTGCAGCATTTTCCAGATAATGCCGATAGCCTTGAAACTACTAAAGGCACAGCCAACCTTATTAAAAAAGACATTTTTAAAAACCTGATGTGGTATGTATTGCCCGAAAGCAATAAGCAATACCCATTGACCATAATACGTGTAAAAGAAATAAAGCGGTTGAACATGCGCGGTGAGAAAGTAGATGAGTTACAACCTGTTGATCTCATCAGCAGCAAGCCAACTGAAATGGAACACAGCTTTGTAGATGTGGTTGGCCAGATTAGCCTTAAAACGCTTGAAAAAGACAGCCGGCGCAGAAGAGACCAGCAACAGGATCAGCAGCGCAAGCCCGGCGGCAATGATAACAGCCAAAGGCCACCGCAGCAGAACCCTAATCAACAACGTGGGCAGCAACAAAGGCCGCCACAAAATAATCCAAACCAGCAACGCGGGCAACAGAGGCCGCCTTTTAACAGGCCGCCGCAGCAAAGGCCGCCTAACCCGCAGCCGCCACCACCGGATAAAAAATAGAACTATGTTGGCAGGTTTTGGAGGATAAATTCTCAAGAAAAGCAGTTTCATATATAATAGCCTTTATTCTTTACTATCTTCAACCCAACCAATCTTTTTCCCTGGATGAAAAAAGCGGCGTGGTTTAGTTTGATCTTTTTTGCCTGTATGGGTTGTATCCATTCCCCCAAAAACATGCTTGCCTGGCGGTGGAGCTTTGATGAAGTGAGCATGCCTAATAAAGCCAGCTTTATAGATTCCATAGACAGGCAGCGCGAAGGAGAAAGTGATGCCCTCGCTAGATTTTTTCGTGGCTACAAACTTATCCTTAGAACCAATAACACTTTTGATCTCGTCCTGTTAAAAAAATACCTTCATGGTACATGGAGTTATAATGATGAAACAAGAGTGCTCACATTATCAGATGGATCAAACTATATCGCCCCGCTTACAGCAAGGGTTGACAGTATAAACCCGGCCCTTTTAAACTTAACATTTGAAAATGCCCAATTGGCAAAAGTTATTCCTCCTTTTGCTGATAACTTACCCGGCTATGCCTTTTTTAAAAAAGAAGGAAGGTTTTCTTTTTCGCTTATTGCAGATGAGGAAAGATACAGGAGCGAAACGAAAGATCCCTATAGCAGGCTTAACAACATGTGGCGCATAAAACCTGCAAAGCCTGAAACTGCAGCCCAAATATTTAACAGGATAGATAATCACTTGCAGTTTTGGAAACTTCTTGTACAAGACGCCATTGATAACGACAAAGGGTATATTTCGTTCCATTGGTTTGAATCGCCATTGATCGTTGCTTCCAATGGTGCTGCATTAAGAACCTATGAAGGTGAAAAAGAAGAATGGGATGAAAATTTTTATGACTCTTTGCAAGCGAAAGAAGGCTATGCGTTATTAAAGAAATGCTTTGCCAAAAAGATAAACCTGGGCAACTCCGACAGTCATTTTCAAAATGATATTGTCCTTCTTAACCAGTTAATTGATAACCTGCATAAGTAAACAAAAAAGCCAAAAATTATAATCAAACTTATAAGTCGCCGTTTAGGCCCGCCCGGATGACCGGTCAGACGGGGGCGGAGGGGTTGCCATCCTCTTAATAATCCTCAATGTATGGGTCCGTTTGCCGGTGTAGCTGTGTATAATGCCCTGGCTGTCTATTTTGTCAACCCGCACGTAACCGGATGCATGTATAATGGTATCGCTATTTAATAAAATACCTGCGTGGGTTATACGGCCTTCCTCATTATCAAAAAAAGCAAGGTCGCCGGGTATTACTTCCTCCAAAAAGCCAACCACTTCGCCCTGTGTTGCCTGCTGGTAAGCATCCCGCATAAGCTTAATACCCATCATCTTTAAAACTTGCTGGGTAAAGCCGCTGCAGTCAATACCAACAGAGCTTTTTCCGCCCCATAAATAAGGGGTGTTTAAATACTTCACCGCTAATTCTCCAACGGATGGTAAAAGGGTTTCACCCTTATCCTCCTGTAACAAAACATCTTCATCAAAGCCAATAGTATATTTATCCAAACTCACTTTTGCAAATACAGGCGTTGCCAATGACAACGGAACGATAGTATGATTCAGCCATGCTGTTGCATTTTTTTCTTTAGTAAATGCAACAGGGTTTAAAGCGATTATATCATCCGTTTCAGCAAGCTGGCTTTTAGCGCACCATCCTTCATAATCATCATACAGGCATTTTATTTTTGTAAAATCTTTTCCATCTTCCAGTATTTCTCCGGGCTCGCCAAATAATAGCTGGCTAACCATTTCGCTTTTATGCGATGCATCCCTGCGCATGGGGCAAACGGCTGAAACAGATACAACGTAAGGCATACGTTAAATTTGCAGGCAAATTATGGATTTTGTACTTCCCTGCATCTCAATGAGATATAATATATTTACTTTAACAGAGTGAATAAAAGCACACCTGACCATACCACTGATACCGAATTGCTTGAAAATTTTTACCACAGTAAAGACAATTACTGGCTGGGTATTTTATTACAACGCTATACCCTGCTGCTTTTGGGTGTGTGTATGAAATACCTGAAAAATGAAGAAGAAGCGAAAGACACTGTTCAGCAGATATTTTTTAAAGTGATCACCGAAATGCAAAAGTACCGGGTAGATTATTTTAAAAGCTGGTTGTACAGGATAGCCCGCAACGAATGCCTGATGCGGTTGCGCGACCAGCATGGTAAAACTGCCAAAGAACTTACTGAGAGCATGGGTTTGCAAGAACAGGAAAACAACATAGCCGAGCTTGCGGAGAAAGATGTATTGCTTACCCTAATTGAGAGCGCTTTAAACGAACTGAATGCAGAGCAAAAAACATGCGTAACTTTATTTTACCTGCAAAAGAAAAGCTATACCGAGATAAGCGACATAACCGGGTTTACGCAGTTGCAGGTAAAAAGCCATATTCAAAATGGCAAACGCAACCTTAAACTGCTGGTTGAAAAGAAAATGAAATAAAAGAATGGAAGACATTACCAATATATGGACCAATGAAGATGAACTGAATGAAGACCAACTGATGGATTACTTAAAGGGTAAAGCATCGGAAGAGGATATGCATTCGGTTGAGAAGCAAATGGCCGATTCGCAATTTGTGAATGACGCCATTGAAGGCCTGCAATCTTTTTCGTCCTCCAAAAAGCTGGGTGAATATGTAGGCCAGCTAAATAAAAAACTTCACCAGCAGTTAGACAGCAAAAGAGCAAAGAAAGAAAAACGGCAAATAAAAAACATGTCGTGGATAATTTTAGCCGTTATTATTATTCTTGTTTTGTGCGTATTGGGGTATGTGGTAATAAGAAGCCTGAGAGAGCCTTAGAGAGAGCCCTAAATCCCTAAAGGGACTTTGCCCTAAATCCCCGTCCCGCTGCGCCATCCGGGCGGACCTAATGGGACTTTAAAAGCAGCCTCCTTATGCTACCTTGTAAGCCTTTTGATCATTTCTTCATGCTGGGAGTACACTTTTATTAATTCCTCTTTTTTTGCTAATTCAAAATCCGCGAAATCAAAGCCGGGGGCTACAGTGCAGCCAACGAAGCTAAACACGGTTCCATCATCGGGTGCTGAGGCAAACCAACAACCTGCGGGCACTACAAACTGGAATGTTCCTCCGCTTAATACATCATTTCCAAGCTTAACAGTTTGCAAACTGCCGTTTGGGTGGATAACATAAATTAGCAAAGTGCCGCCAGCATAAAAGTGCCAGCATTCATCGCTTCTTATGCGGTGAAATGCAGAAAAATTGCCCTGCTCCAATAAAAAATAGATGGCAGTTGAAAACCTCCTGTCACCACCAAACCTTTCCGGCAAGGCATCGCGGGTTATCGTTTCTGGTGAACGATATGTTTCTTTATAATAGCCGCCTTCGGGGTGGGGCAGCAGCTCAAACCGCGCGATAATATCATTAATGCTTAAGCCCTGCATGGTTTTACTAGTTTTCAGTTTCCAGTTTTCGGTTAGCCTTTAATATTCACGAGTCTTATATTTTCGATTTTAGATTCCGAAATTTTGCTTCAGTTAGGGCAACAAAAAAGAGAGTGAGCCCTTGGTTCACAAAATGTTGCGTGTAACCACTGTTTTTTTGTGGCCTCACCCTAAATCCCTCTCCTCGCGGAGAGGGACTTTTCGAAGAGGCCTTTTTATTATGCGAATCTTATTCCAGAATGTTCTATTTTTTGGATTTTAGATATTGAAATTTTGCTTCAGGTTTCGACATTTAAAATTCCTTGTTCGTTATTCGGCGTCGTGCGAATTATTCAGTCTTACAGGTTTACGCCAATGGCGATGTTTTTGTAAGAATGGTTCTTTAAAAAAATAGCTTTTCTGTGATTTCTGGCCTGCCTGTCCGGCAGGTTCTCTTCTTTCTCTCAAAATTCATAATTCCTTGTTCCTTTTTCGTTATTCGGCGCCGTGCGCGTTATTCAGTCTTACAGGTTTACGCCAATGGCGATGTTTTTGTAAGAATGGTTCTCTGAAAAAATAGTTTGCAGCACGTTTTTTAGCCGCCCCGTTACAAAGTAACATATAATAATTATGCTGAAACATTGTAAGCAATATACTAAAAATAGTTGATTTTTCAAGCAAAGTGGGACACTATTTTTTGAAGAATTTTTCCCGCCAATGTTGGGTGTTTTCACCAACATTGACTGCTTTGAGTGTAAACTTGCAGGCGCAAACATCAGCAAGGGCGAAAAAGGGCCTTTTGAATTTATTAACAGGAGATATTGATCGCCTTGAATGCCTTTTACAAAAAGGCTTTTATCAATAAATCCAGATGCCGCAAGCGAACATCTGGATTAACGGAGTGTAAACTTGCAGGCGCAAACATCAGCAAGGGCGAAAAAGGGCCTTTTGAATTTATTAACAGGAGATATTGGTTAGATGCGAGATTTACAAAAGACGGCGCAGGGAAGATGACCTTGGAGTATGGTAGTTTTAAGGGTATAAAACTGGATGAATAGCTTTTTTGCCGGCTTGAAGAAAATGGTAAAATAATGCCGGGCAGGATCGCCTTGAATGCCTTTTACAAAAAGGCTTTTATCAATAAATCCAGATGCCGCAAGCGAACATCTGGATTAACGGTGTGCCAGACTTTGTCTGGAAGACTCTGTTCTATTGCTGAAAATAAGAAAAACAGTTACACTAGTATTTTATATTTGATTACACCGTGAGTTTTTAACGGCTACCTATATTTTGAGGCAATGAATACCAGACGGAGTCTGGGTTTTATAAAAAATCCTTAGAGCGTTGCACTAACTCAAAGGATAGCAGGGGTAAACTTGCCGGTAAAACACCAGCATGGGCACAAGGCAAAAAAATCAGTAAATTTGCCCTATATAATTTTACATTCGACGATAATGACTAAAAAGATTGCGACCTTATTTGTTTTATTGATATGTAGTAGAATGTCAAATTGCCAAGTGAAATATATGCCAGGATTTCGCTTCGAACTTTTTGGTAATACACCTTTGCGTGAACTTGCAACAGCCGTCGAAGAGCAGGATACTTTAAAGATAGTTTCTATAGTAAAGAATGAAAAGGTTAACATCGATTTTTTCGAATCAAAATTTGGTCAAACGCTACTGACATTAGCTTTGATAGATAACAAATCATCTTCTGCAAAAATATTATTGAGCTTAGGGGCAGACCCAAACATACGCTCACAAATAGACAATTCAACACCATTTTTGACTTTGTGCCGCTATATTCGACAGGTTAATAGTGGATTGGGGATAATTTCACTCTTGATTAATCACGGCGCAGATGTAAATGCTGTACAGGAAGAAAAACAGGTAAACCCAGCAGGAAGAAAAGTAACAATAAAGAATTCGGCATTACAATATTTAATTTCTTTTGGCGCAATTGAGGATGTTCAACTATTAGTAGAAAAAGGTACCCGATTGGATATTTACCCTAAAAATGGTAAAAATTCAATTCTGTGCACAGCAATTTTCAACCCGCGACTGGATATTCTGCGATATTTACTTATTGATAAGAAAGCGTCAATTCCTGATTATTGTTATATTCGTGATGAAGGCAAGCCTAATCAAAAAATCATCACTTTGAGAGATTTGATTCTTGACCGAAAGGAAGCAGAAAATATTCACGAACGAGAACTGAAAAATGAGATATTGGCATATTTAAAAGAACATGGGCATTAGGGGACAGTTAAATTTTAATACTGCAAGGAACCCACCTATTCATGTATGATATATTAGGTACGGCTCTACACAAGGGCCCGTGGGCTAAACTCTGTGGAGAAAAAAACTGCAGCCAGTCGCCGCAGTACCCTTGTCTGCCGTTATTTTTTGCATAATGGATATTTGATGATGACCGAAGTTTGGGAAATCGGGACGGACATAGTGTTGTTGGTCAGGCGACCAACAACAACAGAGTCGGAGACTCTTAGTGTTGTTGACCAGGCGACCAACAACAACGGAGCTGTTTTATTCGTCTTCGTCATATTCCATTTTTGTCCATTTACCACCGATAAACTCTCTATCTGCTGCTTGTCCATAATCAAGGTTAAAAACTTCATTTAAAGTTTTGTCTTTAAGTATCATTTGCTCTAATGCAACAAGTCTTATGTCCTCGGGCATTTGGTCTCCTGTTAAAAATTGCCAATCTCCGTCATCATCGTGAACAACTCTTAAAATTTGTTTGTCAAGCTCGAGCCATTGCCTTGTTGTGAATATCCCTAAATTTTTCGCTTCT
>Ga0206922_1159_pt1 | contig 15936 bp, 15 predicted proteins | sample Alteio_BWOrgHeat_63_FD_152976 | JGI IMG/M metagenome (GOLD analysis project Ga0206922, IMG submission 152976) | Enriched cells from forest soil in Barre Woods Harvard Forest LTER site, Petersham, Massachusetts, United States -... | ecosystem: Environmental > Terrestrial > Soil > Temperate forest >... | reverse complement strand
CTTTTCTTTCAAAAGCGCCGGTAAATGCAACCGCCATCCGCGCGGTAAGAAAAGGATCTTCACCATATGTTTCTTCAACACGCCCCCAGCGTACATCGCTTGCAATATTTATTACAGGGCTTAATATTTGCCGTATGCCCCTTGCTTTTGATTCCGTTGCAATAGCATCGGCTACATCGTGCATTAGTGCGGTGTCAAATGTGGCTGCAAGCCCTATTGACTGAGGAAAAACCGTTGCCCCGCCGCGCACAAGCCCGTGTAATGCTTCGTCAAAAGCAATGATGGGTATGCCCAGCCTTGTGCCTTCTACAAAATGTTTTTGTATAGCGTTTATTTTCCTGGCCAGGTTTAATGCATTCTCAACGGAACTGTAATTAAGCATTTGGCCGCCTGCATCGCCTTTTGCAACGGCGCTTACCTGGAAGCCGAATATGCCATTTTTATATTGCGTTGAGTCCGCTTTATCGAGGTCGCCGGGGATCATAAAAAGCTGCCAGAATTTTTCTTCGGGCGTCATTCTTGATAACAGGTCTTTTACCCTTGCTTCAACCGGCAAAGCGGGGTTTTTATAATCGGGCAGTGGTTGCGCCGCAGCACTTAATACAATGAGAAACAAATTGACAAAGAGGGCGATGCTTTTCTTCATAATACAGGATGGTATTGGGCAAATATCCTGTAAATAGCATAAATTACCCAATCGCTTTGCAAAGGTTTCTCATGTTAAACTGTATAAAACAAAAAAGCGAAGCCAAATTTCAAAAATTTGATTTCGCAAAATTTAAGTTTCTTTATCGGTTTGCTGGTGTGTTCAGGCTGGCCTATTTCACCAACAACAAGTTGTTATTTTTTTATCTTCTTTTCAATGTCTTTCGGCAAACCATTCTTCAATAGAAATTTAGCAGCCTCTTCATTCTTTCGCATAAAATGAGGTTCTTTACTGTAATCCTGCATGTTAGGATCAGTCTTCCAATCTATTTTTTTAATTTTTACTTTTTTGGCAATTGTTGCGGGCATACACAAGACTTTAATTAATTCAAATTTACATTTTAGAGGTTGTTTTAAATTTTAAATATAAATATCTTACTGGACTAAATACATCCCGCAGTGTAGGACCAATACCCAGTTAGTTAAGAGCAATGCGTGAAACTAAGGCCAGTTTTTCTTAACTCCAGCGGAGTATCGTGTTTATAGAAATAAACGGCCCGTATTGTCTGAGGCTCCATAGGAGCCACGTAAGCACAATTTAATTAACACGTGGCTCCATACGGAGCCAATAAAAAGCAGTGTGTATAATTTCTATAAACACGGTGCCCCTCTGGGGCAATAGTCCATTAACTAAATGACATTGGCCTTAAGGCTGAGGTTAGTTTTTGCAGATAACACCCGCATGTATTCATTCGTAAATTCGTATCAATTCGTAATTCGTAGATAATGAATGTAATCGCCTAATTTAAGTTTCTTCCTTAAAACTTAGGGCATGGCAAACCTTTATTGCCGGAAGGCCTGTTAATGTATATAATAGATATCTCTATACCACCGCGGCTCTCTGAAGCTGTTTTAAGGCTGGAAGTATTTATGTCGTATGTGGTGCCAATCCTGAAAGAATCGTATTCAATCCCAATATAGGGTATAAGGGCGTCACCTAAACGCGCCCATGCGCCTGCGTAAAAATTTACCGGGCTTTCTTCATCCTGTGTAACGGCAAATTCCATAGCGCCGCCCAACACTGTTTCATGCGCTCCTGCCTGTGTACTGTACAGTGCGCTTAAATGCAGTGTGGTTGTTTCGCCTGCCGGAAAATAACCGCCTGCGTGAAAAGTGGCCCGCGGGTCAATAAGGTATAAGGACGAGCTTGTAAATTGTTGTTTTGGGCGCGTAATGTGGTAAACACTCACGCCTGCATAAAAGTTGTCTTTATCCGTCCAGCTTTGCGTGTACAATATACCCGCGTTAACATCTAAGTAGCTTGATTTTAGTGTACTGTTATTAAATGTTTCGCTTGTGACGCCGGTAAAACCAAGCGGTGTTAACTGATCCTCAAAGGTCAGTTTTGACGTATTGATCAGCATGTTGCTGTAGGTTGCCTGGAAACCCGCGCCCAGCCGTTGGTATCCATCCTCGTCAAGGGCTTTATGAAATGCTGTTGAAACAGAAAAATAGTTAAATGCCACGGCGCCATTAGCGCTTTTATCTGTATAGCCCATAAAACCTAAACCCCAGGTATCTGTAGCAGGTATCTTGTTCTTGAGGATCTGAAAATCAACAGAGGCGGTACCTGTTTCGTATGCCCTGTTTATGGTAGGCCATTGGTTACGGTAATTAGCAGCGAAGCGAACGGTTCCGTCGAACTCGCCTGTGAATGCTGGATTAAGGGTTAGCGGGGAGGAATAAAATTGAGAGAAATGCGGGTCCTGCGCTATACAATTTCCTGCAAACAATACAAACATCAACAAAAAAGGTACTCTCATTCTGCAGTTTTTGGAAACCCTAAAATAATAAAAATCTATCAAATACAAATTAAAAATCAAAGGATTAACATTTCCGTTCAGCTCTGTATTTTGCTGCCATAGGCAAGGTCGCCTGCATCGCCAAGCCCCGGAACTATATATCCTTTGGCCGTAAGTTCATCATCTATATCCCCGCACCATATCTTTACCTTACTCCCTATTTCACGTAATACATATTCTATCCCAACCGTGCATGCAATTGCACATACAATGTGAATTTGCGATGGCACACCTTCATTTTTCATGGCCGCAAGTGTTTTTATCAGCGATGCGCCGGTGGCAAGCATCGGGTCGCTTATTATCAATATCCTGTTCTCTAACGACGGGCAGCTTATGTATTCAAGGCTTATATCAAAACTGCCATCGCGGTGGTGCTTGCGGTAAGCGCCGATAAAACCGTTATCTGCGTTGTCAAAATAATTCAGCAGTCCCTGGTGTAACGGCAAGCCTGCCCGTAATATGGTTGCAAGTACCGGTTGTTCGGCCAATACTTTGGCTGCATTAATGCCTAACGGTGTTTGCACTTCAATTATTTTATAAGGCAGCTCTTTGCTTATTTCATAGGCAATAACTTCGCCAAGGCGTTCAAGGTTCCGGCGAAACCGTTGCCTGTCTGCCTGTATATCAACATTCCTCAATTCACTTACCCAGTTTGAGATAAGACTGTGTTTTTGGCTTAGATTAATGACCATGCCGCTAAGATAACTAAAGAACACAGAAATCCGTTGCATAAAATAAATAAAAACTCACCTGATTTTATCACAACTTTGCCGCCTAAATAATACCTATGGTTTACCGCGTTTTAGGCATAATGAGCGGATCTTCCTTAGACGGTTTGGATATAGCATTTACCGAATTTGATGACAGCGGCGGTAAATGGAGTTATGCTATTAAGGCTGCCAGTTGTTACACTTACGGGGATGATTGGCTGCAAAAGCTGCAGGAGGCTAAAAATTTAAGTGCGTTTGACTATTTAATACTGCATGCTGAATACGGCAAATATATTGGGCAACAGATAAACAGGTTTATTGAGGCGAACGCGCTGCATCACCAGGTGCAATTGGTTGCATCGCATGGGCATACTATTTTTCATGCGCCGGGCAAATATATGACTGCCCAGCTTGGCGATGGCGCGACAATTGCTGCCGAAACGGGTATAAACGTCGTGAGCGGCTTGCGTGCAATAGATGTGGCGTTAGGCGGCCAAGGCGCCCCTATTGTACCGATGGGTGAAAGATTATTATGGAATGATGTAGATTATTTTTTAAACATCGGCGGCATAGCAAATGTATCGTGCAGAAAACCCGGTACTTTTATAGCTTACGATGTTTGCCCCGCCAACAGGGTGCTGAATATGCTTGCAAACCTTGCCGGTAAAGCTTTTGATGAAGACGGCGATATGGCAAAAAAAGGCAGTGTGGATATAGATTTGCTGATAAAGCTTAATGGCCTTGCCTACTACAGGCAACCTTATCCAAAATCGCTGGCAAATGAGTTTGGAACAGAGGTAGTTTATCCCATGCTGTTGGCGGCCGAGTTGCCGGTAGAAGACATGTTGCGCACATATACTGAGCATATTGCAGAGCAGGTATGCGGTGCTTTTTTTGATATGGAGTTAAGCAATGGCAAGTTGCTGGTTACCGGCGGCGGTGCTTTTAATATATTTTTGATTGAAAGGCTGCGGGCCCTTTTGCAGCACCTTAATATAGAAATTATTATTCCGGAAAATAATATCATTCAGTACAAAGAAGCAGTGGTAATGGGCCTGCTGGGAATATTGCGCTGGCGGGAAGAAAATACGGTGATGAGCAGTGTTACAGGTGCATCAAGGGACAGCATTGGCGGTGCGGTATGGATAGGGCAGGAGGCATAAAATGCATCTATATGCAGATATATAAACTAATGTAGCCTATCCGGCAAAGTTATTAAATGCATAGAAGGTATATCTGCGACAGGTGCAAACAAAGTGGAAGTTGATGTAAATGGATATGCAACGGGCAGCTATATTATAACCATAACAGGCGATAATGTAAGCAAGCGAAGTTTGAAGATAGTGAAGGAATAAGATTGATTGAACCTTGTATAAAATTTCATTGAAAAGTCCGCTTTTTGAAACCTGGTTTCCCTTTTATTATCTTCTTAAAAAGGCAAAATCATCCTCATACAAATATTCCTGCCCATATTGTATATTCCCAGGTGTCCGTTGGGGGAACCGGTATAGTATTCAAAATATTGAAGCCTGCTTAAGTGCGATTGGTAAGCTGTATTAAATACATTGTTCACCGTTAACTGAACTTGCAGCAGCTGTTTGACCGTATAACGTATATCGGCATGAACCGATGCATTAAATAAGGTGTAGGCAGGTGTTGGTGTTTCTGTATTATACAGGCCCAGGTAACGGTTTTGTGCCGCGTTACAATCCATTTCTGTTTTAAAAGAGATCAGTTGTATTATCTTCTTTTCTGAAGATATGCCGTAGCTTATACTGCTCAATAACCTTGGGGGCGGGATAAAAGGAAGATACTCTCCATTGGCGCCCGCCTTCCTGTATTGCGGGTTATGGTTAATGCCGTAAACAGTTGAAAAAGCATTATTGAAATGGAAGCCTTTCCAGTTTTCAGGATGAATATTAAGGGTGGCATCCATTCCATATAACTGTGCATTGGTTTGTTGAAATTGAAAGGTTTTATTACCGGGCACAATAACTATGGGATTGCCATTTTCATCTACCTTCTGCGCTTCGTATATGTAATGCTGGATACTGTTGTTAAAAACACTGGCGTTAAATGATAGATTGCTAAATTCGCCCATTACCCCCAGGTCTTCCTGTAAACTAAATTCGGGCACAAAGTCCAGGTTACCAATATAAACAATATGAGCGCCTGGGTCTAACCCGTTAGAGGCGATTTCAGTGATATTGGGTGATCTATAACCTCTCGCAATATTCGCTTTAAAGCTCAGGTTGTTATTCAGCTGGTAAGTGGTACCTATGCTTCCTGTAACGCCCTGGAATTGTAAATGGAACGGGCTGAAATGCAGGGTAGTACCCGCTGAATCATTTAAGGGCACCTGTTCGTAAAACCCGGTAACAGCATTGGGCTTAATGTACATTCCATCACCATTTTCATTGCGGTGGTCATACCTTATGCCACCATCTATCGTCCATCTGTCCCGTTTCCATTTTACATACCCGTATGTACCCATATCAAACAGGCTATAGGCCGGTATCGGAAAATCGGTGGCTTCCTTATTAGTATTGTTTTGGTATATTCCGTTCACTCCAAAAGAGGGTTCTATGTTCCAAAAAGAAGGAGCATTATATCGTACCCCATAATTTAAAGTATTCAACACAATGTATTCCCCTGCCTTGTCAGGATCTGTCGGGTGGTTGTATTCCCTGCGTATATTCTGCTCCATCCCTAACAGCACTTTCAGGTCGTTTTGCCCAAACTTGTAATCGTTATTAATATATGCCCTATAGTCTTGTATCCGCTGCGATAAAGGGCTGATCGTATAAGAATTGAGTATATTACCCGCAACTATTGGCCTGTCTTTTATATTATCCATTTCGGGCTGAATCGAATTCTCGCCGGGAGATTCATATACCTGGTAGGTGAATTGCCGTGTGAGGGAGTCCCTGCTACCATCGGGAATACCCTGACGGTTATCGTAAAAAGTAAAGTTAAGGTGCGAATAGCCCCACTTACCCTCGTACCCGATCAAGGCAGATGCATTGGCCATCCTGAAACCGGTATTATATACTCTTCCGTCTATTGGGTTAGTATAGTTTTTGGCTATCCTCTGCGAACCCTGTAATTCCCCTAACCAATGCCCATTTCCATAAGAGAGCCTGAGGGCGTTAGCGATAAGCCCGTTATTCGTTTGATATTCCGACTGGTATCTTCCATGCAGTACACCATCGGTTTCATGCGGTATAGCAGGGAATAAACTTAACACTCCTGCTATGGCATCCGAACCATACATCAAACTGGCAGGCCCTTTTATTACTTCTGCCCTTTCAATAATGTAGTCGTCCATAGGCACCCCATGTTCGTCGCCCCATTGCTGTGTCTCTACCCTCATGCCATCATACAGCGTCAATACCCGGTTATACCCCAACCCATTAATAAAAGGCTTTGAAACATTGGGCCCGGTTTTTACCGCTTCAAACCCAGGCGCATTTTTAGCTAAGGCATCTATTACATTGTCTTCCACAGTCTGCTCAATTTGCTTTGTGGTAACAACTTCCACCGGAACAGGATTTTCCCTGATAAGAGTGGCCTTTGAAACCCCCGTAACAACTACCACATCGCTCAATCTTCCTTCAGCGGGCTTTAAAAAAACAGTGTATATGTTTTGCGATTGTATTAACCGGATAGTATCTGTTATATAGCCTGAACAGGAAATAGCCAATAAGGAATTTTTGAGTAATGATGGGATAATGATAGAAAACTTTCCTTCTGCGTTTGCGGTAAATCCCTTATTGCTTTCTACAGGCAATATGCTGCACCAGGCAAGCTTTTCTTTGCTGCCGGCATCATACACCTGCCCTGTGATTGTTCGTGTTTGACAAAAGGCTACTGTAGAACATAATAAAATTATCAGCACCAGTATAACTCTCTTCATGTTCAGTTGCATTATTGCGCTAAGATAATTCCATAGATTGATATATCAAATTAATATTATTAGGTATGCCTAATTTTTTAAATAATTAATATTTATATTACCTTTAAGGCAACACTTAAAAAAATGCAGACATTTTCAGAAGAAAATTATCTCAAGATCATTTATAACCTTGACAGGCAGGGAATTAAAAAGATAACCCCGACAGCCATATCGGAAGCGCTGAATAATAATCCCGCTTCTGTTATTGATATGCTGAAAAAATTAGGTGACAAAAAATTGCTTAACTATGAAAAGGCCAGGGGAGCAAAACTAACTTCAAACGGAAAGGCAGTTGCCATTGCCGTAATACGAAAGCACCGTTTGTGGGAAGTTTTTTTACAGGAAAAATTAGCATACGGATGGGACCAGGTGCACGATATTGCAGAGCAATTAGAACATATTCAATATCCAGATCTTGCCGACAGGTTAGACAAATTTCTGGGCTTTCCCAAGTATGACCCCCATGGAGACCCGATACCATCAGCAAGCGGCGAAACGGCGTCTATGCAAAGGATAATGCTTGAAGAAGCTAATATTGGAAAAACGTACAAGGTTGCAGGCGTAAAAGATACCAGCCCTGAATTTTTGCAATATTTAAAAAAGCTGGAAATAGGCATTGGCACTGAAATAACGGTAATAGAGAAAATTTCTTTTGATCATTCCATTGTTATCCGTATCGGCAAAGCTATCCAAACTACCGTATCAAAAGCTTTCTCACAAAATTTATTGATGTTTGAGTAGTTGGTTTTTTATCAGAATACGGGAAAATCAGGCAAGAAGCAAGAGACAATTTTATTGAGAAGTTAGGTTTTTAAAACTTGGCCTCTATGTTTAAACTCCATTCGGATCGATATATCAGTATCAAATAAAAATAAGATGTTTCTCCTAAACCCTTATCCATTCCATATTTTCCAGTTCTCTTCGGCCTGTATCACCAGCATATCGTAGCCATTTTGAATGGCTGCGCCTTTTGCCTGGCCAAGCTGCAGAAATTTTGTTAGCGGGGGATTATAAACAAGATCAAACAGGTAATGGCTGGGGGTTATCTTGTCGTAAGGTATAGCAGGGGCTTCATCCGCTTTTGGGTATGTACCCACCGGTGTGCAATTGATGATAACGGTGTATTCTTTCATCACGTCGTCATTCAAATCTTCATAGCCAAGTATATTTTTTTCTTTATTTGCGTTCCTTGATACAAAACGGTATTGCAATTCCAGTTTTTGCAGCACATATTCCACCGCTGCCGCGGCGCCGCCGGTACCAAGTATCAGCGCCTTTGTATGCTGCGTTTGCAGGTGTTTTATAAAAGTGTTTTCAAAACCAACAACATCGGTGTTATACCCGCTCAGGTCTTTGCCATCTATTTTAACGCAGTTGCATGCCCCTGTTTGTTTTACGGCATTTGACTGTTCCGCCAGGAAAGGGATGATTGTCTTTTTATAGGGAATGGTAATGGCAAAGCCTTTTAAAGAAGGGTGCTCTTTTAATACATCTTCAAGGCCTTCGATTGACGGAATGGAGAATGCATGAAATATTGCATCCTCAATACTTTCATTTTGAAATTTCTCTGTAAAATATTTCTGTGAAAAAGAATGAGATAACGGGTAACCTATCAAACCATATTCGCGCATCACTACCTGTTTTCTTTGTTGAGATAAAGGTCAAAAGTATCGCCCCTAAGCCCTACACGCATAGCTTCCAGCGAAATTACTTCGGCGGGGGCTATATTGCCAAGGTTTACATTACATCCAAGCAGCTCAAGAAAATATAGCTGCTGTGCTTTTTGCGGGGCTTCCCAAAGTATGCGTTCGCCGGGTATTTGTGTAAGTATTTCCTGCACCAGCCCTTCGCGTACCTCGCCGCTGCCACGGTAAATACCCACATTGCCTGCTTCGCGTGCTTCGGCTATTACATAGGCAGAACCTGCTTCCAGTTCTGCTTTCATAAGTTCTATCCATTTATAGGGAGGGATGATATGCTCCGCATCTTTACTGCCTACTTCGCTAAGTACGGTGGCATGATTGGTTAGCTTTTCAATATAGCCGCATTTCTCCGCATGGGGGATGTTTATAGATCCATCGCTCACCTCAATATAATCTATCTTATAATCTTTGCAAAGGGCAATATAATCGTCAAACTGGTTACGTATTAAAAATGCCTCAAACAATGTCCCCCCAAAATAAACAGGCATGCCATACGACTGGTAGGCTTCAATTTTTTCGCGCAGGTTTGGCGTTACGAAAGATGTGCCAAAACCCAGCTTTACAATATCAACATGCGGGTTGGCAATACTTAAAAAATTATGCACTTCCGTAAGGCTAAGCCCTTTATCCATTACCATGGTTAAGCCATTGGTTCTCGGCCTTGCTGTACGGTCAGGCATTTGAGTAAGATTAAAATTCATCGTCTGTAAGTATTTTAATGCCTGCAAAAATAAGGGAACGGGTTATAAATAAATATGTTCTTAGTTAAATCGGGCATAAAGTAACAAATGTCCATAGTCCATGGCCCATGGTCCATAGTTAAGAACCGTAGGTATATTGTTCATGGAAAACAACTAAAGGCATATCAATATTGATCCATATAAGGTTGTCCGGTAAAGATAAACCTGCTGACTTTTAACGATGGGCTATCGACAATGGTCTATGGACGACCTTGACTGAATAGTCCATATTAAAGAATTTAAAGCGTATTGTTTATGGGTAGCGGGCAAAAGCCTATTGGTATTGAATCCATTTAAGATTGCCTTTTAAAAATAAACCTGCTGACTTTTAACGATGGACAATGGACCATGGACAATGGACCTTCTCCCCACAACCCTACCCCAGCTTCCTGCCTTTCTTATACCTCGCCAGCATGTCAACCACCTGGCTGTTTTGAAGGATGGATGGGTTTAGCTCAATAAGCTTTTTTACCAGTTTTGGGGCTTTGGTTAAACCGTGCTCAAGCTGCAGCAATGCCTCTTTTGGCTTGCCCATTGAAAATAAGGCAGCACTGTATAAAAAGTAAAAAAGGGGTTTGTTTTCTGTGGCTTTTAGTGCATCCAGACATTGTACGCCGGCTTCTTCAAAATATCCTGCTTTGTACAGGCAGCACACGAGGGCATCGCGGGCGGCTACGTTCCTTGGCCGGCTGCGCACGGCAATGCTAAAGCACTGAATAGCTTCTTTAAAATTACCGAGTTGCATGGCGCATTCTCCCATGGCCATATTGTATTCAGGTGCATTGCGCTGGGCGCGCATAGCTATTTCAAGCTGCTTTATGGCGCTCTCCCACTGCTCTTCGTTAATATAGGTTAGTGCAATTTTATAATTAAGCTTGCTGTCCTGCGGGTTCATGTGCGATGCCTTCCTGTAATTAAAGCGAGCCTGCGCAAATTTGCCGAGGCGGTGGTAACAATGGCCAATGGCCTCATATATCACCTCTTCAGGGCGGGTTAATTCAAGCACTTTCTCCAGCGCCTCAATAGCCTCTTTGTATTTGCGCATACGTATGTATGCATCGCCCATGTTACGGTAGGCATAATCAAATTTTTCATCAATCACCACAGCATATTGGTAGGCATCAATGGCTTTTTCGTATAGCTTTAAACCCTGGTACGACGCGGCAAGGTTAAACCATGCTAACTCGTTATAAGGATAATCTTCAATGATTTTTTGGTGCAGCCTGATGCTTTCTTCGTTCCGCCCGGTAAAATCTGTCCAGAAACATATTTTATACAATGCCTCCTCGTTGGTTGGCTCCTGCTCCAGTATCAGCTTTAAACAGTCAAAAACCTTATCAAACTCTTCGTAATCGTCATAAACATCAGCAAGTTCAAATAAAAGGTCAATCCGCTCCTCACCGTCAAATAATAAAAGGGCCTCTTCTAATATTTCCACCGCTTTCAACTGTTGGTCCAGGGCGAGGTAAGCATCTGTTTTTAAAATATAAAGGTTAATGTCGGTGCTGTCATACAGGGATGCCTGTTCAAGCGTTGTCAACGCATCGTTATAACGCCTGGTGGCAATTAAAAGATCGGCTTTTTTAATAAGTAATTGAGATGAGTAGGGAAAATAGTCAAGCCCGGTTTCGGCGGCTTCAAGTGCCTGTGCCAGGTCATCCTCGTCGTCAAAATGGTCAATTATTTTCTCAAAAGCTTCTTCCTCAAGAAAAGAGTGGCTTTTTCCGGAGCGGAGGTTAGTGTATTGTTTTAATAATTCTTTTAGTTCTTCCTTGTCTTCCCGATATGGATAATCCTGCATATTATAATGTTAAGGAAAAGTAATACCAAAAATTGAAATTTCCAATTTTTTGAAGTAACATTTTAATTATTAATGCGTTTTAATAAAATAAATTTGTTAATAATAGCGAAAAAGTTATAATTTTGTGTTAATGAAAAGGAGGTTCCTATATACCAAAATGATTGCAGCAGCCGTACTTATACTATGTGCTAATGTATGTTTTGGCTCATTTACAGGTACTTCCATTGACGAACATTCAAGTAAGTTCAGCCTTAAGAACTTAAGCACCCTTTCAAAAAACTATTCCCTTACTTATTTAAAAATTGGCAACCTGCGCTTTGTAGGCAACCAACAGGTATCTCAGCAAAAAGTAAATAACACCGTTGAAGTTCAGTCAATGATGAGGATACAACGCGGAAATACCACATTTGTTTATCCTTACAAATATAAAGTTCAGGTGCCTAAGTTTAAAACCCCTGCACCGCCTTCTTTGCCTTAGTACCCTCCTTTTTCCAACACATAAAGCATAGGTTTAGCTGTAATTTTCAATTTTATCATTTTTAAAATATCTTTAATTCTCAGGTTGGGATTTGGTATTTAATTTTTGGGACTTTGTACTTTGGAATTTAGATTTTGGAATTTTAATTATTTATATCCCGGTATCCTGAAGATGGTATTTGAAACTTTGACTCCGGCACGGGGCTAAAATTTATTTTTGTGGCGGTATAGGCTATTTCGGTTTTATTGCTTTTGCCCGATATTTCGTATTCCAGTACAAAGCCCGGTATGCCTTTAAACTCGTAAGGGTTTTCTAAAGCGGAGGGCATCATACCCGGAGCATAAAAAAAAATGAAAGAAGTACCGTCTTTTAATTGCGCTATGCCTTTTTTACATGGGTAACCTAAGATTGTTTTTGTTTCCGCAGTAAAAGAAACATTCATACCATCAAAACGGCTGTTTTGTTGTTTCCATTTTTCGGGCGTAAGGCGTTGCATATATTTATTATTCTGTAACTCTTTCAATATAACAGCTTCTCCCGTTTTGCTGTCATAAAATGTAGATTGCCGGTAATCTGTACTGTTAATATCAGTTCTTGTAAGATCGCCTTTTATATAAAGTGTTTTTACCGCTCCTGAAAGATTATCATTAGTTGATGATTCGTTGCTGGATATACTAAATGTAATGGTGCAATCCCCCACCACTTTTGGGTCTTGCGCCCGGGCTAAAATAAAAGCTGCCGTAAAAACTACAGATAGAAAAAATATTTTCATTTACATTGCTTGCAGGTGTTGTAAATGTATGCTATTTCTGCAAGAAAATGCCTGTAGCCGGTAAGAAACATACAGGCCGTGCATAATGTTTTCGTGTATAACACCTGCGCAGGGCAATCACTCCAGGTACATCTTTAATGCCTTGCAGTTGTTGCCGGTTTTAAGTTTGGTAACAGCCTTATCCTTAATTTGCCGTACTCTTTCGCGGGTTAAGTTTAAACGCCTGGCAATATCTTCAAGGCTGAACGACTGGTCGAGGCCAATACCAAAAAAATAACATACTATATCTTTTTGCCTGCCCGTTAAAGAGTTAAGCAACTGCTTAATTTCATATTGTAAAGATTCATCATGCACAAGCGCCCTGTCTGCTGTTTCCGCATTAGGGTTTTCCATGGTATCAGCTAATGTTTGCTCCTCCCCATCCCCACCTATTGGTGAATCCATGCTTATATGCCTTAACGCCATTCTTGTTGCAAAAAATACCTCCTCAATATCTATTTGCAACATGTCTGCTACTTCTTCAGTTGTTGGTTCACGCTCGTATTCCTGTTCCAGTTGCTGGTACATCTGGCTTATCCTGTTTGTAAGCCCTATTTTATTTACAGGCAGCCGTACTATTCTGCTCTGCTCGGCCAGCGCCTGCAAAATACTTTGCCTTATCCACCAAACAGCGTACGAAATAAACCTGAACCCTTTTGTTTCATCAAAACGCAGGGCAGCTTTTATTAAGCCAACGTTGCCCTCATTTATAAGGTCGCTAAGCGATAGGCCCTGGCCCTGGTATTGTTTTGCAACAGATACAACAAAACGCAGGTTTGCGCCTACCAGTAAGTTCATGGCAAGCGCATCCCCCTGCCTTATACGGCCGGCGAGAGTAACTTCTTCTTCGGGGGAGATCAGTTGCAATTTTCCTATTTCCTGGAGATACTTTTCCAGGCTTTGAGATTCACGATTGGTAATAGATTTCGTGATCTTCAATTGACGCATGCTCATTGTGCGCTCTTTAAAGGGTGATAAATTGTTTATGCGGGTGTTTTATAAGGCAAGTATCTCAATGGAAGGAAATATGCTGAAGTATCAGCAAATTAAGGAAAAATTAAAAAATAGCAAAAAAAATTATGCTGCTACTTTAAAAAAAGGATTATTTGCACTTGTAACCGTTCAAATTCAGTATAAATAAGCCTGAGCAGGGTGGTTTGCAGAAAAAATGTTTTGGCGGAGTGAATTATTTAATATTATTGCAGCCATCAAACGTTGGAATGAACAAAAGATCACTAATGGCAAAAAAACAGCTTTTTACTTTAGAATACTCAGTTAGATGCTCGCCACCGATATTGTACGAGTTTTTATCAACCCCCGCAGGGTTGCAGGAATGGTTTGCAGATAAAGTTGATGAATGGGAGAATGTTTTTAGTTTTTCATGGAACGGTACTGTTGAAAAAGCAGCCGTAATTGATAAGGAACAGGATAAATTTATACGGTTCAGGTGGCTTACTTCAACAAAAGACGAATACTTTGAATTTAAAATAGAAAAAGCAGAAATAACCAATCAAACAATACTCGTTATTAAAGATTTTGCCGAAAAAGGAGAAATAAAAGACCAATCCCAATTATGGGAGTACCAGGTGAAAGATCTTTTTCACCGTTTGGGCAACTAATTTTCAAATACACTCAGCAATTCGTTATACTGCTTTGTAAAAAAAATGATGGCATCATCCCACTGATGAAGCGGTATTTTTTTTGCCAGTTTTATAAACCCTTTATCAAAACCATTATTCAAAATAATATCACCTGCTTCTTTTAGCGGTAAATAGTTATCATTTTCAAAATGATGCTGCCATGCATCGGTATTTACACCTATGTGCCAGTCATGCCCACTGTTTTTCTCCATCCATGCCTGCAAATTTGTTTTATACAAAGCAAGAAATTTGCCCGAAAGGTGCAGGGTAATGCTGAAAAAATTACCCCACCAAAATAAACAACGTATGGCCAATACATCTTGTTTTGAGTAAACCCTTGGGTAGTCAAGCATTACATAAGGCAGTCCTATATACTGCTCGCCTTTGTAAATTTTGGGCGAAACAGAAAGCAGCTCAGAAGGCAACAGTTCTTTTTTATCCGCGCTGTACTGCTGAAATTCATCACTCAATGCCCCGAACATTTCATATACTTTTGAAATAATATTGTTCTTTGTTAAAATAATTTCCTTATCTGTAACAAGCGCCAATTCAGTTTTTGAAAGCTTTACATTTGCAAGGCTCATAATAATTTACATTAAACAAGTTACAAGGTGGCAAAAAAACTTGATATACTCATCATACGCGCATTTATAGGCCCCTTTTTCGCCACTTTTTTAATAGCCATCTTTGTATTGGTCATGCAGTTTATATGGCTGTACCTTGACGATCTTGTGGGCAAAGGGCTTGACATGTTCACGCTGTTGCAATTGATTGGTTTTGTTGCCGCCACAGCAGTGCCGCTTGCATTGCCCCTTGCATTGCTGCTTTCTTCCATCATGACGTTTGGTAACCTTGGCGAAAGTTTTGAGTTGGTTGCTATAAAGTCTGCAGGTATCCCACTATTAAGGTTTATGAGGCCTTTGTTTATAGTGGCTATTTTTATAAGCGGCATAGCTTTTTGGTTTGCCAATAATCTTATACCCGTTGCCCAGCTAAAGCTTAATGCCCTTAAGTATGATATTATTATAAAAAAACCCGCGTTTAATTTAAAAGAGGGTGTTTTTTTTGATAAGATAGAAGGGTATGTTATTAAAGTGGGAAAAAAGGAAAAAGACGACAGCACCATCCGCAATGTGGTTATTTACGAAAAAAATTACGGGCTACAGGATAACCTGCTCCTTGCTGACCATGGCGTAATGAAAGTTACAAAAGATAAATTTCTTGAATTCAAATTATACAATGGCTGGCGTTACCAGGAAGACGGCGGCCGCTTTAACCCCAATACTCAGTTCATCCGCTTTGGCTTTAAACAGTACATAAAAGATTTTGACTTAACCACTTTCGATTCGCATCATACTGCCGACAGCTTGTTTAAATACGACCCAAAAATGCTTACAGTGCTTCAATTAAATAAAGCGCTTGACTCTTTGGGTGACGTTAATGAAGAATTTCATAAAGAAACCCAGCGCCAGCTTTCTACTTTTCTGCGTTTTGTAAAACAGGGTAATTATAAATGGCCATCCCCAAAAACGATACATATACCAAAAAATACAACATCATTTGACGCCTTAATTCCCGATAGCCTTAGGTC
>Ga0206922_1135_pt2 | contig 16053 bp, 15 predicted proteins | sample Alteio_BWOrgHeat_63_FD_152976 | JGI IMG/M metagenome (GOLD analysis project Ga0206922, IMG submission 152976) | Enriched cells from forest soil in Barre Woods Harvard Forest LTER site, Petersham, Massachusetts, United States -... | ecosystem: Environmental > Terrestrial > Soil > Temperate forest >... | reverse complement strand
GATTTTCTACGCGCGCTGGAATATGGCATGCCCCCCACAGCAGGCATCGGCTTTGGCATCGACCGGCTTTGTATGCTGCTGACCGCCCAGCCCAGCATCCAGGATGTATTGTTGTTTCCGCAAATGAGACCCGAGAAGATACAGGAACCAGCACCTCCGGAGGCGCATTCATAAGCACCGCCGAAAAGACATTAAGCTTAATGGTACCCCCCTAATGCGAGAGACCTCCCGTCTTTGAACGGGAGGTCGATGTTGCCTTTTACCCAGGATTAAAAATGAAAAGATTTATAAGAATAGATCATTCATCAATTTCATGTCGGGATTGATAGCGTATTTTTCAAAGTCGCTGATCCCTTACGCTATTAAAACGTCCTCATCTATAAAAAAATTGCCTGACGTCTCAAAAGAAGATTTTTGTAATATGTGATAGGCCGCTTCCGCCACGATCTCAGGTTTGCGACTCCGTTGGACAAGAAAGTCCCCGCCTAAAATATTTTTTACCGCCGCTGTAGCAATTGTGGTCTTCGGCCACAACGCATTGGCGGCGATCCTGTATTGTTTTAATTCCTCGGCCAGCCCCAAAATAATCATACTCATACCGTATTTACTGATGGTATAGGCCAGGTGGGGGCCGAACCAGCGCGGGTCCAGGTTAAGCGGAGGCGACATATTCAGGATATGAGGGTTAAGGGCCTTTTTCAGATGGGGGACACAGGCCTGGCTCATAAAGAAGGTACCCCGGATATTAATGGAGTGCATGAGATCCCAGCGTTTGGGCTCCGTCTGCTCCGTAGCCGAAAGATTAATGGCGCTGGCATTATTAATGAGAATATCAATACCCCCAAAGGTCTGCACGGTCTGATCGACAATATGATGGATATTCTCCTCATACCGGATATCGCCCTGGATGGGAAGCACTTTTTTAGCCCCCGCCGCTGTGATCTCTTCCGCAGCGGTAAAAATAGTTCCTTCCAGCTTCGGGTTTGGCTCGGCAGTCTTTCCAACAATAGCAATATTTGCCCCTTCCCTCGCCAGCCGAATGGCTATTGCCTTGCCGATGCCCCGGCTCCCGCCGGTGATCAGAATCGTTTTATTATCAAAGCTGCCCATAAGATAAATGAATAGTTACTATTACGTTAAGAACTACAAAATAGGCTAATTTATGATGTAGCCAAAAAAATAAGGTAGTTCTCCCAGGAGGATATTCGTAAATCTACTAGTTCAGATGTAAAAACTGCAATCCGGAAATATAGCATTTATTCTCTTGCACTGATTGACATCCTATTGTATGTTTGTATTGTTAAGTATGATTGATGTGCGACTTAAAATCCAATACTATCCGAAGAAAGACCAATGAATGAATGAACAAAAATCCAAGAAAATCCTACAAAACCGTTATCCAAGATCCTAAAAAAAGCCGACGAAGTTCAAAGTCCTAAAAAAACCAGCAAAGCATCATCAGTTGAAACTTATCAGTTAGAAATCCAAAATCCAAAGATCCAAATCCTAAGAAGAAACGCACGTAAAATTTGTACCTATTGATGGCCGCGAAAATGTTGGTTAGGTATCGTACAAAAAAATTGAAAAGTCCTGAAGAAATTCAGGACTTTTCTTTTGGATCTCAAAACGGGCTACCGGGCTGTTCTTATTTCCTCTCTATTTAGCAATTCCTGTCTTTAATTCCAGTCAGTCTCATTAAAAATCAGCGTACTATATTTCCATTCGTATGATATAACTATACTATCTATTCCTTTAATGCGCATCCACCGGCATAGCGACCGCCTTCTTAAATGGTTGAAAGAAGATGAGCGGTACGCAACACAGCGTAAAGACGCCTATCAGCAGGTACATTCCATTATACGTGGTCAGCATTGTCTGCCTGCTCACGATCCCTTCTATAGCCTGGTGCGCCATGTCGCGAGCCTGTGTCAGCGAAAACCCCTTCCCAAGGAAGTTCTGGACCAGCTGTTCAAACCGTGAAACATATGCCGGATTGTAGTCATTGACATTCTCCAGCAGGATATTACGGTTAACGCCGCTCCTGATATGGATGATCGTGGTCATAATGGCGATACCAAAGGACCCACCCAGCTGGCGCATCATATTGTTCAGACCCGTACCCTGCCCTATCTCAGGCCCTTTCAGATCAGCAATGGCCAGCGTGGTCAGCGGTACGAAAAGGATGGCCATCCCAATACCCCGGATGATCAGCGGCCAGAAGAAATCCCCGGTGCCTGATTCAAGGGTGGAGTTGGACAATAGCCAACAAAAGATAAAGAACAGTATAAATCCGCCGGCGGAAAGGAACTGGGCCGGAAAGCCTTTTTTAAGCATATTCCCAACAAAGGGCATCATACAGATGGTAGCCAGCCCTCCCGGGAAGAGGATCAACCCTGTCTGCTGGGCCGTAAAACCCAGGAGATTTTGGCAGAACACCGGGAAAATAAAGGTAGACCCATACAATGCCACTCCCAATACAAAAGAGGTAAAAATGCCGATAAAGAAACTTCGGTGCCGCAGGATCTTAAAGTTGACCACGGGGAAATCAATGCTGACCTCTCTCCACACAAAACAGATCGCGGAAATGATGGTCACGATGATCAAAGCCGAGATCCACCAGGTCTGGAGCCAGTCTTTGTCCTCTCCTTTTTCCAGGACCACCTGCAAGGCGCCTACCCCCAATGCCAGGAAGAAGATCCCCCACCAGTCAATTCTTTTGCCTTGCCCATACCTGGGCGACTCTCTTACAAAGGTGGACACACAAAAGGCTGCAATAGCGCCTACCGGGATGTTTACATAAAAGATCCATTCCCAGGAGAGGTTATCCGTAATAAATCCGCCGATGGTGGGTCCTACAGTAGGCCCTACGACGGCGCCGAGACCGAAAAGAGCTGTTGCCATCCCCACCTCGCTGGGTGGCCAGGTCTCCAGCAGAATGGCCTGACCGGTGGAAATAAGACCACCGCCGGCCAGCCCCTGTAATAAACGGAAAGCGATAAGTTCGGAAAGACTGCCTGCATTTCCACACAGGAACGAGGCGATCGTGAATATTATGATGGAGGCCAGGAAGTAATTCTTCCGGCCGAACCGGTCACCCAGCCAACCCGACATAGGCAGGATGATCACATTAGCCACGGCATATCCTGTCACGATCCAGTTGGCATCTTCCAGGGTAGCACCCAGGTTACCCATTATATTTGGAAGGGCCACGTTCACAATGGTCGTATCGATCAGCTCCAATAATGCCGCAGTGATGACCGTAAACGTAATGATCCACCTTCTAAAGCCATATTCTGCCATACAATATTTTTTAAACCAACATCTATATCAATTACTTCGTATGTACGATGACATCCACGCTCATACCGGGACGAAGTCTGCGTAATACTGCCGTATCAGCTTCAATCTTTATCCGGACAGGCACACGCTGTACAACCTTTACGAAATTGCCGGTTGCATTATCCGGTGGCAGCAGGGAAAATTTTGCACCCGTTGCGCCGGAAAATGATTCGACAGAGCCAGGAATAACATTTTTCTCAAAGGCGTCCACCTTGATATCCACCTTTTGGTTCAGCTTAATATCATTCAGCTGTGTTTCTTTAAAGTTGGCGGTGATATACACATCGTCATGAACCACAGAGAAAAGGGGAGACCCGGCCTGTACCAGCTGTCCGATCTGGATATTACGTTTGGAAACAATACCGCTGGCAGGGGCCGTAATGACCGTATAGGTCAGCTGCAGCTTCGCATATTCCACATCAGCCTTACGGGTATCGATCACGGATGCCGTTGCCACGGTCTGTTCCTTGCTGGTATTAACTCTTTTGTTAATGACAGGCACCTGGCTCTTTGCCGCATCCAGGGCGGCCTGAGCTGACTCCTTATCCGCCGTAGCCTCATCCAGCTGCGCTTTCGTTATGGCATGATCATCATACAGGTTCTTGTATCTTTCATAATCCTGCGTAGCCTTCCATAAGTGGACCTGGGCCTGCTCGATATTCGCTTTCTGAACGGGGAAATTAGACTCTGCTTCAGAAATAGCCGCCCCCGTAGCAGCTGCGCTCTTTTGGGCGGCAGACTGTGCAGCAATGGCCTGATCAAGCTTTATCCTGTAATCCCGGTCATCCAGCACTACAAGCGTATCACCGGCATGTACATATTGATTATCCTGAAAACGGATCTCCGTAACATAACCGGAAACCCTTGCAATAACAGGGCTGATATCACCATCCACCTGCGCATCATCGGTCTCCGCATGGCCCTGAAGGAATACATATTCCTTGACAGAGAAGACCACCGCGCCAACGAGGACTAAGCCCAGGATGATGGGGAATACCATTTTTTTGCGACCTTTCTTTTGAGTGTTATTCTGTTCCATATTAAAATGCAGTTTATAAAAGCGAGAACTTGATGTAATTGAGTTTAAAGATGAATTTTTCCGGTAGCCTTTAATAAATTATACCAGGCAACGGTAGCGTCCGACTTCGCCAGCTCCAGGTTCACACGCGTCTGGTAAAGCAAGGTCTGGGCATCGATCCGGTCCGTTGTATTCACAAGATTGTTCTTGAACTTGGATTCGGTGATCCGTTCATTCTCTTCGGCCTGGCCGACGGCATCCTGTAAGACCTTGATATTTTCCAGCGACTGCTGGTACATGATATAATCCTTATTCAGCTCCTTATGCAGGTCGTCCATGGTCTGATCCTTCACCGTATTCAGCTCCTGACGCTGCAGAGACGCCTCTCTTTCTTTATTTTTATTGGTATAAAGCGTTCCGATATCCCATGATGCGCCAATACCAAGGGTAATGGGCGCTATCAGGTTATTATTCGTTGGGATCACCTGACCGGTAGGGTTGATATAATACATGCCGCCGGTTGCAGAAAGTGTAGGCAGCCGCTGATCATGGATCTTTTTGACATTGATATCAGCCATCCTGGTCTGGTAGGAGAGGTCCTGTAATTCACGACGATTGGCTTCAGCCTGCTGTACCAGCTCCGTATAGACAGGATGTTCATCCAGCTTATAGGAAGGAGCAGGAAGGAGGATCTGCGTGGAATCCGGAAGACCCAGCAGGATATTCATGTCGTAATTCGCAATTTTCCTGTTGTTCTCCAGCTCTATTTCCGTCAGCACCATCTGGGATTTTTGCAGCGAATAACGTAATACATCATTCTGCGTAGCCAGACCCTGACCTTCATATTTGGTTATCTGGTCCAGCTTCTCCTGGATGTCCTGCATATTCTGCGCAACGATCAGCTGGTTCTGCAGGATCTTATTGTAATTGATGTACGCATCAATGACCGTGTAGGTAATGTCGTCTTTATCCTTATCGGCATCCAGACGGCTCATCTGCACCAGCAGGTCCGCAGACTGGCGGGCGTATTTAAACTGGTTGCCGGCGAAGATAGGCTCTGACACAGACAGCGTTCCCATATATGCCGGAAAGTCAAAAGGCAGCTTAATAGGATCTTTTGTCACACCGGGGATACTGATCAGGCGGGATAACATTAATGCATGAAGATACTGGAAGCTCACTTTCGCGCTGGGCAGGCGTGCATCTTTCGCCTGATCAAGCCGGCTGAGCGCCTCATTGATCTTGTACTGCGACCGTTTTAATTCTTTGCTGTTCTGGATCCCGAGTTGTACCGCTTCTTCCAGGCTCAGTGTCCTGTTTTGTGCAGGCAAGGTCTGAGCAGCCAGAAGGAAGAGGCACAGGGCCACGACTAACTTGTTCATCAGTTTATTTTTTATTTTTGTCCTCATTTTTTATATCCAGGTGCGCCCGTAATACTTGTTTCAGATGGGCTTTCAGCCTGGGAGATAGTTTGGATCGATATACATCCTCATCGGAATCTTCTTTAATGGCAAGAATGTGGCAACTGAATATTCTGGATTGGGTATAGGAAGAAATAGTACCCATAATGGTACCCACCGTCAATGGGATATCCACCTCACGAAATAGCTTCTTTTGCTGACCGTCAATAATGATCTTGTTGATCTGCTCCAGGTTACGCATTTTAATACCAATGATCTTTTCCTGGATCTCATCGGACCGTACGCTGGTCGTCTCCTGGTACATGATATTGTGAAAACGAAGATTGTTCAATATCCTGTCAACATAAAAATCCACCAGCCTGTCGATCTTATCCCAGGGGGTCAGCGATTCGTCCTTGTTCAGCTCCTCCAGGATACCATAAGAATACCCCGCCCGAAACTCTACAAGGGCCATCAATAATTTCTCCTTGGAGCCAAAATAATAAGAGATCATGGCAAGGTTTACACCCGCCTTCTGAGCGATATCCCGAACCGAGGTCCCGTCAAATCCTCTTTCACTGAACAACTCCTCGGATACCGTAAGAATATGTTCTCTTTTATCTGACATAGTCGTTTAATTGATGACACAAAGTTAAACAAACGTTTGAATTAAACAAACGTTTAATTGAGTTTTTAATCAAAAAAATAGGCCGGTCATTTAGACCGGCCTATAAATCAATCAGTTGCATTTTTATTAAATTATCTATTTGGGAATCCCACCGGCTGCTGTGAGCGCCGACCCGGTAAGGTGTTTGATGGTGTACTTCCGGAAATCCTGGTCCGCCTCCATCCCTGTCCCAAAGAGGATTTTATCTTTTGTATAGATGGCCACCGAATCGTCGGTAGTAAATTTCTGCGTCGTCTGATCCCACCACAGATGTTTGCAATGCAGGGTGTCCCCTTTGAGAATATTCTTCACAACTACACTATCCCGTAAGTATACTTTATTTTGATTTTGCAGGTATTTTCCATACTTCGCATCCAGCTGGCTTTCTATCTTCATGCTATCATTGTAAAAATCCACGTGCAACGTATGCGGAAACTCTGCATAGGGCGTATCCGCACGCTGATAACGCAGCATATAGGGAGCCGTTAGCTTACCCTTTACCTTTGCCGCCTCGCTCATATAGCTCTCTATCTGCCGCCCTTCCTCGGGAACAGGCCCTTTATGCACCGCCGCAACAGGAGCCTCCTTCGCCTGGTTACCACATCCGGCGAATAAAAAACAGATCAATAAGCCACTACTGATTGAATTCACTGATAGCATAAAGGCCTTTATAAATTAAATGCGGGTCTAAAGTTACCTTCTTTTTCAGGTGACGGGTGAAATACCCGGCGTCACCACCGCTTAAAAGCACGTTAAAGTTGTCATATTTTTCCTCATATGCATCGATGATCCCATCTACTTCCTTTGCCATACCCAGGATGACCCCGCTAAGGATATTTGTCCTTGTGTCATACCCGGCCAGGGGGAAATTCCAGTCCGCCTTCACCAGGGGCAGCTTTGCCGTAAAAGCCTGAAGGGATTTGAAACGCATTTGCATCCCGGGAGAAATGCCTCCCCCGATAAATTCCTTGTATTTATTGACATAATTATAGGTGATCGCAGACCCCAGCCCAATGACCAGGTTATTCTTCCCCGGGTAAAGCGTGGCGGCTGCCACTACCAGGGCCAGCCGGTCCGCACCGATGGTCTCCGGCTTGCCGACAGGCGTCGTGACAGGCACCCTGGAAAGATGATCCAGCTTATGAAACCGGGTAAACTCCTTTAACAGGTCCTCCATAACAGGATTATGATGGATCACGGAAGAAAGTATGGATTTGTCCGGATGATATTCCCCGATCAGCTGTCTGATCGTCTGCTCACTATCATCTTCCATTACCACCTCATTTACGAGGACATCATTCCTGAAAACAGCACATTTCATACGGGTATTACCAAAATCGAAGCAAAGGGTGATTTGCATAATCGGCTTTTATTCCTCAAATCTGAATGAGGATAAATTTTTAAAATGTCCATTCAGCTTTACTCTGTCTTTCAAAGCTTCCATCTCAGCTACTACGGGTATTACTCTTCCTAAATGACGTTTAAGGTATTCCTGCCGCTGATCCTCCCGCATAAGTCCCAACAGTTCATACTCTTCCTGTAAGGAAAGCCCCGCATGGTGCGCTACATCGTAGCTTGCTATCTCTTCATCAGACTTTTTAAAATCCTTAGTGATATTCAACATACGGTGTAGTTCCCGCACGGCATTCATCACCTTTTGCATCAGCTCCCGTTTACCGGGACCCTCAAAATTTTCGGGATAGTTTACAATGGCGCCGCTGAATAATTTATCGGGGATGGACTTGATCATTTCCAATACCCTAAAAACACGGATGCCCTGTGTCCGTATATCCATTTCTCCGTTATCATATACCTGCACGATCTCCGTGATCTTTACAAGGGTCCCCATTTCATTCAATTGATTATCGATGACGGTGGGTATGCCAAATGGTTTGCCCTCCGCATAACATTCATTAACCAATTGCTTATACCGGGACTCAAATATATGCAGGTTCACATGCTCTCCCGGATACACAACGATCCCCAATGGAAAAATAGGAATGAAATTCGTCATAGCTGCAAATCTAATTTATTTTCGGGTTCCTGCAGGATGCAGGTGACCCTTCCGGAGCAATGACTGCAGCCAGATCTTTAGTTGTAATGGCTGGACCGCCCGGATACAGGCACAGTCACCCGACTGGCGGCAGGCTTCGCAACTTTTATCCAGTACAAAGGTCTTTGCCCGAACGCCAACAGGCGCCCAACGCCCCGGATGCATCGGACGTATCGGAGGAAATATTCCCAGCGCATTTATTCCCAGTGCAGCAGCCAGATGCAGGGGTCCTGTTCCGGAAGCCACCAGGCCATCCACGCTGGAAATAAACGTGATGAACTGCGGCAGGGTCATTTTGCCCGTCAGGTCCGTCAGAAAAGGATATTTATGCAGCATCGGTTGTAACAGCTTCCCCTCCTCCTCTCCTCCCGTTACAAATATTTTAAATTCGTCAGCCGGCAGGATCTCTATCAGTCTCATAAAATTATCCAATCCCCATTCGCGGCCATGCCCCCTGGATTTGGGATGCAGTATAAGATTGAATTTCGCCGGATCCGGCAGAGAGACAAAAGGTTCCTGCAGGGGAGATAACCGGGTCAATCCATATAAGCCGCTTATTTCTTTTAATGTGTAGAGGGATTTCGCTCCCAGGGACGACAGGAGCTGAAGGTTCAGCTGCGCCTCGTGCCAGGGAGAATTCTTTCGCGATAATTTCACCAGTCTGTTACAGGTCACCCAATGATACAACCTGTTTGTAGTTCCAATGCGCTGTTTTATACCCGCCATCTTAGCCAGCTTTGCGATCTGCGCATGGGGCAATACATGGATGATCGTATTTGCATTCACAGCAGCCAGGACGCGAGCGCCCTCCTGTTCTGATAATTGCCGGATCTCATCCCAATTCAGGAACTCATCTACAAACTCGCAGGTTTTTATGATATCTCTCGTATAGGAACGACCCAGAAAAACAATACGTGAAGAAGGATACAGGGACCGGAGCACTCCGGCTACCGGCAATGTGAGCACTACATCTCCGATGGCGTCAGTCCGACTGATGATAAAGGTCTGAGAGCTCATGAAGTAAATATAGCCATTTTCCCTAAAAACGCCCATAACTACCCCCCTTCGGTCAGGATGCAGGAGTTATCTTACTTGATTATAATGAACATCTTCAGACAGAAAAGATATTTTCTAAAAGTGGAATATCTTTTTACCACCAGCAGACGCTTATAGTTAGTAAAATAGAGGATCATCCTCTTCGTATTATTCCAGGGAGAGAAGCTGCGGTAACTGTCCAGCAGATCACGCAGCAGCTTCTTTTGCGGGACCAGCCCGTCGGGGCAGATGTCATAATAGGTCTGCAGCTGGTTGCGCGCACGTGCCAGCGCCGCCCGTTTCCTTTCCATCAAAGGCGGCTTTTTCTTTTTCCATTTTCGCCCGATCACACCAGATACATTCCCGGCATGCTGGCGGTATTTCACCAGCGCCTCCGGTATATACTTTACACCGCCATACAGCGTACCGTTAAAAGCCATCCAGCCGTCGTGAGGGATCTCTTTTCTAAAAGGACAGGCTTTATCAAATAATTCACGGGTGAACAGCGTGGAATGACCATAGGTCCGGGTGAATATGCACAGCTGTCTGGCATCTACCCAGTCTTCATAATGCACAAGGTCCGAAACGCATTTTCCCATGTCCTGCAGGTCCTGGTCACAAAGCAGGGAGTCACAATAGGCCATGGGATGATCCCCAATGGCATTGACCATCTTTTCTATCTTTTCCGGGAACCAGTAATCATCCTGGTCGCAAAGCGCTATCCATTTCCCCTTCGAAAGAGAACATCCTTTTTCAAAATTGAGGACCAGTCCGAGATTATGTTCGTTGATATAGATGTTTATCCGGGGATCCCGGGATGCATATTCTCTCAGGATGGCAACGGTATTGTCCGTGCTGCCATCATCGACAACAATGATCTCAAGATCAGACCAGGTCTGTGCCTGAACAGAGCGCAGCTGTTCTTCCAGATAGACGGCGCCATTGTAAGTGCATAATACAACTGATACAAGAGGGGATGATTGCATCTCAGTTATTACGTTCACTCTTCCACCACCGGTAGCCGATGATGCCGAAAATTGCCAATGGGGTAATTGCCAGATAGATGATGCCTTTATTAAGCGCTTTAGCAGGCCGTTCCCCCATTTGCTGCGCAGTACGGGTGCAGATACTACACTGCGCCTTAACTGAAGAAGGTCCTGCCAGGAGCAGGACCATCAGTATCATAAAAAGAAGGTGCTTCTTCTTCATAACTATCCATTTATTAACCTACTTCTTCCGTCTTCAGCATCTTCTGGAAACGCTTCCGCTCATCTTCATCCAGGATGGTCTTGCGGAGGCGGATCTTTTTAGGAGTCACCTCAATACACTCGTCCTGCTGGATATATTCCATACACTCTTCCAGGGTCATCTGTTTTTTCGGAATGATCCGTACAGAGTCATCACTGCCGCTGGCACGCATATTGGTCAGCTTTTTTCCTTCCGTTGCATTTACGATCAGATCACCCGGCTTAATATGCTCAGCAATGATCTGTCCAACATATACCTCTTCGCCCGGATCGACAAAGAAGGTACCGCGGTCCTGTAATTTATCAATGGAATAAGCAGTGGTCTTATCCTGGTTCTTCGAAAGCAGCACACCATTGTTCCTTCCGGGGATGGGGCCTTTCCAGGGTTTGTATTCCAGGAAACGATGCGCCATCACTGCTTCTCCGGCCGTATTGGTAAGCATATTGCTTCTCAGACCGATCAGACCGCGCGATGGGATCTCAAATTCAAGATGCTGCATTTCACCTTTGCTTTCCATCACCAGCATCTCGCCCTTGCGTTGGGTGACCATGTCGATCACTTTTCCGCTAAACTCACCAGGCACATCCACCACCAGTATTTCGTACGGCTCATGTTTTTTGCCGTTGATCTCTTTTACCAGTACGGTAGGCTGTCCCACCGTCAATTCAAATCCTTCCCGGCGCATCGTCTCGATCAGGATACCCAGGTGAAGGATACCACGACCATATACGAGGAAGCTATCGGCGCTGTCCGTATCTTCCACTTTCAGGGCCAGGTTCTTTTCCGTCTCCTTTATAAGGCGGTCACGCAGGTGACGGGAAGTAACGAACTTTCCGTCCTTTCCAAAGAAAGGGGAGTTGTTGATGCCAAAAAGCATGCTCATCGTAGGTTCATCCACACTGATCACAGGCAATGCTTCGGGGTTTTCCGCATCTGCAATGGTATCTCCGATATTGAAATCTTCCAGACCGACGACGGCGCAGATATCTCCGGCCATCACTTCAGTGGCTTTCTTCTTACCCATGCCCATGAAGGTGTATAATTCCTTTACTTTAGAGCGCTTGATAACACCCTCTGCCTGCATCAGGGCGATGGGCTGACCTTCCTTGATAGACCCGCGGGCTACCTTGCCCACGGCGATCCTACCCAGGAAAGAAGAATAATCCAGGGAAGTGATCTGCATCTGCAGAGGCCCTTCCGCTACCTTAGGAGCAGGGACATATTGAAGGATACCATCCAGCAAAGGCGTGATATCATCGCATTGCTCGTTTTTGCTATTGAACCAGCCATTCTTTCCACTACCATAGAAAGTAGGGAAATCCAGCTGCTCTTCGGTGGCATCCAGGTTAAAGAACAGCTCGAATACCGCTTCATGCACTTCATCAGGACGACAGTTCGGCTTATCCACTTTGTTGATGACCACAATAGGCTTCAGGTTCAGGTGAAGCGCCTTTTGCAATACAAAACGGGTCTGGGGCATTGGGCCTTCGAAAGCATCCACTAAAAGCAGCACACCGTCCGCCATCTTCAGCACACGTTCTACCTCACCACCGAAATCAGAGTGACCCGGAGTATCTATCACATTGATCTTGGTATCTTTATACTCCACTGCGGCGTTCTTGCTGAAAATGGTGATGCCTCTTTCTTTTTCGAGGTCATTATTGTCCATGATCAGCTCTCCCGTCTCCTGGTTGTCACGGAATACGTGGGTGGCATGTAAGATCTTGTCTACCAGGGTAGTCTTACCGTGGTCAACGTGGGCGATGATAGCTATATTTCTGATTTGCATAATGTGTCTCTCCTGATAAATAATCGCGCTCCAGGGTCCGGTCAAAAATTTAACCCTTCGGCGCGAATCGTTTCAAACCGGCCCTGCGGCCAATTCCGTTTAAAGCCGCAAATGTACGTCAAAACCCGCTAATTTCCTAGCTGAACCGCTTCTTTGGGGAGAAATAACAGAAAGTACATATTCATCTCATTCCTTTTCCCTTATTACTTCAAAGGACTTCTTGCCGCTGAGCACGCCCTGCACCGAAATACCCTCGATAATATTCCAGAAACGGCCAATGAGATCATTGGTATAGAAGGTGATATGGGCATACCCCTCGCTATTCGTCACAATAAAAGGTGACCAGTGCAGGGTAGTAAAAAGACCAGGGGTGGAAGCCGGCAGCGCCGTAGAGTCTTCCTTATAAGCATCCTTAAGCAGGTACACCGGGCGCAGCCGGTGGAGGAAAGGGGGCAGCATTTCGCTCATACATTCTTTATAGACCACCTGTCGCATCTGGCCATAATTGTCCCGGTAGGTATACGTCCTTCCTATCTGCGGCGGCGTTCCATATGGATGGTTGCTGCAATTGAGAATGCCATACATACAAACATAATCCCGGCACCCTTCGATGCCCCCGGAGCCGGCGCCATGCGGAGTGACATATACTTTCTGCAGGGTTTTGACAAGGCTGTTTTTATTCTCATTCGTTTCCTGTACCACCTCCTGTGGAGTTGGAAGGGCCGGAACATACCAGGAATGGGCGATCTGACGATTCAGACTATCATATTTATTAAACAGGAGGATCTCGTATCCGTCCTGTTTGGAGCCGCCCGCCACCGATAAGGCCAGGTCCCCTCTTTTTGCCGTGAGCAGCGGCATGAACGGGACCCTGAAAGATCCGGCGCTATCCGTTGGAAAAGGGCGCATGGCGCCATTGAATACCAGCATTTGTACGGGAGCTTTTAGCCTCCTGCCGTTATATAGCACATACCCGTAATCATCTTCAGGCAGTGTGACGGCAGGAACCGGAAGGCTATCGGCCATTACATCGCCCCAGTAATAATGGGTCCAGCCACGGGTCAGCAGCAGGAGGTTGATCACCGAATCGTCCTCCCAGTGGTCAGCCGGCAGTCCATAAAAAGAGGCCGTACCGGGTAACGCACCGACAGTAAGAAACTGATCAATGGCGGCATAACGAACAATGTCCAGATCATCTGACGGCCGGAGACGTGTTGCCAGTACAGAAGAAAGGGACAATACACTGCTGATCCCCTCTCCCTTTTCATCAGTGGCCCTTATTTTCAATCCCACCCTGGACCGGGTGTGATATACTGCCGAATCCGGCTCGATGGTCACCGAGAGATGCCGGCCGGGAGAATATAGCTTTCTTTCCGCCACCGGCCACCCCCTCTCATCAAAAAAGGGTCATGGTCAGCAGGCCCGGAGACCAGTCATTCACCGGGATATGGATCTGGCCGGCATCGGACCGGGGTTTCATCACCGAGGCATACACTATTTCCTTGTCGTTATAGATAAGCAGCCGGCATTGCTGTCCGGCAGCCGGCAAATACAGGAACAGATCGATGGAGTCCCCGTTCCGCGCCACTCCGTCCGGCACATGCAACGTGTACCCTTCCTGCTGGATAACGGGGAATTGTTCTTTTATGTGAAGCCCTTTCGGACCCTCCGGGAAAGCCACCGAATAGGTATGTTCCGTGTTTACCACCACCATCAGCCGGCCCCAGCCATTGTCGTCAGTCCGGAAATCGGCAACGGCCTGGCCATCTTCCAGCAGCTGACCGGCTGTTCTTACAGCAGCCCCGGTCCGGTCATGGATCCCGATGGCCAGCTGACAGGGCCTTCCCTGTACAAGGCTGCCCCCTTCCGGGTAATAGCGGACCCTCCATTCCGCCGGCCCCGCCACTACAGGCAACCATGTGTCACTTGTCTGTTTATTCCGTTCCACCGTAGCAGTCAGCTGTATATTTCCGGCATTGGCAAAACGGGAAGAAGTCCCGAGACCAACTTCACCAAAAGCATCTATCTTTCTGTTCCCCGAGTCCACCGTCCTGCCATCGGCCTGTAGCCGATAGTGAAAGCTGCCGCCGGACGCCAGCCCCTGGTAATCTGTCGTAACCCGGAATGTAAGGGCTGTCGTATCCGGCTGCTGCGTTACGATAAAAGGAGGAAAAAAATCAGGCAGCACCGTTATCTGGTGCCGGAATAATGATTGATCCAGTCCCCTGAGCTTCCCATCGGTATAGGCAGTCACGAGGTATTCACCGGCCTTTAGCGAATCGGGCAGATAGAGCGCTCCCGCCGCCACTCCCTCATACAAAGCGAATCTCTCAAAGCTGCCCACTTTCTTATTCGCCAGGTCCGTCAGGAAAACGTACAGGGTATGAATCGTCGTATCGCTCCGCCAGCCCAGCTGGTAAGCCATAAATTGCACATATTCGGTATGCTTATAGATGGACTTGTCCAGGTGCAGAAAAACAACAGGGCTCCGGTGACGGAGGGCATAGTAGTCCCAGGATCGTATTACTTTATTTAATAAAGAGTCGTTTGTTTGCGCAGAGACGCAAGCCGGCAAAAGAAAAAAGGAAAGGCCTACGCTAAAAAAGAACAATAAAAGTTTTCTGCAGATGGAGGTCATAACGCATCAATAGTTCAATAAAGATAAGGGGTAAAGCAAAAGGGCCGGTGTTAACCGGCCCCTCTATTTTTTTAATAATATCTTATAACCAGTCTTATCAGTGGGCTGCGTTTTCGGGTAACAAGGCAAACCTTATCACGTTCTTTCCATCCAGGAAATGACGGGCGGCCTCCTGCAATGCGGCAGGCGTGACCTTGTCCAGGTTCTTTTCCTGGTCCAGCACATTTAATACGTCATCTCCGTTTTCATACTGACTTGCAAGATAATTTAACCAGAATCCATTATCCTTCAGGGCCAGCTCTACGCTCTTGAGATAAGAGGCCTTGTATTTTTCTATATCCTCAGGATCAGGCCCCTTCAGCACCAGCGTGTCCAGCTCGTGCTGCACCATTTCCGCCAGGTGGTCTACATTACGGGGAGCACAACCAAAAGCTATCACTACCGCATACCGGTTATGAGGATATTTATTATAGATGGCCTGTACGGAAGGGCTATACACCTCACTCTCCTGCTCGCGCAAATGCTCCAGGACCTTTATCTGGAGTATCTGCCCCAGCGCATGGAGGTAAAGATTGTCCATAACGCTGTAATGGTAGTCCCCGCTGTAGATGATCCGCACCAGCGCTTTATCCTCTTTGCCCTTGTATACATTCTTTATCAGGTGACCGCCGGGTACATGTATCCCCAGGTCACGGGCCTCCTCGTTCTTATGCAAAGAAGGCAGGGACCCGAGATATTGCTCCAGCAATGGCAGAATACTATCCACCTTGAAATTACCGACGAAGACAAATGTGAAACCGGACGCATCCGCAAATCGCTGTTTGTAGATGTCATATACCTTCTGCAGGCTTATCTTATTCAGCTTT
>Ga0206922_1128_pt2 | contig 16167 bp, 14 predicted proteins | sample Alteio_BWOrgHeat_63_FD_152976 | JGI IMG/M metagenome (GOLD analysis project Ga0206922, IMG submission 152976) | Enriched cells from forest soil in Barre Woods Harvard Forest LTER site, Petersham, Massachusetts, United States -... | ecosystem: Environmental > Terrestrial > Soil > Temperate forest >... | reverse complement strand
TGGCGGATATAAATCCATTATGCTTTTCAATTATTTTTTTGCAAATTGACAAACCCATGCCCGTCCCTTCAAATTCATGATAGCTGTGCAGCCGTTTAAAAACAACAAATATATCTTCTGCATACTTTTCGTCAAATCCAATGCCATTGTCTGAAATAAATATTTTATAAAACGCAACGCCGCCTGAACCATTTTTTACAGAGAGGTGCTCGGCCTGCGGCACTTTTTCGGTGTATATATTTATACGGGGGGCTTCATCTTTCTTTTTAAATTTCAGTGCATTGTTTATCAGGTTATAAAAAAGCTGGCGCATCAGCGAGGGAATTGCATATATATTCGGAAGCTGGTCTATATTGATGCGTGCTTTTGTTTCATTTACTTTTATTTCTAATTCTCCAATAACATCTTTAACAATAAAGTTCAGGTCTGTTTCTATAAAATCATTTATTGCAATATGATGTCTTGAATATTGCAAAAGATCATTGATCAGTTGCTGCATTCTTTTTGATGAATCAAGTATTTTTTGTGTGTACCTGTCCGCGTCATCCTTTACTTTAATACCTTTTAAAAGCATGTCGCCAAAAACCATGATCTTCCTTAATGGTTCCTGCAGGTCATGTGAAGCAACAAATGCAAAGCGGTCAAGTTCCTCATTCACAGATCTTAAATGATTATTATTCCAAACTAATTGTTCATTCAGTTGCTTTATTTTTTCTTCGGAAGCCCTTCGCTCTTCAATTTCCCTTAACAGGAATTCGTTAGATGCCAGTAATTGCCTTTCATGCTCAGTCAGCTGCTGGTTCTTGCGGTACAGGTCAACAAAAACGCCCACCTTCATTTTCAGTAATTCCGGGTTTACGGGTTTATATATATAATCAACCCCGCCTGTTTTGTAGCCTTTAAAAATATATTCATCCTCGCGGCTGTGGGCAGTTATAAAAATAATGGGGATGTTTTTTAGCTTATCCCGTTCATAGATCAGCGCAGCAGTTTCAAAGCCACTCATACCCGGCATCTGTACATCCATCAATATAAGCGAAAAATCCTGCTGGTTCAATAATATCTTCAAAGCTGCGCGCCCTGAATTTGCTTTTACAATAACATAATCCTCCCTGTCTAATATTGACTCAATTGATAAGAGGTTATCCTCCCGGTCATCAACTACAAGGATCTTTATTTCAGACGTAGCATGCAAATATTCTTTCTTTAGGTGTTAAAACCGGTTCATTTATATAGCCAAATACGCATTAAAGACAGTAGCTGGTCTATTTTTAAAGGTTTGGTAATATAATCAGATGCGCCTGCTTCTATACATTTTTCCCTGTCACCCTTCATAGCCTTTGCTGTTACTGCAATAATAGGAAGAGAATTGTTCTTGTGCTCGCGGCGTATTTTTTGTGTCGTTTCATAACCATCCATTTCAGGCATCATAATATCCATCAGCACAATATCAACAGTACTGTTCTCACTAAGAATACTCATTGCTTCTTTGCCACTCTCTGCGGTTATCGTATTAATACTATATCTTTCAAACGCGGTGGTAAGCGCAAAAAGGTTACGTACATCATCATCTACAACCAAAACATTCTTATTGCTTAATACATCCTTTTGTGAGCGAAGGTTCTCAATCAGCTTTCTTTTTTCAGGCAGCAGGTCATTGTGGTCAATATGAAGCTGCATTACGGTTTCCTCCAATAGTAAATCAAGTGAGTTTACGTCTTTAAGCAGTATCCTGTTGGCATACTGTTTAAGTTTTGATTTTTCTTTGGGTGCAAAGTCTTTGGCAGAATAAATAATAATAGGGGTCATCTGCTGCTTATTAATATTATTTATTTCCATAATAAAATCCAGCCCTGGTATATCCGGCAACATATAATCAACGGTAATGCAATCATATATATTGTCCCTGATTAACTCCATTGCCTCCCTGCCTGAAGAAGCGATCTCTATATTTATCAACTCGCCATTGTCAAGTATTCTCGCTATTTGTGAAGAATCCAGCTCATTGTCTTCTACTATCAGCACTTTTTTAACCTTGCGGTTATTCTGCTCAACTATATCCCTGAACAATACGGATAAAGCTTCAGTTTTTAATGGTTTAAGATTAAAGCTTCTTGCCCCGCGCTGCATAGCAAGCAGCCTGTTCTCTTCACCGGAGATAAGATGAATTGGGATATGCCTGAAATTAATATCATTTTTAAACAGGTCAAGCACCCTCCACCCGCTTGCATCAGGCAGTTTTACATCAAGTGTTACCGCAATCGGGTTGTATTTGTTGGTAAGGTCGAATACATCTGCAAAGCTGGTGGCCACTACTATCTTCAATTCCATTTCATGTGCCTTCTCAATCATTATCTTGCCAAACCGTATGTCATCTTCAATAACCAGCACTACTTTATCTGTCGCAATAATATTATTACGGTCATCACCTATGTCGTTAATTATTTCGTTCAATGCGTCCAGGTCTTTTGTGTCAGTCACCTTTATGGTAGGCACAGATTGTATTACCTGGTCGCTGGTTGTTTCATAAAGCTTATACTCGCTGGCCTTTAAGCTGGTTTGCTTTTCTTTCTTTAACATTGTTGGACTGTACTCAATTGGCAGGAACAATGTAAAGGCGCTTCCTATGCCAACTTCGCTTTCCAACTCAATTGAACCGCCCAAAAGGTCTGCAAGGCCACGGCTGATTGATAATCCCAAACCGGTACCGCCATATTTACGGCTGGTAGAGCCTTCAGCCTGCTGGAAGGCTTCGAAAATGATGTTTTGTTTGTCTTTGGAAATTCCTATACCGGTATCCCTTATTTCAAAAGCAACTACACGGCCGGCGCTTTCTAAGCTTGGGTTGCTTTGTTTCCAGTTGTGGCTTGCCTGGTAAATGCGTAATTTAACCTCTCCCTTATCTGTGAATTTAAACGCATTGGACAGAAGATTCTTGAGTATTTGGTGCAGCCTTTGTGCATCTGTTTCCAAACTTCCGGGCAATTTTTCATCTATTTCAATACTAAAGCGTAAATTCTTGCTTTCAGAAACATGCTTGAAGGTTGTTTCAACAAATGATGTAATATCATAGAACCTTAGATTTACAAAGTCGGTTGAAATATAACCGGATTCTATCTTGGACAAGTCAAGAATATCATTTATCAACTGTATCAGGTCATCACCGCAGCTATGAATGGTTTTTGCATAACGAACCTGCTTATCATTCAGGTTGCCTTCATGGTTCTCATATAATTGCTGGGCAAGGATGAGAAGCGAGTTTAACGGCGTACGCAACTCATGCGACATATTTGCAAGGAACTCTGATTTGTACTTTGATGTAAGCTGCAACTGTTCCGCTTTTTCTTCCAGCGATTTTCTTGCTTCTTCCACTTCTTTGTTCTTTCCTTCCACTTCTTCTTTTTGCTTTACCAGCAAGTGCGCCTTATCCTGCAATTCTTCATTTGTTCTTCTAAGCTCATCGGCAAGCGACTGGGATTGTTCAAGCAGGTCTTCTGTTCTTGAGTTCGCCTCAATAGTATTTAACACGATACCGATACTTTCTGTTAACTGGCTTAAAAAGTCAAGGTGCGTTTCATTAAAGGCATCAAACGAAGCAAGCTCTATTACCGCCTTAATTTCTGTTTCAAATAATACAGGCAGCACTATTAAATTTAATGGTGAAGCTTCGCCAAGGCCGGAGCTGATCTTTACATAATCCTTAGGCACATTTGACAACAATATCCTTTCCTTTTCCAGGGCGCACTGGCCAACCAATCCTTGCCCCAGCGCAACCTCGCGTGAAATATTTATTTCATCGCCGTAAGCATAAGCCGCAAATAATTTTAATTTGGGGTTTTGCTGGTTCTCTTCCTGCTCAAGTATGTAGAACATGCCTTTCTGCGCATTCACCACCTGGGCAAGTTCAGAGAGTATGCGCCGTGTTACCGTATTAAGGTCTTTTTGCCCCTGCAGCATTTGCGTAAACTTGGCAAGGTTCGATTTCAGCCAGTCCTGCTCCTGGTTACGCAACGTTGTTTGTTTAAGGTTGGCGATCATTTGGTTGATGGTATCTTTTAATTCTTCCACCTCGCCTTTTGCTTCCACGCGTATCATTTGGGTAAGATCGCCTTTTGTAACCGCAGATGCCACTTCGGAGATGGCACGCACCTGTGTTGTTAAGTTTTCTGCGAGCTGGTTTACATTTTCTGTAAGGTTTTTCCATATACCTGATGCACCTGGTACACTTGCCTGGCCTCCCAATCTTCCTTCAACGCCCACTTCGCGGGCAACAGTTGTTACCTGGTCGGCAAACACAGCAAGGGTATCAATCATTTCATTGATTGTTTCGGTCAACTGTGCCACCTCACCGCGTGAAACAATAGATAATTTTTGTTTTAAGTTCCCGGTTGCCACCGCTGTTACCACTTTTGCGATACCACGAACCTGGTTGGTAAGGTTAGATGCCATCATGTTTACGGAGTCGGTCAAATCCTTCCACGTACCTGCCACACCCTGTACTTCTGACTGGCCCCCCAATTTACCTTCCGTGCCTACCTCACGTGCAACGCGCGTTACTTCAAATGCGAATGAGTTTAACTGGTCAACCATCGTATTGATGGTGTTTTTAAGATCGAATATTTCTCCCTTTACGTCAATGGTTACTTTCTTTGAAAGGTCGCCGGATGCCACCGCCTTTGTTACTTCGGCAATGTTACGTACCTGCGAAGTAAGGTTACCGGTCATCTGGTTTACTGAGTCCGTAAGGTCTTTCCATGTACCTGCAACACCCGGCACAAATGCCTGTCCTCCAAGTTTACCATCAGTACCAACCTCACGGGCAACACGGGTAACTTCTGATGCAAACGCCCTTAATTGGTCAACCATTGTATTAAGCGTTTCTTTCAACTGGAGTATCTCACCGCGCACGTCCACCGTGATCTTACGGGACATGTCGCCATTTGCCACCGCAATAGCCACATCCGCAATGTTTCTTACCTGGGCTGTAAGGTTGCCGGCCATTTGGTTTACTGAGTCTGTTAAGTCCTTCCATGTACCACCCACACCCGGCACATTTGCCTGGCCACCCAATTTACCTTCCGTACCTACTTCACGGGCAACACGGGTTACTTCAGATGCAAATGCACGAAGCTGTTCCACCATCGTGTTGATCGTGTTTTTCAACTCTAATATTTCACCCTTTACGTCCACCTCAATTTTACGGCTAAGGTCACCGTTTGCCACCGCGGTTGTTACTTCCGCAATGTTTCTTACCTGAGAGGTAAGATTTGAGGCCATGATATTTACTGAGTCCGTTAAGTCTTTCCAAAGCCCTTCCACGCCCGGTACATCTGCCTGTCCGCCGAGTTTACCTTCGGAACCTACTTCACGCGCCACGCGGAATACCTCAGAGCCAAATGAATTCAACTGGTCAACCATCGTATTGATGGTATTTTTCAATTCAAGTATCTCTCCCTTTACATCCACCGTAATTTTACGGGAAAGGTCGCCTTTTGCCACGGCTGTTGTTACCTCGGCAATATTACGCACCTGTGCTGTAAGGTTACTGCCCATCTGGTTAACGGATTCTGTTAAGTCTTTCCACGTACCACCCACGCCCTGCACTTTTGCCTGCCCGCCTAATTTACCTTCCGTACCTACTTCAAGCGCCACACGCGTAACTTCTGATGCAAAGGAGTTTAACTGGTCAACCATCGTGTTAATGGTTTTCTTAAGCTCTAATATTTCCCCTTCCACGTTTACCGTGATCTTTTTAGAGAGGTCACCGTTTGCCACCGCTGTTGTTACCTCGGCGATGTTACGCACCTGCGCAGTGAGGTTACTACCCATTTGGTTCACGGAGTCTGTAAGGTCTTTCCAGGTACCGCCTACGCCCTGTACTTTTGCCTGTCCACCCAGTTTACCCTCCGTACCTACCTCGAGCGCCACACGGGTTACTTCCGAAGCGAATGAGTTCAACTGGTCCACCATTGTATTAATGGTGTTTTTCAATTCGAGTATCTCACCTTTAACGTCTATGGTTATTTTGCGTGATAAGTCGCCTGTTGCCACAGCTGTTGTTACCTCGGCAATGTTACGTACTTGCCCTGTAAGGTTTGATGCCATTTGGTTTACGGAATCAGTAAGGTCTTTCCATACACCGCCTACACCTTTTACCGTTGCTTGCCCCCCCAATTTACCTTCGGAACCAACTTCCCTTGCCACACGCGTAACTTCCGCGGAGAAGGAGTTAAGCTGATCCACCATTGTATTGATCGTATTCTTTAATTCAAGTATCTCTCCCTTTACATCCACCGTGATCTTACGGGAAAGGTCACCACGTGCCACCGCCGTTGTTACTTCGGCAATATTGCGCACCTGGCCTGTAAGGTTTGATGCCATTTGGTTAACAGATTCGGTAAGGTCTTTCCAGGTACCGCCCACACCTTGTACTTTTGCCTGGCCGCCAAGCTTGCCCTCCGTACCAACTTCCAGCGCCACACGTGTTACTTCTGATGAGAATGAATTTAACTGGTCAACCAGCGTATTAATCGTATTTTTTAATTCAAGTATTTCTCCCTGCACATCCACCGTGATCTTCTTTGAAAGGTCGCCTTTTGCAACAGCCGTTGTTACTTCGGCAATATTGCGCACCTGCGCTGTAAGGTTACCGGCCATTTGGTTTACGGAATCGGTAAGGTCTTTCCACACACCCGCAACACCTTTTACTTTTGCCTGGCCACCCAGTTTGCCCTCAGAGCCTACTTCGCGGGCAACACGCGTTACCTCCATTGAAAACAGGTTTAGCTGTTTCACCATGTCATTTACTTCGGTGGCTATCCTGGCAAACTCACCCTGTAAAATATGATCGCCTATCTGCAAGGGCATTTCCTGGGAAAGGTTGCCTTTTGCCACAGAACTTATTACGTGCGCTATTTCAACAGTGGGGTGAACAAGGTCTGTTATAAGTGTATTTATGGAAAAAACCGCTGTATTCCATGAACCCCTTGCAGATGTGGGAAGCTGTACCCTGTGGTTTAATTTACCCTGTTTGCCAATGGTATTCCTGGCAAGCGTTAACTCCTCAACCAATGCTTCATTAAGCGAAATAATTTCATTCAGGGTGTCACAGATCTTTCCGCTTACGCCTATCTTATCCATTGGCATACGAACGCTAAAATTCCCACTTTTTACCTCGGCTAAAACCTTGAGTAATTGGCGGTTATCCAGTTCCTCCAGGGGTGCGAAATTATCCCGCTTTGCCCGCTGCTTACCATTGCCGTTGGTTTTAGTGGAGGAAACCGCATCAATTATTTGAGTATCAGGGGGTAAAATCGCCGCGGGGTGGCCATTGCCTCCCGGGTGTTTCTTTATGGTTTTCATGGCAACTAAATTGATTACCCCAAACCTACAAAAAAGTTGGTTTTAAAAAAACAATTACATTTAAAAAATTAAAAAAACAAAAGGTTAGCTATCTTTAGCAGAATAACCAAAACTGTTTATGGCAATCAGGAATGTGTCCTCTTTAAATAATTCCGATAAGTTTCTAATGATAGCGGAAGATGATCTTGATGACCAGGAATTATTAAGAGAGGCATTACTCACGATTGACCGCTCTTTACATATTGAGTTTCTTACAAATGGGAAAAGATTAATTGAAAGCCTTGAAAACCTTGCCACAGCCCAACTTCCCCAAATAATTATTTTGGACTATAACATTCCTCAAATGAATGGGGTGGAGGTACTTAAGATCTTAAATATAGATGAACGTTACAAACATATTCCTAAACTTATCTGGAGCACTTCCAGTTCTTATTTAAATAAAACGCTGTCTTTACAAAATGGTGCAACGGATTATATTGTAAAGCCTTCAGATTTTGGTTCTTTCAAAAAAATCGCGTCATTCATCCTGTCGTTTATTTTATAACAAATAGTTCAGATTTTTTTGTCATCCCAACTGCACGCGCCTGGCGCCGGCATCATTTATTAAGGCAGGTATCCGTTGCTCAAATAATCCCGGGCAATCTGTATGCCCCGCAAGAATATCCTGGTGGCCTTTTATGGGCAACACCTGTACTCCCCGCCATTTCATTAACCAGGCACATAGCTCAACCAGTGCTGTATATTGCATGGCTGTTACCTGGTCGCTTTGGCGGTTATCGCCTTCCATCTCAATACCAAACCAGGTAAGGTTTACCGAGCCATCGCTGCTTATGGCATGCGATGCCTGTACTACACGTCCTGCGCGTGCTGCTTCGTATGAGCCATGCCGCCCTTCCAATATTAAGCCGCCGCGGCTTATAGTAAAATGCTGGCCGGTATCGGCCCAATGATTTTCAACCATGTGGGTGTTCTGAATACTTTGTGCCAGTTGGGCTGCCGCCTGCATTTCTGCATCGCCTGTCAATGGGTCCCTGTTAGCGCTTTGTGTATTATGTATTACAATGCCTGCGGCAGGGTTTTGAGCAAAATAACTAACGCTAGCAGGGGCAGCGCCCCACTGGTCAGTTGTAATAACCGTTGGCTCAGAATTACCAGACGGCCCATTGAAAGTTGAAGCCGCAGCAGGTGTAATAAAGCTTTCGCTGGTGCCTGTAATAGTAATTATCACGTCATCATCAGTGTTTAATCCAAGGGCTGCAGCAAGCCCGGGCGAAAGGTCGGCAACCCTGCCGGTATCTGTATTTGGGCCCCAGTCAACAGGGCTCGCCTGCTCAACCTGCCCGGTGCTTACACTTTGTACAAACGCCAATACATTACGGAGAAAAGAGCGGCTAGTAACGGTATAATCCCAACGGCATGCAAGGTAAAATTTATCAGGGTTAAGCCTGCGCCCAAGCCCTGTTGTGTCTGGTGGCTGATCAGATAAAAAAAGGCCTTCAAACCTTGGGTCCGTCAGGTCTTGCGGGTCAAATAAAGCTAATCCTTCAGACGGGCTCATACCGGTATCCATCGGGCCGCCAAATGTGCTCATACTGCCCTGTACCTGAAATACCGCGGGTGTTACCGTATTTTGGCCGGGGGCATCTGCATGGTCCGTATTGCCGGGAAATGGTGTTACGACGCTATTGCCGGTTGTGTTGTCTGTGCCTGGTGTAAGCATAGATGTGTTTTTTTAGTTAGCGTTTTGTACTGATCAATTACATAGAACTAAGTTATCCTTTAAGATATGTTCTGCAACAAGATAATAATAGAATTTGGCAGATGCAAGCTTTTATTCATAAGTTTTTTGGGGAGAATAAAATTAGCGGGATAATAAACCCGCCGCTGCTTTTTTCCTTAGCCGAAATTACTGGAAAAAATTTTACCGTCAGTTTACCGATTACCTATACGATGATTTAGATTTATATGATGGCTATACCGGTAGTGTTGTTAAAAATCTTCGCACTTTTTTTAATTACCTTATTGCTGAAAAACAACTTCCGGTGGGTCAGTTTCATAAACAGTTTTTTATACCCAAGGAAGAAATACCCATTGTGGCGCTTATGCCCGAACAATTACTATTTTTAATACATGATAAGGAGTTTGAAAAAAGTCTTCCTCCTGCACTGCAGCGTACTAAAGATGTATTTGTATTTGGCTGCACGGTTGGCCTGCGTTACAGTGATTTAAGCAGCCTGACCACCGGAAATATTGAGCACCAGGCAGGTGGCTGGTACTTAAAAGTGAACAGCCAAAAAACAAATACCCATACAAGCATACTACTGCCCCAATATGCAGTTGAGATAATAAAAAAAAATACAAAGAGCAGGAAAAAGCAATTGCTGCCTATATTAAGCAAATTCAACTTTAATAAACAGCTGAAAATGATAGCGGAAAAAGCCGCCTGGACACATATTATTGCCCGCACCAGGCAAAAGAGGGGCAAGGCGTGTGCGCAAGTAAAAGAAAGTAGCCAGGAACAATACCGTTTTTGCGACATAATAAGCAGCCATACCATGCGCCGGACTGCAATTACTACCTTGCTTAGCCTCGGTATGCCGGAATTACTGGTACGCAAGGTTAGCGGCCATGCCCCCAATAGTAAAGAGTTTTTTAAATATGTAGCCCTTAGCCAACAATATCTTGATAATGAAACAAACAGGGCCTATAACATCCTTTCACAAAACAATAATAGTCATAATTTGCCTGCAAAAATTACCGTTTAAACTGCATTTTTTTGCATAAAAATGCATAAGTTGCAGTACAAAAGTTCTTTGAATGTTAACAATATCAGCAAGTTAGCTGTATAGGATTACTATCCGTTCGGAATGGTAGAACCTGCCAGGCAATTTACCGCTACAAACAGCACTGGGTATAGGTTTGGCTTTAATGGCAAAGAGAAGAGTGATGAAATTGAAGGCAGCGGAGTTGACTATGATTATGGAGCGAGGATTTATGATGCTAGGGCGGGGAAGTTTCTGAGCGTTGACCCGATGAATCATAAATATCCAAGTGAAACTCCGTATCATTTTGGAGGCAATAATCCAATTAATTATGCTGATATAGGGGGAGCGGACACTATTAAATTTTGCAATCTCTCAACAATTTACCCCCCACTGACGTCTAATTTAGACGGCTTAGTCAAAGCACCTGGAGTGACTGTAACAAACAAATATTTGATCACACCTGCAAAAGGAAAGGATGTCTTTTTATATATTGTAGTTAGACAAATGGTGTCAGCAAACGGTACTGTTTCCACTCCATATCATCAAGAAACTCGCTTTTATCCCAACAACGGTTTTGCTGATAACGGTGTTTATGATGATGATGACGGGGACCTCATTGCATTTAGGCGAATATGCCCGGCTGATTTGGCTACTTATCTTGAGTTGAAGGACCCGAAAGAATACGGTGGGTTGAAGTTAGATATTGCATTCCAGCATCTTTCTGATAAAATTCAATTTGTAGGAAGGCTTACTATAGCTGTCTTAGCCGCCGGAGAAAGTCTTGAATTCTCCGATCCAGAAGAGGCTGTCGCTTTTAGAGACTTATCTTTGCAAGAACAAGAGAGTGGGGGACATTTTCTTTCAAGACATGGTGCCCAAACTTCATTAAGTTCGCAATATAAGAGGGCGATTTCTGGACTGACACCAGATGGCGAACTTTTGGAGGAAACTGATGCATCCAGATTTCTTTCACATCGAAAGGAACTTGATGCTGTGAATGCAGCCAAAGCAAGATATGCAAAAACTGGTGAAAAAGCATTTACGATGGAAATGAAGCAAAATATTGGTGAAGGTTATTTAGAAGGTGGCGGCAAAAACAGTTATAAAGTTACATCTAAAGTGAGAGCAGTTTTTGATAATAATGGAAAATTAAAAACACTTTATCCAGTTTTAAGATGATAACAATAAATCCAATTTACATAGACTATGTTTTAACTCCCCTTGTTGGGGGTGGAGATGACGCGAAAGAAATCGCTATTTATTCCGTTTATCAAACTGATATAGAAGATGATGTTAAGTTGCTCGCAAAAAATATATTATTGCCTGAATTTATCAAACAACATAAGCAATTTAAGGAAGCGATAAAAAATTCGCTTGCTTATTATCTTATATATAATGAAAAAATAGATTTTAAATCGGTTTTAATATCATCTTTACTTCCTATTAAAACACCAAAAAATCCTATGCTATTTTTCCAATGGATATGGGATGTTTTTTTTGAAAATGAAACAATAGATTACATTAAAAACAAAATTGTTGTTGAAGATTTCGATATTAATGCACCATATAATCTTTTGACTAAAATTGGTGGATATAAGAATTAAGTAATGCGTTGCGCATTTCTCGGGGACTGCGAGGTAAAGTGTACCAATTTTAGAACATTTTAAATGAAGCAAAAACAGGTGAGATTTAATTTTGCAGGGTACAAGAATAGGCTTACAAGCAGAGCATGAATCTTCAGATCTTTATTGCGCAGTAAAATTCATACAAATGAAAATCCTTCTATCTTTTTTTACTGTTGGTTCTTATTATTGTGCGGCTGCAGCATTGGTCAGCAGGGGAATCAGCACATTTATGATAAATGGCACTACTCAGATGCGCGACAATCGTACTTCTAATTTAATAATAATGCCTGTACCGAATATATAGGAAAAACGGGATCTGAAATAACCTGCGGCTAATGTATATGACGAAAAAACTCTTAATCGTTCTGTTATCCTTTTCCTTACTTGGCCAAAGCAAGGTATTTAGCCAAGATACTATTCACTGGAGGCCTGATTATAAACTTAAATGGGAGGATTTTAGAGGGACTGTACCCAATACCAATTTGCAGGCATGTACCCCTACCGGAATGCATCCTTATGTCCTAAACTCAAACTCTGATAAACCCACATTAAACGTTAAGTGTTATTTTCTTACAAGAAATCTTGGCGAACGGATAGTACAAGCCATCTTATTAATCATGAACAAATACATTTTTATATTGCCGAATTATGTGCTAGAAAATTGAGAAAGGAGTTTAAAAATTATATTTATAGTGCGTCAATTACATCTCAAGATATTCTACAAATGGTCGCCAACGCACAAAAGGAATTAGCCGTAACTAATGAAAAATATGATACTGACACCCAACACTCCGCTAATAGTATTCAACAGGCTATATGGGCAAAGAAAATAAAATCAGAATTAGATATATTGGGTGAATACGATGATTAAGAAACGGCTTCTTAAAAGGGATATAAAAAAGCTGTAGTAAATTGGATGTTATCATGTGCTGCAGATGCATGGTGGAATAGTAAGGACAACGATAATGACCAATTACATGATCAAATTCCTATTGAGGCGCAGGCTATCCAGAAAAACAATATTATGATTGATTTTTTAAAAGCTAATGATTTCGTACGCAAGAGAAAAACAAAAAAGGGCATTAAAATAATACCAGATAATCGTGTTTTGAATCTTCTTAAAGCGTTGGATGATGCAAAAGATAAAAATCAGAGGGAGAGATATAAAGCAAACCAAGCTTAAAAATGATAGTAACTATATATGTTCATCGTCATACTTAAAATTGTTAGACGCAAAAGGAATGCCCGGAATTACCTTAAATAAAGAAAACAAAGGGTATTTTAAATACAATAGTTCTTGCCTGATAGAAAAAGGATTTACCTATAAAATCAAAGGATATACCCTGCATTCAATGGATACCATAACCGTAAAATTGTAACATTAGCCGCCAATATTTTTTACAACGTTGGCGGCAATAATCCTTTGTCCTCCTTACGCCTTACCTTTCAATCCACGTAAAATGTGCGCCGGTTTTATTTTCCAAACTATTTTTAATCTCAACTATTTTTAAACATTTACCAGTTTATTAGCTATAATATTCTAATCTTTTTTCTTAAAGTTCTTAGTGTAATCATCAGCGCTAAAAAAAAGAGTATTATTTGATTCCAAAAGAGTACCACCATTTGAGTGCAGAATAATTTTACCCTTATATCCAATCTCGTTCCATGTACTTAATGATATTGTACCTTTGTTATCTAATATATTCCAGCTGCCTTTAATCTTAAAAATGGTATCATTGTTATTTATAAATGTTTGTACAAAAGTTTTATCACTATAAAACTCGAAAAAGTAGTCTTCTTTTTTTTCTGACAACGAAATATACCTACCTACTACATCTTTATTTGATTGAGGATAATTCGCACATGAAAGCAATAGAATAAAGTGAATTGACAATAAATAATATTTTTTCATTTTGCTTAATTTGATGGGGAGGGAGTTTTAGATACATTTGTATTATCTTTTTTTGCTGGATTAACATTATTAAAATCTGCTTGTGTAATTTGTTTAATCCCATCCTTATTTTTCAGCTTAGTTGGGTCCAACGAAAATTTAATTTCAATCCATTGATAAGTTGTAGTTAAGGGCTTATTTTTATCACTAGCACCAGAATTTGGATCTCTGTTTTCATCTTTTACAACACCAACCTTGTCTAGGTGAAGCAATAGCGAGCCTTTATTTGTTTGATTAAAAACTAATATTGTGACAACTCCATTCTTATCTACTTCCCCTACATAAATATTGTCTGTACCCGCTATAAAAAATTGAGTTGAATTAGAACTTACGTGCTTTACTTTATCCGCAGAGTGTCCTTTGCATTGGCCTTGTGAGCAGGAAGGCACTCTGCGGCATTCAAGGTTATAAAGATAGGTTTATATCAGAAAGCTCCATATAGCTCGTTATTGGGTAAACCCCTTGTTCACCGGCTATATAAAATTTAGCAGAACTATGCAAGTAGTCCTCCGGGATATTTGCAAGCTTAGGATTGCATTTACAGGGGTTATAATGGATATACTTTAACTTTTGCTGTATAAATTCCACAGTGCGGCACTCTTTCCAGTCGAAACTTGGTTCAAACACTTCATGGAGTTTATTGCGTTTCCTATCTGTATCATTTACCATTTGCTGCATTTCGTGTATGAGAATATCTCTGTTTTTACTTTTCAATATATCAACTAATTCATAGGCCATTATTCTTTTGCCATTGCCAACTATGGTATTTATGGGTATTGGGGTATTTTTAAAAGCGATGATGGCATGCACATGATGTGGCATAATAACATAACCTATAATATAATGGCCTTCTTTTTTTAAGTGATCAAACCATTTATAAACAAGACTATAAGCTTCGCATATACTAAAAAGGGGCAGCCATTGCGTGCAGGTAAATGTAATAAAATACACACCATTATTATAGGGTATCGCTTTTCGTACACTCATGTAATAAAGATAAGCGAATTTGCCGGCATTTGTATTCTATCGGGCTGCAGTGCTAAACTTGCCGCAGAGTGCCTTCCTGCTCACAAGACATTGCTATGAGACTCTGCGGGCAAGGTTAAAATTTAGTTGACTCTGTGGAGAACTGAAGAACGGGGGAAATAAATGGCTCTGTGCAATGTTAGATAAACCCGTATGCAGATATAATTAATTGAATGTCACTTAGTTCTTCTTTAACATCTTTTGTTAATAATTTAATCTGTTCATTTAAAGTTCTGTGGTATTCTTTTAACGAAATCAAATCTGGAGTTTGAGTCTTTAAGGCATTATTTGTTAGAATTTCGAGAGTATGCTTATTTGCTGTTTTATAAATTCTGTTTTCTGAATTATCCCTTTTATTTTCTCTATCCTTAAATACTCCCATGGCAATATCCAAAAATGATTTGAGGATATCATCACATAATCTTGAAACTGCTTTATATAATTGAACCTCTAATTCCAAAGTAGTATTTTGAGGATAATTTTGTAATATTTTTTTTTGACTCCCATCTAAAAATTTAAAACATTTTACAAGAGTAGTGGCATAAATGTTGTGCATAAATTGATTTCGTAACGCCATAAAAAACTCAAGCTTCCATATATCCTTATTCTCAATTAATTTCATATCAATCAATAAGTTCATCTTACTTTATCCGCAGAGTGTCCTTTGCATTGGCCTTGTGAGCAGGAAGGCACTCTGCGGCATTCAAGGTTATAAAGATAGGTTTATATCAGAAAGCTCCATATAGCTCGTTATTGGGTAAACCCCTTGTTCACCGGCTATATAAAATTTAGCAGAACTATGCAAGTAGTCCTCCGGGATATTTGCAAGCTTAGGATTGCATTTACAGGGGTTATAATGGATATACTTTAACTTTTGCTGTATAAATTCCACAGTGCGGCACTCTTTCCAGTCGAAACTTGGTTCAAACACTTCATGGAGTTTATTGCGTTTCCTATCTGTATCATTTACCATTTGCTGCATTTCGTGTATGAGAATATCTCTGTTTTTACTTTTCAATATATCAACTAATTCATAGGCCATTATTCTTTTGCCATTGCCAACTATGGTATTTATGGGTATTGGGGTATTTTTAAAAGCGATGATGGCATGCACATGATGTGGCATAATAACATAACCTATAATATAATGGCCTTCTTTTTTTAAGTGATCAAACCATTTATAAACAAGACTATAAGCTTCGCATATACTAAAAAGGGGCAGCCATTGCGTGCAGGTAAATGTAATAAAATACACACCATTATTATAGGGTATCGCTTTTCGTACACTCATGTAATAAAGATAAGCGAATTTGCCGGCATTTGTATTCTATCGGGCTGCAGTGCTAAACTTGCCGCAGAGTGCCTTCCTGCTCACAAGACATTGCTATGAGACTCTGCGGGCAAGGTTAAAATTTAGTTGACTCTGTGGAGAACTGAA
>Ga0206922_1156_pt1 | contig 16206 bp, 12 predicted proteins | sample Alteio_BWOrgHeat_63_FD_152976 | JGI IMG/M metagenome (GOLD analysis project Ga0206922, IMG submission 152976) | Enriched cells from forest soil in Barre Woods Harvard Forest LTER site, Petersham, Massachusetts, United States -... | ecosystem: Environmental > Terrestrial > Soil > Temperate forest >... | reverse complement strand
GAGAATATGGATGAGCCGCGGCCGCCTTATACGACGTTGGCTTCGACGATCAAGAACCTGGAGAAAAAGGGTTTTTTATCGGGCCGGCTTATTGGAAATTCTTATTTGTATCAATGGGTGATATCGGAGGATGAGTATAAGAAGAAGTTCATGAATGGATTTGTGAAGGAATATTTCGCAAATTCTTATAAGGAGCTGGTGAATTTTTTTGTGGAGGAGAAGAAGCTGAGCGCGGGGGAGCTGAAAGAGATCATTGATCTGATAGAGAAGGGAGGAGGGATGGATCATAAGTAGTATTGGATTTAGAAGGAGGATTTTTAAATGTCTTAATTCATTTTTATGCCTTTAGCAATTTTGTATCTTTTGAAGTTGTCCATCAGTCTTTCTATTGTCTGGCTGTTCTATCAGTTGTTGTTGCGCAGGCTGACCTTTTACAACTGGAACAGGTGGTATCTGATGGCGTATTCTCTGCTGGCTTTTGTCATTCCCTTCGTGCATTTAGCGCCATTGGCTGAGGACAATGGTGTGAACCAGGCTGTGACCATTCTCTATATCCCCGCATTACCGGGAGCGGGGTCTTTGCATAAAACGGGCGGATCGTCCCTGTTGGATGCATGGAGTATTGTATTGGCGGTGGCGGCGCTGGGGGGCTTGTTCCTGTTGGTGAAGCTGCTGATACAGTGGGTGTCGTTGCTACGGGTGCGAAAAGAGGCGACACGGATATTTCATGGGAGTGTGATTATTTTCCAGGTGGATAGACCTATTGTTCCTTTTTCATTTGGTAAGTCCATTTATGTAAACCAGCATTTGCATTCGGAGCGGGAATGGCAGGAGATCATCCTGCATGAGTTTATTCATGTCCGGCAGCGGCATACGATAGACATCCTGTTTGGGGAGCTGCTGGTGATCATGAACTGGTATAATCCTTTTAGCTGGCTGATCCGGCATTCTATCCGGCAGAACCTGGAGTTTATTGCGGATCAGAAGGTATTGGAGAACGGATGTGATAAGCAAGGGTATCAATATCATTTATTAAAGGTGATTGGTCAACCGCAATATAGACTGGCCAATAATTTTAATTTTTCTTCTCTTAAAAAACGCATTATTATGATGAATAGATCCAAAAGTGCAAGACTGAACTTTATCCGGTTTGTTTTTATTGTGCCCATATTGGCCGTGCTGCTGCTGGCCTTCCGGGACAGGGTGGCTTTTACGTCGACAACATCGGTCCTGGCTCCCTCCGCGGCGCCGGCGCCGAATGTGAATGTGGCGGCTGTGCTCTCCCAGATAGGGAGGAAAGCCGGGGTGTTTGGGACTGTTAAGGATACGACCCCTGCCAGTATCATCCTAAAAATGAGTAAAGACAGTGCCATTCCATTGTATGTGGTGGATGGGGTGGTGGAGCCGGCCAGCTGGTCACTCTCTTCTCTGTTGATGAGAGATATTGAGTCCATCACGGTATTGAAGGATGCGTCGGCGGCTGCGATCTATGGCGAGCGGGGAAAAAATGGTGTGATCCTGATAGATAGGAAGAAGGGCGGTAAGCAGACCATCAATGGAGGAAGCGGTGAACCGAGGATCATGATGGATACCGCTGTGCTTAGTTCTTCCAGCTTTTCATATCTGGCAATGGACACGGCAAGCGCTGTTGCAGCCGTAGGTCCATTGAAATCAGTGATATCCAGGCCTTTAAACTCCTATACAACAACTATCAAAATCCAGCCTTCGTATGATGATGCAACCGTAAAGGCATTGCTCAATGAATTGTCTGAACAGGGTGATGAAAGGACTCCGTCCGGTGTGTTGGCTAAGACAGGTATTTCCAAAGCCGAGTACAGGATCGATGGGGTGGAAGTCTCCTCCGAGGTGGTAAGGGGCTTACCGCCAGGACTTATTAGCTCGATCCAGCTGATAAAAAATGACGAGCATCATATGGGAACGTATAAGCCGGGATGTGATGGTGCGGTGTATATCAATACCGTGAGTGCTTCAGGAAGGGTTTCCGGGAACAAAGCTGTTGTGGTGCAGGACGTCCAGCTGGAGGATGTGCAGGAAGCGCATGTAAAGGTAGACTCCGTTCCGGCGCCCCTGGAAAATCTGACCCGGGGAAAGGATAAGCCGCTGGTGATCGCCGATGGGAAGGAATTGTCGGACGAACAGGTGCGGCGCCTTCCGCCTGGCAGCATCGAGTCCATTAGCGTATTGAAAGGAAAGGACGCTATTGCGGTGTATGGGAAGAAAGGAGTGAATGGGGTGGTGGTCATTACGTTAAAAAAATCATAGGTCATAAAAGGAGCTGGACGGGGCTGTGCCCGGACGTCGTGAAAAACCCCGAACAGGGGTTTTTTCGTGTAATTCCTTCCTTTTCAGTAAGTCTTTGCAGGCTGGCGATCTTTCCGTAGATTTGCCCCCCGTCTTCGCCGAAGAGCCCGCGCTATAAGGTTTAGCAAGCGCCGCCTCCGGCCGGAGGCCTCAAAATCAAAAGCAATAAAACTGCAGAGCAGCTATGGCAAATACAGCAGACATCAGTCGTGGTATGATCATCAAATTGGACGGTAGCCTTTATTCCGTCGTTGAATTCGGCGAAAACAAGACTGCCCGCGCAGCGGCCAAAGTTTGGGCTAAGCTGAAGGGGGTGGACAATAGCCGTTCCATCGAAAAGACCTGGAATAGTGGTGATACCATTTATCCGGTGCGGGTGGAAAGAAAGGCTTATCAGTATCTGTACAAGGATGATACCGGCTACAATTTCATGGATAATGAGACTTTTGAGCAAATAGCTTTACAGGAGCAATTGATAGACGCTCCGCAGTTCTTGAAGGAAGCCCAGGAAGTAAGCGTGCTGGTCAATACAGAGACTGATCAGCCTATGAGTGTGGAATTACCGGACAAAATAGTCGTTCTGGTGACTTATTCTGAGCCGGGTGTAAAAGGCGATACGGCTACCCGTACGCTGAAGCCTGCCACTGTAGAAACGGGCGCTACCGTGAATGTCCCCTTATTTGTAAATGAAGGTGAGCTGATCCGGATCAACACCAAGACGGGAGAGTACGTGGAAAGAGTAAAATAGATTTTGGGTATATTTGACCATAATCCCTATTTTCGTCGCCCAAATCAACTATTTAATTCGTCTACGGCCCAACTAAAACTGTAAATTCATCCATATGGATTTTAAGCAGATTCAGGAGTTGATCAAAATGATCAATAAGTCAAATATCGGAGAAGTAAGCATCGAGGAAAAGGGATTTAAATTGACTATCAAACAAAAAGAAGAACCTGTTCAACAAGTAATTGCTGCCCCTCTTCAAACAGCCCCGGTAGCAATGGCTGCTGCGCCTGTGCAGGCTGCTGCACAGTCTTTGGCTGCGAATGCAGCTGAGAAACCCGCCAAGGCGGCAGAAGCGCCTGCCGGCAATACGGTGACCATCAAGAGCCCGATGATTGGCACTTTCTACCGTAGTCCTTCTCCTGACAAACCTTCCTTTGCCAATGTAGGCGATGAGGTGGAACCGGGTAAGGTGGTATGTATTATCGAGGCTATGAAACTTTTCAATGAGATTGAAAGTGAAGTAAAAGGCAGGATCGTGAAAGTACTTGTAGAGGACGCCTCCCCGGTGGAATATGACCAACCTTTGTTCCTCGTTGAACCTGCATGATTTGCATGATTGACCTGATCACAAAATCGAAAGAATGTTTAAAAAGATACTGATTGCCAACAGAGGTGAGATCGCCCTCCGGGTCATCCGTACCTGTCGTGAGATGGGTATCAAGACCGTAGCGGTTTACTCTACTGCAGACAAGGAAAGCCTGCATGTCAAGTTTGCCGACGAGGCGGTATGCATCGGCAAGCCGGCAAGTTTTGATTCGTACCTGAATATTCCTCATATCATGGCTGCCGCGGAGATCACCAATGCGGACGCTATTCATCCGGGTTACGGTTTTTTGGCCGAAAATGCCCGTTTTGCCGAGATCTGTGGTGAACATGGCATCAAATTTATCGGACCTACTCCTGCCATGATCAATTCCATGGGGGATAAGGTCACGGCCAAAGAGACGATGATCAAGGCCGGTGTACCGGTGGTCCCTGGTGGGGAAGGGCTTTTGGAAAGCCTGGAAGAGGCCAAGGGGTTGGCCAGGGAAGTAGGTTATCCCATTATTCTCAAGGCTACGGCCGGCGGTGGCGGAAAAGGCATGCGTGTTGTCTGGGAAGAATCCGAGATGGAAAGAGCCTATAATACGGCGAAGGCCGAGGCGGGTGCTTCCTTTAAGAACGACGGCATATACATGGAGAAGTTTGTGGAAGAGCCTCGTCATATCGAAATACAGGTGGCGGGTGACCAATATGGGAAGGTCTGTCACCTCAGTGAAAGGGATTGTTCTATCCAGCGTCGTCACCAGAAGCTGGTGGAAGAGTCTCCTTCTCCTTTTATGACGCCTGAACTGCGTAAGCGGATGGGTGATGCGGCCATCAAGGCGGCTTCCGCCATCAATTACGAAAGTGTGGGCACTATCGAGTTCCTCGTGGACAAGCACCGTAATTTCTACTTTATGGAGATGAACACGCGTATCCAGGTAGAGCACTGTGTAACCGAGGAAGTCGTTAATTTCGACCTCATCAAAGAACAGATCAAAATAGCGGCAGGCGACGCCATCAGCGGGTTGAACTACGAACCCCAGGGCCATGCCATTGAATGCCGGATCAATGCGGAAGACCCCTATAATGATTTCAGGCCTTCTCCGGGCCGGATCACCGTGCTGCATCAGCCGGGCGGTCATGGCATCCGGGTTGACTCTCATGCCTATGCGGGGTATACGATCCCTCCTTATTACGATAGTATGATCGCCAAGATCATCGCTGTTGCCCGGACCCGGGATGAAGCGATCAGCACGATGCATCGTGCGCTGAGCGAGTATGTTATCGAAGGGATCAAGACCACCATTCCTTTCCATTTGCAGCTGATGAAGGATGATCGTTTCCGCAGCGGGGACTTCAATACTAAATTCCTGGAAGGATTTAAGATGGTGTAAGGCCGGCGGCAGCGGTCTCCAATGCAGCGTCTGCGTTGTAATAGCCGGCCAGTTTTCGGATGACGCCTTCTACGAGTGCGTCCGGGCAGGATGCGCCACTGCTGATCAGGATCCTGGGTGGGTTTTGGGCAGTGAGCCAGTCTTTTGTCAGGTGTTCCTTTTTTTCATGAAAGTTATAATGCAGGATCTCCGTGGGGGAGATGATCTTTTCTTCTGAGCTGATGAAGTAAGTGGGGAGCTTTTCTTCGCATAGTTCCACCAGGTGGGAGGTATTGGAGGAGTTGTAACCACCGACGACGATGGCCAGGTCGGCAGGGGTATCCAGGAGGCCATTCACGGCGGACTGGTTGTCCAGCGTAGCATAGCAGAGCGTATCGCGGGTGTCGGCGAAACGGTCTTCTGTTGTAGCCGTGGTGAGTCCGTATGTGTCTATCATCGTCTGTTTCAGGAAATCGGCGATGGCTTGTGTATCGCTGGCCAGCATGGTGGTCTGGTTGACCACTCCTATGCGCTGCAGGTCTTTTGTGATGTCGAAACCTTCGCTGTACTGGCCTTTGAACCGTGTATAGAAATCTTCTTTGGGAGCCGGATGGTGGGTGAGTGTGCCGGGGCCGGACTGTTTTATATAGGAGGCCAGTTCCTGCGCCTCCTTCATATCTTTCACGACAACCGTGGGTGTATCGGCAGCGGCATGAGAGAAGGTGGCCCTTGTCTCTTCGTGTCCTGGTTTACCGTGGACGATGATGGTGTAATCTTTTTTTGCGATCTGTGCGGACCTGTTCCATACTTTCTCTACGAAGGGGCAGGTGGTGTTGTATTTTTCCGTCTGTATACCGATGTTCCTTAGTTTTTCTTCTATTTCCAGCGTGGTGCCGAATGCGGGGATGATCACGATGTCATCAGCCCGGAGTGTTTCGAAGGGAATGAGCTGGTGTCCATAGGTGTCCTGGAGGAAGGTGACACCCCTGGCCAGGAGGTCGGCGTTAACCTGTGGGTTATGGATCATTTCACTGAGCAGGAAGATCCTGCGGTCCGGGTTCTCGTCGATGGTGCGGAATGATATTTCGATGGCATTTTCAACGCCGTAACAAAAACCGAAATGGCGGGCGAGGAATATTTGCAGGTCACCCAGGTCCAGCCGGGTGGGCATGAAATCCTTTTTCATTTTATCCTGTAGCCGGCGCTGTTGCTTAATGGCGGTGATCAGTGGGCTGCGGTATATGATGGGGACGTTGAAGGTCTTCATAAAATGAGCCACAAAGGTACAATAACGGGAATATATATTAACTTCCCGTCCGAAGTAACATTTTTTTCATTATGAGCGCTTTTCAACGTGCCCCCTGGGTCTCCGCATCCAATATTTATGAAGTGAATCTGCGACAATATACCCGGGAAGGCACCTTCTCCGCCTTTGCCCGGGAACTGCCTCGTCTTAAGGATATGGGAATAGAGATATTGTGGTTCATGCCTTTGCAACCCATCAGCCTGGAAGGGCGGCTGGGCAGTCTGGGCAGTTATTATGCCTGCTCTGATTATACGGCAATCAATCCTGAGTTCGGTACCCTGGAAGACTTTATCCATATCGTACAACAGGCGCATGCGCTGGGGTTCAGAGTTATCATGGACATTGTCGCCAATCATACCGGGAGGGACCATCGCTGGACGCGTGAGCATCCTGATTTTTACAGGCGAAATCACGAGGGGCAGTTTTTTGATGCGCATGGCTGGGAGGACGTCATAGACCTGAATTATGACAATCCTGCGCTGCGGCAGGCCATGATAGACGTAATGAGGTTCTGGATAGCGCAGGCGGATGTGGATGGATTTCGTTGTGATATGGCGATGTTAGTGCCCCTGGACTTTTGGAAAGAGGCCCGGACGGCGCTGGACCCTTTGAAATCGCTGTTCTGGCTGGCGGAGTGTGAAGAGATCAATTATCACGAAGTATTCGACGCCACCTATACCTGGAAGTTCCTCCACCGGACAGAGGCTTTCTGGCGGAAGGAATACCCTATAAGCGGCATTGATGAAGTGCTGCAATATTATGATTCCATGTTCCCGCCGGATGCTATCCATGCTTACTTTACCACCAATCACGACGAAAATTCTCATAGCGGCAGTGAATATGAAAGACTGGGGGATGCGGCGAAGGTATTTGCCGTCTTTTGTTGTACGTGGAATGGGCTTCCGCTGATCTATAGCGGGCAGGAGCTGCCGAATGTCAAAAGGCTTAAATTCTTTGATAAGGATCAAATAGAGTGGAAAAACGAGGGGGAGGGAGATCCTGCCAAATGGGGGACGGATTATGCATTGCATTCTTTTTTTAAGGCGTTGCTGACCCTTCGGAAAAGAAACCCTGCCTTGAGGAGTGGTGATCCTGCTGTGGTGACTTACCGGCTTTATACGGGTGTGGATGCGCAATGTTTTGCGTTTACGCGGAGAGCAGCGGGAGGAGAGGTGGTGGTGTTGCTGAATTTCTCGGGAGAGACGGCGACCATACCTGCCGGGGGGCTTATGATCAGGGGGGAATACTATGATATTTTTGCGGATACTATGATCAACTTTTCTATACCGGGGAAAATGGACGTGGGGCCATGGGGGTATAAGGTGTTGGAGAAACGATAGAACGCTTTGCCACATCATAATAAAAAAAGGCGACCAAAATTTTTTGGCCGCCTTTTTTTATTATTGTTGGAAATTTTTTATTCTCCGTTGCTGAGCCGTAACGGGTAGGTATATACTCCTTCGTATCCGGGGAATACACCTTCCAGCTTAATGGTTCCGGATGCCTTTTGGAGGATGGCTTCCAGCTGTTCCTTATTCTTTACATCCTGTCCATTGACTTTCAGGATAATGAATCCTTCCTGTATCCTGGATCTGTCCATGATGCCATTTTCCTGGATGGCCTTGACCTTGACACCGCCTTTCAGATCAAGATCAGTCAATTCTTTTTTGCTAAGTGTTTCCAGTGTGGCGCCCAGTTTATCCAGCACGGATGTTTTTACTACATCTGTGGTGCCGGAGTAGTTGCGCAATGTCACATTGACGGTGGATTCTTTTCCATCTCTTTTATAAGTGAGGTTCACTTTTTCGCCGGGGCTATGGGTAGCGATCAGGCCTACCATTTCAGCGCCTGTGGTGACGGGAATACCATCCAGCTTTGTGATCACGTCGCCTTTTTTGAGGCCTGCATGGAAGGCTGCGCCATCGGCAGTAACATCCAATACGTATACGCCATCGCCTTCTTTGATGCCTTGTTCTTTCTTCTGGTCGTCGCTCATATTATCACTGGGGTACTGAATACCGATGTAGGCCCTCTGTGGCGTACCGAATTTCATGATATCATTGACGATCTTTTTGACGATGTTCACGGGGATGGTGAAGGAGTAACCCGCATAGGACCCTGTGGGGGAAGCGATGGCGGAGTTTATACCTATGAGCTGTCCCTGTGTATTGATCAGGGGGCCGCCGCTGTTACCGGGGTTCACGGCTGCATCTGTCTGGATAAAGGACTCTATCGGGGTCTGGCTTTGGCGTCTGTTGATGTCCAGGGTACGGCCTTTTGCGCTGACGATACCGGCTGTTACCGTGGTTTCCAGGGTGAGGGGATAGCCCACAGCGAGCACCCACTGGCCTACTTTTACGTCATCTGAGTTGCCATAAAGCAGGAAGGGGAGGTTCTGTGCGTCGATCTTTACGACGGCGATATCGCTGGAAGGATCTGACCCTACTACTTTTGCTTTAAATGACTTTCTGTTGCTGAGGGTGACGGTGACTTCATCTGCCCCATCCACCACGTGGTTATTGGTCACGATATATCCGTCATTACTGATGATGACACCGGAACCGGATGCCATTTCGGGCATGGAACGCATTCCCTGTCCTCCCTGGCCGAAGAAGTCATCGGGATCGATGCCAAAAAGATCGGAGAAGGGGTTACGATGAGGAAGATTATTGCTCACTGTACGGACCGTTTTTGTCTTGATGTGCACGGTAGCCGGGATGGCTGCGCTGGCTGCGTCTGTAAAATCTGCGGGGCCGGCACCTTTATTTTCACCGTCGAAGAATTTAGCATAATTGGCGGGTACTTTTCCGGAGTCTTGTGAATAGAAGTAAGTTTTGCCACTGGCCACATGATTATAGCCCCACATGGTAGCAACAGCGGTCGAAGCACTGATCAGCATTACGGCTACTACTTGTTTTGCTTTCATAATTTAATATTATTTCTTGTTTTTCGTTTTTGCGATTCGAATCTCTGATAACAAAATAACGTCAACGTTTGAAAACTGTTTCCTAACAGCTGGTGGTTTAACAAATAATTTACTAAGACCTTCGTAGATGAAGTGAATTTAGTAAATCCTCAGGATAAATTTACTAAATAAAAGCGATATGTAGGATTAGAAAGAGATTTGAGAATCAAATGATTATGCGGGCCGGGATGTTTATGGTCAAGGCTGGGCAGGTTCATGGGGACTATAATGCTTTCAGGAATGCCAGGGTATCCACTCCGTCGGCGTAATCGCTGAGGGTGGGCTGCTGTGCTTTTCCAAAAGGGGTATAGTCCTGTCCTACGATGCATTGTATGTCCTCATTGTCTGTGAGGGTGGCTGCGGGGGGCTGTCCGGGGGTATAAAATTCGTAATGGAGCAGGCTGATGGGGGTGAAGGGGCTGCTGTTCTCTGTCAGCAGGATGGACTCATTGCTCATGTAGTACTTTTTATTGAGCAGGAGGATGGTGAGCTGGTAGTCGTAGTTGTGTTTGTATTTAGCCAGGTCTGCGAGGTAATTATACCTGCGGAAAGCTTCCAGCAGGGGGACAAAATCGTAGTTTTCGGGGGCGTATAACTTGGTCACGTTGCGGCAGCCCAGACCGAAATACTGGTAAACATCATCGGCCAGCCGGCTTAGCTCCTCTGTTGTTTCGTGGCCTGTGAGGATGGCTACGGAGGTGCGGTTACGGCGGATGATATGGGGGTATTTCCCGAAATAATAATCAAAATACCGGGCGGAATTATTGCTGCCGGTGGCGATATAGGCGTCACAGCCGTTCAGGCGTTCTGAAAATTCCACGACGGTGGCGACTTCGGGCTCAATGGCTATGAGCCGTCCGGCGAGGTGTCGGATCAGGACTTCGTCACGGGAGGAGGGTTTTATGCGCTGCCGGTGGCCGGAAACGAATAGGGATAAAAAGTCATGAAATCCCACCAACGGAATATTGCCGGCCATGATGAGTCCTACGGTTTTTGGGGACTCGTTTTTTTCGGGGAGTCCGTAGCCGGCTGTCCACTGCTGTAATTTATCTTTTTGCAGGTGTTCAGCGGCGATCTGCCGGGCGGCCAGGTCGATAAATTCGGTGGTGAACCAGCCATTCTCCAGGTGTGCCCGTTGTTTAGCCGCCCTCCAGGGTGTTTCATCCGACTGACAGTATTTACCTAATTCCGCCAATAAATCAATCCGTTGTTGTAAGTCCATAAATCACTTTATCTTTACTTTTGGGCTATATTTGCCGGGGTATATGTGTTGTTTTTTCGGACTGCAAATATACTTTTGTTGGCGTGCAAAATCTTTTAATCAATCCCTAATTCTCAAAATATGGCTATTAAAATAACAGAAGAATGTATCAATTGCGGCGCCTGTGAGCCGGAATGTCCCAATAATGCGATTTATGAGGGTGGTGTGGAATGGGCGATCACGGATGGGACCAGCGTAAAGGGTCGGTTTACCCTCCTGGACGGGTCGGTGGTTGATGCCGGTCAGCGTAATGAGCCCATCAGTGTGGACACCTACTATATTGTCCCCAATAAGTGTACGGAGTGCCAGGGGTTCCATGAGGAGCCTCAATGTGCTGCTGTCTGCCCCGTGGACTGCTGTGTACCGGATGAAATGTACCAGGAGACGGTGGAGGAGCTGCTGGCGAAGAAAGAAAAGCTGCATTTGTAAGATCCGGACCCCGCGGGTGTGGAAGACGGAACCCCACTGGGGTTCCGGAACTTAGGAAGAGTTGGGGTTGTCGCGCGGGTGTGGATAAAAAGGGACCGTTTTATTTGGAAACGGGTATTGAAATGTAGTACCTTAAGGATGTTATTAAGTTGTTTGCGAATGTAGCCTCGTGCTACTGAAAATAGGCGGGTGATATTTCCCGTCGTAAAAGGGTGAAGGGGATTATACCTTCACCTTTCTTATTTGGGGGAACACCGTTCCCCGGCCGAAGGCCAGACATCAGATATTGAGTGCGGAAGGGATATTTTTTTGAAAAGCCCTGCAGCACTCAATACGGCGCGGCGCTTCTTTGTGAAATATGTCGCACCGCGCCAAAAATATCTTGTGCGTTGCGGCAAAGGGGCATAGCCCCTTTGCAATCCCCTGCTTTAAGTTAGGTTGGGCCAATCCTGATCGCGCCGCTGGCACTGGTCCGTGGGATCCTCGTTAAAAGTGACGCACGGGCATTAGTGGAGCCCGTCCTGGTCGGGCCGTGCACTAAAGCGGCGGGTTTTTCGTTAATTTGCTGAAAATTAATTTCCATTCATGAAGCCCACCATTGCCTTTGTCACCGGCGGTTATTCCGGTGAAGCAGTTATCTCCTATAAAAGCGCTATTACCATCGAAAATAACCTGGATCGTGACTTGTACTCCATTTACAGGATAGATATTACGAGAGAGGGCTGGTTTCATGAATTCAGGGGCAAAAGAGTGTCTGTGGACAAGAATGATTTTTCCCTGACCCTGGACGGGGTGAAAGTGCTGTTTGACGCGGTGCTTATTGGCATTCACGGGACGCCTGGGGAGGATGGGAAGCTACAGGGGTATTTTGATTTATTGAACATTCCCTATACCAGCTGTAATGCGGCTGTTTCGGCCCTGACCTTTAACAAACGGTTTACGGTGGCTGTAGCGGCCTTTAACGGGATCAATGTGGCGCGTTCCGTCATTCTGATCAAGGGGCGATTTGGCAGCGCTGACGAGGCTGTGCAGAATCTGCAGTTCCCTGTTTTTGTCAAGCCCAACAACGGAGGGTCCAGTATTGGCATGTCAAAGGTGAATGCGCCGTCGGAAGAGCTGGGCGCTGCCATCGAAAAGGCCTTCAAAGAGGACGAGCAGGTGTTAATAGAAGAATTTATTTCGGGGCGTGAGTTTACGATCGGCGTGTTCCGCAGCAAGGGTGAGATCATCACGCTGCCCCTGACGGAGGTAAAAAGCAAACGTGAGTTTTTTGACTTCGAGGCTAAATATACGGCTGGTCTGAATGAGGAGACCACGCCTGCCCTGGTGGATGAGGCTATTGCGGAAAAAGTGAGGGTAGCGGCCAAAAGGATCTATACAGTGTTCAATTGCAATGGGGTGATACGGATTGATTTTATTTATAACGAGGAGAAAGGGGCGCCCTTTATGCTGGAAATTAATACGGTGCCCGGTCAAAGCGAGGCCAGTATTGTTCCGCAGCAGCTGCGGGTTTCCGGCCGGACCCTGAAAGGGTTTTATTCGGCCCTGATTGAAGAGGCTTTGGCACGGATTTGAGCGTGTTGAGGTGCGGAATGGCGAGGGGGCCTTTTGTATGAGGTTGTATGAGGGTGGGACCCGGAGTGCGATCGCGTTTTTTGTAACTGGATTGTTTCATTTAATTAAACTATAAGGCGTGTTCAAATTTCTCACTACCAAGCCTCTCTGGGTGAATATAGTAGCAGGTATCGTCCTATTGTTGTTGCTGCTGTTGTTGTTCCTGGGATCTTTGTCCCTGCTGACGCAACATGGGAAGACATTGAAGATCCCGACGGTGACCGGCATGTCCTATGGGGATGCTAAAAAGACCCTTGAATCACAGGGCTTTGATGTTCAGATACAGGATTCTTCCGTCTATTATGACACGATGCCTCCTTTGCGGGTGGTCAAGCAATTTCCCGAGGCGGATAATCTTGTAAAGGTCAACCGGACGGTGTATCTGACGATCAACAGGGCCCAGGCTCCTTTTATACAAATGCCCAATCTGGTGAGCATGAGCTTCCGCAATGCGGACCTGATCTTAAAACAGTATGGGCTGCGGCTGGAAGACACGGTGTTCAAACCGGATTTTGCCAAGAATTCGGTCCTGGATCAAATTTATAAGGGGGAGACGATCAAACCGGGTACGCAGATATTACAAGGCAGCTCCATCACCCTTGTATTGGGTAGCGGTATCGGTGGTATCGGCTATATCGTGCCGGACCTGTTCGGGCTGACCTATCAGCAGGCCAGGAGCCGGCTGGACTCCATGAGTCTCACCATCGGATCTGTAGCCAAGGACAATGATGTAAGGGATACGACGGAAGGGTTTATTTACAAACAGACCCCTGTGCAATTTGGGGAAGATGGAAGGCCCAATCGTATTCATCCTGGTCAATATATCGATATCTGGATAGGAGCGCAAAAACCCGAAAGAAGACCTGATAGTACCTCAACTACGCCTGGGGGCGGGAATTGAGCTGTTGGAGAGAGGCCGGATGTGACGGAAACCAATATTTATTATATTCGCAGTCTTAAATTAATTTTTATATATGCAATCTATCTCAGTTGAGGAATTGAAAGCACGGTTAGATGCGGGAGAATCCCTTCACCTGCTGGATGTTCGTGAGCCGCATGAGCGCGAAGAGTTTAATATCGGGGGCACGTTCCTGCCGCTGGGGAATATCCAGCGTGCGGAGACTGATGGTATCGACGACTGGGCCAATGAGGAAGTGGTCGTCTACTGCCGCAGCGGCAATCGTAGCGGTCAGGCTTGTCTGACGCTGGAAACGATGGGTTTCTCCAATCTGAAGAATCTTACCGGTGGTATGATGGCCTGGCGTGAGCGAATAGAGAAATAGACATAGCTGTACAACGATAGTATATGGGTGTTGCCTGGTGGCAATGCCCATTTTTGTTTTACGATGGGGAAACCGGTTTCGTAAATAAAAGGCAGTGATAATTTCTTTGAAGGGAAAGGATGTGTCATCTTTATCGCCTGTAAAATAAAGCTATGCGTACAGGAACGATTGTTATGCTTGCCGGGATGCTATTGTTTAAAACTCCTTTTTTGTATGCACAGGGAAAGAGGGGCGTTCCTGCACAGGAAAAGAGCGACAAGGCCGGGCTGGTGGAGCCGCGGGTGGACGCCGCCAATTCAAGATTCTTTTTCTTTAGTTCCGCGTGCCGGCCATTCGGCATGGTAAACCTAAGTCCGGACATGGTACTGAGCGGTACCTGGGGTAGTGGTTACCGGTACAATACAGACACGATCAGGTGTTTTAGTCATATTCACTGTTGGGAGCTATCCGGTATACCTGTGCTGCCTACTACCGGTGTTTTCAGGGGCGAGGAGGGGCCTGATGTATATGGCTCTTCTTATTCCCATGCGGATGAAGAAGTGCATCCGGGCTATCACCGGGTGATCCTGAAGGATTATGGGATCAAGGCCGAGCTTACGTCGACGATGAGAGTGGGCTTCCATCGATATACCTTTCCGAAAGCGCAGCAGAGCGATATTCTTTTTGACTTTACAACGGTGCTGGGCTCGTCTGCGACGGACAGTGCAGCAGTACGCCGGGTGGGCAATACCGGGCTGGAAGGGATGGCTGTTATGTCGGCCACCACCAGGAGACCAAAGCCTGTTACTGTTTATTTTGTAGCGGACTTTGACAAGCCCTTTGCTCAATTCGGCGGTTGGCGTGATGGTAAGATAGAGCCGGTGGTGGATCATATTTCGGGACGGCATACGGGCGTCTTTGTGCAATTTGCCACGCAGGCTGGTGAAGTGCGGCAGATGAAAGTGGCTATTTCTTACGTCAGTATCGCCGAGGCGAGGAATAATCTGCAGCAGGAGCTGCCGCACTGGGATTTTTATCGTGTCGTGCGGGAGTCCCGTGCTGAATGGAATCAATGGCTGGGCAGGATAGACGTGGAGGGCGGCAGCCTTACGGAGCAAAGGAGATTTTATACGGACCTCTGGCATGCATTACAGGGGCGGAGGGTGGTGAGCGATGTGAGCGGCAGCTATATCGACAATACCGGGCTGCGGCCCCGGGTGGGTCAAATTCCCCGCGGAACAAACGGCAGACCATTATTCAATCATTATAATTCGGATGCGTTCTGGGGCGCACAATGGTCGATCAATACCCTGTGGGACCTGGTCTACCCGGAAGTAACGGAGTCCTTTATCAATTCCCTGCTGTTGATGTATAAGGACGGAGGGCTTATTCCAAGAGGGCCTTCCGGTGGCAATTATACGTATGTGATGACGGGCGCTACTACGACGCCTTTTATTGTAAGCGCCTATATGAAAGGGATCAGAGGATGGGATGTACAGACGGCGTATGAGGGGATGCGTAAGGACCATTTTCCCGGCGGCATGATGGGCAAGGCCGGGTATGAATTCAATACTTCCATAGGCGGCGGCATCGAGGATTATATAAAGCTGGGTTATGTGCCTTATCCACTGGCAGACAAGACCTATGGTCTGCACCAGGATGGTTCTGCACAGACATTGGAATATGCATACCAGGATTATGCGCTGGCGCAGATGGCGGGTGTGCTGGGAAAACAGGATGATCATGCCCTGTTTATGAAAAGAGCGGAGAATTATAAAAATATCTGGAACAAGGATGCCGGGTGGATGTGGACGAAACAACGGGATGGGAAATGGAACGAGCCTGTGGACATCCTGCAGTATGAGCATGGCTGGGTGGAAGGGAATGCGGCCCAGTATACCTGGTTTGTACCACACGACGTGGCGGGACTGATCCGGCTGATGGGCGGTGCGGAGGCATTCACCCATAAGCTCAATGCGTCCTTTGAATCGGCGCAGGTGCATGGATTTGTTTCGGGTGATTTTAAAGACCCGGTGGAGCAGGAGCGGCTGAAGAGGGTGTATATCAATTATGCCAACCAGCCTTGTATGGAGACGCCCTTTCTTTTCAATTTCTCCGGCGCCCCCTGGCTGACTCAATACTGGACCCGGCAGATCATCGACTCAGTATATAGTGGTATTTCTCCCCAGAGGGGATATGGAGGGGATGAGGATCAGGGGTTGATGGGAGGACTGGCTGTGTTGTTAAAAACGGGGATCTTCTCTACCAATGGAGGTGTTTCGCAAAGACCGTTCTATGAGATAAGCAGTCCTTTGTTCAAAAAGATAAGTTTTCATTTGAACCCTGCTTATTATTCCGGGGG
>Ga0206922_1155_pt1 | contig 16327 bp, 10 predicted proteins | sample Alteio_BWOrgHeat_63_FD_152976 | JGI IMG/M metagenome (GOLD analysis project Ga0206922, IMG submission 152976) | Enriched cells from forest soil in Barre Woods Harvard Forest LTER site, Petersham, Massachusetts, United States -... | ecosystem: Environmental > Terrestrial > Soil > Temperate forest >... | reverse complement strand
GGGCTCACTATAGCTTGCTTTCGGGAGTAAAGCGTTCAATGCATTTTCGATCGAACGCATCGTTTGTTCCGTGCATTGTCCTGTTGCGATTACCAGAATTTGGCTGTTCTGCTGTTTGCTCATGCGCAAATCCAGGCCTTTCAAAAATGCTTCCGCATCTTCGGGCTTTTTGAACGTCTGCACCTTGAGCACCATAGCCTATTCCCCTGAATAGGCAGATTCTACCAGCATTGCCGCGAGATAAAAGCGCTAATATATATCTTGAATCCAGGCTCTGTTTCCTCTTTCCTCAGCCACTGTCTTATGGATTGCATACTTCATCCACCTTCCCGGTCTGTCGCAGAAAAGCTAAACTCGCCCTTGCCGGGAGAAGTCAGAAGAAGGAGGTTTCCTCAATCGCGCAGACGGCATTTTTCACGAAAAATCGGGCAAAATGGTGGATTTTGTTGGGAATCAAGCCGCTACCAATTGAATAATAAAAATAAATTTGCATTATATGTCATTACAAACGTCCCTTAATAACCACTAAACCCTGCTTAAGCGCCATTAAATGCCACTTTTTGCCAATTAAGGAATGTTCACGCGAAAACAGTCATAAAAACCGATAGCCCCATGAATAACCATATTAAATCCCCGAACCTTCGCCCTCTTTGGCGTTGCGCACGCGGCGCTCCAGCTCCTCGAACCGCAGTTTTAGCGCCTGCAGTTCCAGCTCGGCCGGGTCGGTCAGATTATCCGACAGGCCGTACGCGCTGAAGGAATCATGCGACTCACCAATCACTTCACGCGCCGGGATCCCTACCACCGTCGTGCCCGCCGCCACATCGCGAACCACCACCGCATTGGCGCCGATATGCGCGCCGCGGCCAATCATCACCGGCCCCAACACCTGCGCACCGGCACCGATCACTACGTCATCCTCGAGCGTGGGATGGCGCTTGATATGCTCGAGCGTCGTGCCGCCTAGCGTGACATCATGATAGATCGTCACCCGGTCACCGATGATCGAGGTTTCGCCGATAACGACGCCATGCCCATGATCAATAAAAAACTGTTTGCCGATCACCGCTGCCGGATGAATTTCAATCCCCGTCAACATCCGTGCGAGATAAGAAACGATGCGTGCCAGCAGCTTCGCCTCGGCCTGCCATAGCAAATGTGCGGCCCGATAGAGCAGCAGCGCATGAAAGCCCGGATAGCACAGCGCCACCTCCAGCCGCGAGCGCGCCGCGGGATCGCGGACGAGAATATGGTCGATGTCGTCGAGAATTTGCATGTTATTCCGATGCCATAACTGCAGCTAAAAACATGAAGATGCTAAATGCGATAGTTAAATAGAGATACGCTATATTTTTACGGATGTATCTAACGCCAAGAACACCACATCCTAACGCAATAATATATAAACTGACTCCAGCAACAAATATCCATAACAAATGACTTATATGCAATGGAAGAGTAACCAAACTAAAAGGGAAAAGTACCGCCATGAATGGCGAAAAAATTGCTCCAAAACTTACAGGAGTGAAGGCTCTGCCCGCTTGGTATGCCAACGAACAATGTGCGCTTACATAACGTATTTGGTGCGCGTCACACTCCTGCACTAACCCAGTTAAAAGAAAAAGTAAGAAGTTAAGCGCATAGGCAAGGGCGAAAGCTACTAAAGCTTTTTTCAAGACCACAGCCCTGCCCCAATAAGTGTGAATCGAATTTAGCTCAGGTTTATCTTCAGTATTTTTCTTGTATCGCAAGCCTAACTCCGCTACCACGCTTGCTTACTGACCGCAAGTTCTATTCGCATTCAACTCGAGGAATCATGGCTGAAATTATTTTCCAAGGCTCCGAAGGCCGCATCGAAGGCCGCTATCACCACAATCCTAATAAACAATCGCCGGTTGCGGTGGTGCTGCATCCGCACCCGCTTTACGGCGGCACGATGAATAATAAAATCGTCTATCGCCTCTATGCGAGTTTTGCGCGCGCGGGTTTCTCGGTGCTGCGCTTCAACTTCCGCGGCGTGGGCCGCTCGATGGGTAAATTCGACGATGGTATTGGTGAAATGACCGACGCCGCCACTGCGCTCGATTGGCTGCAACTGCAAAACCCTGATGCTTCCGGCTGCTGGATCGCAGGCTTTTCTTTCGGTGCGTGGATTTCGCTGCAACTGCTGATGCGCCGCCCGGAAATCGAAGGTTTCCTCGCCATTTCGCCGCCCGCGAACATGTATGATTTCGGTTTCCTCTCGCCCTGTCCGGCGTCGGGCCTCATCACGCAGGGTGACCGCGACGATATCGTGAGCGAACCGGCCGTGCAAACGCTGGTCGATAAATTGCGCGCGCAAAAAGGCACGAATGTGGAATATAAAGTCATCCCCGGTGCCGATCACTACTATCGCACCCAAATGGAAGCGCTGACCCACACGACGGATGAATTCATCGCCCGCAAGCTTGAAGAATTCCGTACCAAACCGCGCCTCAGAGCCGATAGAAAACGCCGCCAGTTACCGGCTGACGCACCCCAGTAGTCGTCGGCAAACTCAACGGCAATCCCAGCACACTGCGCGCCGCGAGATAAGCAAACGCCTGCGCTTCGAGCATGTCGCCATCCCAGCCGACCGATTCTACGGGCGCGATATGCATCGGCTGTTCGGGCGAGGTGAACGGCACCATTGCTTCGGCGAGCAAGCGCATCATGGTGGGGTTGTGGCGGCCGCCGCCGGTCACCAATAAAATTTTCGGTTGGCTCTTTACCTGTTTCAGCGATTGGGCGATAGCAGCGCAGGTCATCGCCGTGAGCGTCGCCGCACCATCCTTACAGGATAAATCCTTCACCGCCGCGCGCGAAAACTGATTGCGATCGAGCGATTTCGGCGCAGGCAATGCGAAAAACGGATGCTGCACGAATTGCTGCACGATTGCTTGATCCACCTCCCCCTTCGCTGCCGTCGCGCCATCGCGGTCGCAGCGCGCACCGGTATGTTCGGCCATCCAGTCATCGAGCAATGCGTTACCAGGGCCGCAATCGAAGGCGAGAATGTCGCCCTCCGCTTCCCCAATCCATGTCACATTCGCAACACCACCTATATTCACCACCATCAATGGCTTCGGCAATTCCGCGCTCAGCGCCGCATGAAACAGCGGCACCAGCGGCGCGCCCTGCCCACCATGCTGCACATCGTTTGTACGAAAATCGAATACGACTGGAATGTCAGTTTGCTGTGCGAGGTAATCCGCATCGCCGATTTGCTGGGTGATGCCCGCTTCAGGTTTATGCAAAATCGTCTGTCCATGAAAGCCCACCAGCGCGGCCGCAATATTCGTTTCACGCTCAAGCTGACGCACCGCTTCAACATGTACATCCGTCAGCGTCCGCGCGATTTTTTCGGCGTCGCCCTCGCCGCGCATCAGACCGAGAATATCGGCGCGCAACTGATCGCCATAGGGCACGAACAGGCTCGCGCCGCCTTCGGCAATGTCGCGGCCATTGGTATAAAGCAGCGCCGCATCGACACCATCGGCGGAAGTGCCGCTCATCAGCCCGATCACGTGCGCGGGGAATGTAATGGGACTTGTCATGCGCCCATTTTGCACGTTATGACGGAGCGGACAAGAACTCTTAACTATGGATCATCGGGTGACCCAGAACTTCATCGACATCATCGAGCAACGCGGATTCGCGCATCAGTTCACCGATAAAGAAGGATTGCGCGAATTATTGAAATCGCCCGGCCAGCGCGCCTATATCGGGTTCGATTGCACGGCGAAATCGCTGCATGTCGGCTCGCTGCTACAGATCATGCTGCTGCGCTGGTGGCAGAAATGCGGCCATCAGCCGATCGTATTGCTCGGCGGCGGCACCACTAAAATCGGTGATCCAAGCGGCAAAGACGAATCGCGCCCGCCTCTCACTGATGTGCAGATCCAAGAAAACATGACGAGTCTCGGCCAGGTTTTCGCAGGCATTTTAAACCAGGGTGCGGAAGCGATTTACGTCAATAACGACGAGTGGCTGCGCGAGATTAATTACATCAGTTTCCTGCGCGATTACGGGCGGCATTTTTCGGTGAACCGTATGCTCAGCATGGATTCTGTTAAACTGCGTTTGGAGCGCGAACAGCCGCTGTCATTTATCGAATTCAACTACATGATTTTCCAAGCCTATGATTTTGTTGAGTTGAACAAACTATTCGGCTGCCGCGTGCAAATGGGTGGCTCAGATCAGTGGGGTAATATTATTAATGGGATTGAGCTACATCGGCGCCTTCTCTCGAATGCTGATGGAAAGAAATTCTCCCATGAAAGCATGGCAGAGAATATCGCGGACTATAAAGAGAATGGAGATGTTGGCCTCTTCGGCATCACCAGCCCACTCATCACCACTTCCTCTGGCGCGAAGATGGGCAAGACTGCTTCTGGCGCGATTTGGCTCAATGCCGACCTGCTGAAACCCTACGATTACTGGCAGTTCTGGCGCAATACGGAAGATGCGGATGTCATCCGCTTCCTGAAACTTTTTACTGAGATTTCGCTCGAACAAATCGCCGAATATGAAACATGGGTCGGCTCCGCCAAAATCAATGAGGCAAAAATTATTCTCGCCACCGAAGCCACTGCATTGCTGCACGGTCGCGATGCCGCGACGCTGGCCGAACAAACCGCGCGCGATACATTCGCGGGCAGCGGGGTAAGCGAAAACCTGCCGGAGATTTTTGTCGCGGGTGCCGAGCTTGAAGCGGGCATTGGCCTCGCCGCCCTCCTTGTGCAAGCGGGGTTCGCAGCAAGCAATGGCGAAGCGCGCCGTCTGATCAAAGGCAATGGCGTGAGCGTCAACGATGCGAAAGTTGCCAAGGAAGATTTGAAACTGCACACGGGCGATCTCACGGAAAGCGGATTTATCAAACTCTCCGCAGGCAAGAAGCGGCATGCCCTGGTGAAGGTGCAGTAGAGCAAGGCCATCCTGCAATCCGCGCTATCATGAATAATGCGCCACCTACGTAGCGAAAAAATGCCAATTGGAGATTCGCGAAATCGTTTCTAGGAATTCCTAGAACTGCGGCCTTAACGGATACTAAAAATATAGACCTTGTCCTTTAAAAGCACGGCGAAACGATTTCCATCTTTTTCGAAGATTGGGCTTCGGAATCTATATCGCTCTCCTGTCGAGATCGAACCGATTTTTTGAAAGCGCACGATGTCGTACAGATAGAGATCGCGGCGGCCTGCGGATGGTGAAACTAATAAGAAACGCCCATCGGGACTGATGACGACATTGATCTCTTGATCTTCCATCGGGATTTCAAATTTGATCTGATTGCTCGATAGATCAAAAACAACCACACTCCTCTGAGGCGAAGTAATCGTTCCATGCGGGAGCCTAGACAGCGTGACGACCATCAAGTCGGTGTGTGGAAGCGATGATGGCAACACCTTCCATGACCATCAAAGCACCAGCATCGTTGTTTCCATCATTACACGCGCTTGGCCCGACAAGAGTTAGTGCAAGTAGGAACCAGCTCATCACAGATAGGCGATTGTTTGGAATTTACCCCTCCCATTGCTGCACGCGGCCTTGAACCATGCGCAAGGCGAAGCCTAGACGCGTGATGCTGAAAGTGCAATCAATTCCGGTAGATGCGGCCTTCAGCGAACAGCCGCGGTAGAGCATCCACTTAAATGCATTAAGCATTTGAGAATATTATTTTACTAATTACGGAATATTAAAAAATACCCCCATAAGTACCCCCATTCAGTAGAAAGAACTATGAGCGGCACTCAACCTTCTGAGGTGCATAAGCCATAAAACATGCAAATCCTTATGACAAGATTTGAAACTCTCAGGTGAGGATTTTCATGCTCCTCCATGCTAGTAATATTATACGGCAGATATTTTTACAAAGTTGGCCATATCAGCTATCAATGTCGTTTGTTCGGCACTCACATTGTCGAAGAGCTTTAGGAGGCAAGTTTGACAATAGCGGAAATAATTACATGGGCATATGTTGCATCAGGGATTTTAATTGCCTTCAGCACTGCGCTCATAACTCATTGGCGCAACATGTCTAGCAACCTTGGGCTCCGATTGCTGCTCGGTTATTTAGTTTGTTTTTGCGTATATGGTTTTGGTCACGTTCTCCAGCCAATTATAGAAGAAATCTTGCAATTGCAAACTGCACCATGGAGTTCATGGAGTAGTATTTACACAGCTGAATTTGCATTGCCGATATTTTTGCATAACGCATTTAATATGATGTTGCTGGCAGCGTTTCCTTCAGCATTACTTTTTCTTTACGTAAAATCTCATCCTAAAATTTCAGTATTGCATTCAGCTGTAGCGGGTGGCGCTGCGTTGGCGGTTGGCGATTTGCTGCTAACCATTTTGAATCAGATTTTTGTTTATCATCATTCTATGAATTGGGGGTTTGGATTTTCGTTAGTAGCTGATTTTGTAGGTGGCCCTGTAGCTGGAATTTTATCCCGTGCGGCTATCAATCGTTTAATGTTTAAAGAAAAACGCTCAGAGATACGTCTATTTGTTCAAGTCGCGGTCGCGACATTAGGTGGCGCGTTGCTTATTCTTATATTGATTTATCTATTCTTATTTCACACGTACACGCAAGAAATCAACGCAGTGATTACCCATTACGATGCTATTGGCGTTATGCAGCATCGTGAGGATAATCTTGAAGCATCCCCCGATACCGAATTGGAAAAAATTCTCAAATATACGTCGTACCATTTTAGTGATCCAACAATATTATCGCCCACCGAAACATTATTAAGCTCGGAATCGCCCATTTCATGAAAAGTGTATGCGTTTCTAAACTGCGACGAGGGTTTTTTGCGTAAAAAGGCAAAACAAAAATCGCTTTCTGGCGGGGTAGAAGAATTTATCGATAATCGCGGAGTTACGACAACGGGTGTAGCTCAAGAGTATATGCTTCAAACAAAACGTAAAGCCGAGATATTGATACCTTCGGACGCATGGATTGTTGGTGGGCCCGACAAAGTGAATAAAGAAAAGACATACAGATATCAGCTAAGTAATGGCGGAGTGAAAATTGCAGTACCAATACAAAATGGAGATGCGATAATTTTCAATGTTATGCCAGGTTTCGATGCGACAAAACTGCACGACCCCAACCCTTTGGCCAGCTTTACTCGCCCGGAAATAGTTTTCAATTCCAAGGGCGCTAAATTCAATGTTCCTCTGATAAATAGTGAATGTAAGAGCGTCGACTTAGCATCAAAACTGGATTCAACGGGAACTATAAAAATGGGTGACCATTATACAATGGGGAGCTTTATATTCTTAGTTTCTGGGCTATCACAACCAACAGAACTTCACGGATCAATTGATTATGCGCAAATTACTGTACCTCAAGGACATGCAGTTGATCTTCTTTCAAAAAACGAAGTCGCATCAGTTGAGATAAAAGGTGCGCGAGGTAAAATCACTGTAGGCGAAAAAGATCTTCTTTTAACAGGCACAACTGATTTGCTTATAAGGGGTAAACTTAGCTTATATCATGATAATACAACAATTAATGTTAGCGGCAGTAGTCGCTATATTCTAATAAACGGCGAACTTGTATCGTATAATATATGGAAGACATTCCGCGACCAATTGGCATTGCCGACAATCATTTTTGCTGCTTTGGCGTTACTATTTAATGGTCTACTTCGGAAGTGGTTTTATATTATAATTAAATAATGAATTGATGCGGAGATAAGGTACAGTAGGCATGTTATCATCATACTCGCCACTCCCACAGGAGGTTTATAAGCTCCCGATCATTAATCTTGGAATCTGACCTTATATTTACAGCGATTGTTATAATAATTCCTTAAAAACCTTCGCCGGATCAATTTTAAGCATCTGAGCGATCTTCAAAAATTCGATTACGTCGATACGGCGTTCACCCTGCTCATATTTGGAGACGAATGATTGAGGTTTGTGGAGTAAGTCAGCCAATTGCTGTTGTGTCATGGACACATTCTCGCGCGCCTCGATAAGCAAAGCGCAAAGCCTGGCATTTTGCTTTGAATGGATGGTTTTTTTCAACGATGCGCACAAATGGTTTGATTGATTGTGCGGACAGAGCTAATCCCAAAATAGAATTATCCCAAAACAGGATAAATATGGGCAATTTTTGGCTTTATATAATTATTGGTCTAACAGCGGGTGGCTGTTATGGGATTTATGAACGTTTGGTTAAGAAAAAATCGCAAGCCAACCAGTCGAGCCCACTAATTGTATGCTCCGACTGCAAAAAAGAATATAGCGGTAGCCTTACGCAATGCTGGCATTGCGGCGCGAAGAGCCCTACCCCAAAGAAACCTTCAAATAGTTGGATTATTTATGTCATCGCTTTTGGTGGCATAGCGTATAGCTATGATTTTTTTGATAGCAACCCAGAAACTCCTACTGAGAAATCGTGCAAAAGTGATTGGAAACTATGTGCCAATAACCAACAAATAATGGATGTAAGCGGTAAGTGGGAAGAAGCGGCGGCGGCCTGCAAAGTTGCGACGAAAGCGCAATCGAAATATGGTAACCCGGACTTTCCCCTATATTCGTTTGCTTCTTATAATAAGGGAAATGATTTTATTGAAACTGGCGTTATGGATATAGCGGAGAAAAATGCCCAGTTTCAGAATGAATATGGTGTAATGGTACATACCCTCGTCAAATGCACGTACGATATAAACCAGGGCAAAGTCATGAACATTTACATAGAATAGCCCGTTTCCTAGTCCAAGGTGCATTATCGGTCTGTTTGCATCGGCGTAATTTAACCAGGTCTGGGACTCGTTTTTCGCCTCAACGTCATCTATTCTTGCCAGCTACGACAGCGGGAAAGAAGATGATGCGCATGAGTTATTGCTCGATGATGTAGCCGCTCTCGATATACAGGATTCGGCGCTTGCACCGCTTGCCCGTAGCAACGATTATGTAAGCATTAAATAGCGTAAATTTACTACCTAGAATGTAGACTGGCAGCCGGCACCATATGATCAAGCACGGCGCCGTCCGGACCGAGCAGCTTCACGTGATTCAAGCCCAAGAGTTTCCTCAATCCATGCAAAATCATCCCTATGGAAACATAGTTGATCGCGTTTATTTCCTGGCGCACCAGGAAGCGTTTTCTTGGCAATATGTAAATCATATTTATTGTGACCAGTGCCCACGGGAATAGTCATTTCTTCACCTGGCCTCAGTTTTTTAATTTGAGCGCCATAAATTCTATTTTGCGTGATTTTTTCAAGGTAATCGCGCAATTGTTGTGGCTCGTTACCATGCAATGCAAGGTCTTTTGCGACATCGTCCACCGTGAACCATTCTGTCGTTTTTAATGGCTTGATGGTTTGCTCCTCCCATCGGGCGATGGCATCCGGTGCCGCCTCCGGATGGCAGTAAGCATATGCTGATTTGAGTGCATCTGGAGTAATACAGAGTTCTGGCGTGCCTGCCGGGTCCATAAAAAATCCAAAATCTTTATTGGCAAATTCTTGGCCGCCAATTTCAATTATATTGGTATAGGTGGATTTTGCTTCGAAGAATTTTTCTTGTAGATCGGACCATAGGCGATCAACGTTTTCCGCAGTGGTACTTAATCTAGCCGCGGCCATTTGCTTAGTAAGCAATTCCGGACGAGCAAGTTGATGCGTCATTTGACCATAGAGTGCACGTTTACATACGGTCAGTTGGTTTTCTGAAATGCAAAACTGTTCCTGAGCTAAAGTTCCGTTGCTGCCACTAACCTGATAAAATCCGAGATCCCGCTTCGGTATTCGCCATCCGTTAATGTAGAGTTGTTTCTCTTCCCTTGCTTGTGCGGTCACCATCTTATCTCTTTCGGTGCTATCGCGATAAGCGGCCTCGAGCGGGTCATAGACACGCTGTTTCAAAAGTTTTGGAGAAATATTAAGCTTCGCAGCCATTTCTGCTAAGTCAAAAACCTTATCCGTTTTTCTAGGTAGTTCGCCAACTATCCGTTCATGAGAAATTTTTTGCGCCAATTGCTCCGTCTGCTCGGTCGTATAATAAATGTTAAATCCATTAATGTCCGGCCAGGGCTGAACTTCTGCGGGTTCAGGAGAAGTCGTTCCATCTGAATGATCAAATTCCCAGCCTGGAGGGATCATGATTTGTCCACCCAGCAGCTCGCCGATATTCAAGTGGTTGATGCCGGGAAAGCGCGGGGTGAGGTGTACTGCGATTTTGTTCCCTTTTCTGGTATCTGCACGCGTATAGAATTGGATCAGATCGTTCGGAGATTGGGAGGGGGCCAATTGCCCCGTAAACTCGATATCCTCGTCATCATATCCACGGCCAAGCAATTTGCACTGCACCAACGCCTTGATTTCACCTTTGGCGTATTTTTTCATAATGTCTGTGATTTCGTCCTCGGGCATGCCCCCGTGTACTACAGCGGCATAATGTTCACCGAATCGCTCGTTGAGCATCTGCGCGAAATACTTGCTATGCGCGATGGTTTCGCCCTTCCATAGCTGCTTCATCTCGGAAAGTTTTTTACCGGTTTGCGGGTGCACTCCTTTGGCAAGAATTTCGATGGCGGCCGTGTCGCTACCCGTTTGCTTAATGAATCTTTCCTTCTCTACATCGGAGAGGGTATCCCAATGGTTATAATCTTCCACGGTAAGGCCGGCTTTTACCCAATCCACTTCCGATTCGTAGGTAATCGTGGTGTTGGGCGCAATTTCTTTGCGGTCGATGGCTTCCTGTTGGGTAATCATCGCGATGGGCTTTTTGCCATCATAGAGGTAATCGCCAATCGTTTTGCCACTGCGATAAAGATCTGTTGCCGTCATACCGATGATTTTACATTTATCGAAGAAAGCATCTTGGAATACTTTCCGATGTGCATCGCCACGCACACGTGCATCCGTTTCGTCGATGATGACCGTATCCAGATTCTCTCCCTTGATGACTACTGGGATGCCATCCTCTTCTTCATTTTGTGCAAGATTGCGTACTGAATCATCCGTCATGATGATGACTGGTTTTTTCAGCACTTCCATCTTTTGTGCCTGCGACATCTTCGCGTTATAAACGCCCACATTCTCTTCAGTAAAACGATCACCAAACAGGCTTGGCTCTCGTGTGCCATCCTCTTTTTTCTTTCCTAATAAGCGATCACTCCATTGTTCCACTAATTGATTGGTTGGGGCGCAAATCAACACACGTTTGCGACGCGCTGAATCGTTCAAAACATACTCGCCTTTAGGAGTCGTGTTGATACCGATAATATAATCACCCATGATAATTGTTTTGCCGAGGCGTGGCGGTGCCACGAAGTACCCAGCAGTATAGGGTTTGCCAGTTTCGGGATCTGTCTCTTGAAAATACTCACCCAGCCCATTGCGGATTTCCTGTTGGCTCAATCGCCCTGCAAACAAGCCGTCGCCACGACGCAAATGCGCTTTATAACGCAGATTCTGCGTGCGTACGTTTCTGTCGAGTTCTGTCAATGCCATATTTGCCCTATGCTAGCTTTCTTCCGCGACGCGGTATTTCTAAACCCTCTGTCCATGTGGTTTCTTCGGGTGATTTATCTGTCCAGTTCCGCTTCAGATGAAGGCCAAATAGCTTTTGAAAATGCGACTCAACACCGCGGATCATCGCCGAGCGTATGGTGGCGGTTTTATATTCTTGAGGGTTGCGTTCTTTATATTGCTGTGGATTTTTTCTCTTTTCACTCTCTATAGGCATTTGCCGGGGGCCATCGATATAATCCTCTTGATTCGGTAACGCGATGGAGGAATACATTTCTGCCGTAAGTAAGCGCATATCGTCTTGAACGTTGCGTGCAAAAATAGCGACTTTGTCGGCTTTGCTTTCAGGTATATCAAACGATACCGTTACTGGTTTGGATGTTTTGCATCCTTCTTTCTTTTCATGCAGCACCTCAGGTGTTGCTTTAACGGTGTGTTTGAAATCTCTCGACATACTGCGCATGGCCGTGAGTGTTACGGTTACTTTCCCGTCATGAGGTTCTGAACACTCATATTTTATGCCTACGTCATGCTCGTAGCGCCAAATGTCATTTAATAGTTTTTGCAGCTGTTTTGGATTTTCTCCCTCTCCAATCACCACCTGTTCTCTAGTTTTACCTGCATCGAGCACTCGCCATGCATCGTTAGGATGTTCTGTCATGTAGTCCTGAAGGTACTCGATAAAACCCGTGACTAATTTCTTATTTGGATCCTGCTTACTCGTGACGCCGCGCAGTGATTCACTAGCACGGGCGACCGCCAGATCTTTATTCAACGTATGTAGGTTCACTGCGCGTGTACGAACACGCTCACCCATCGGGCGTTTGCCCTTTTCGCCGATATAAAAATCGAGATACATTCGCCAAGAGGGATTATCTCCGCCGATATCACGCCGCAAATGGACAGGTGCCAATGTAATTTTTTGTCCCTCATCCGCTGCAGCTTGTGAAATAATGAGTGGCTTCTCAAAACCTTCTAACGCAACGCTTTCGCTTTTACCCCATTCCCAGGCTTTGCCTTGTGACTCCACCCAACCGCGCAATTTCTCGGTGACGTCACCTCTGGTGACATATTCGCGCCCTCCATCGGTACGTGCTTTTTCTCTAAGACGCACATTGTCCAATATCTCGAGTATCTGACCGGTACGCGACTCAATCTCTGTATCTATCACTGCACGTTCATCTTCGGAATACGTTCTTTTTGCGATGCCAAGCGGTATGCTGATGCCGACATAGTGCACATCTTCACCTCTTTTGCGCTTGGCAAATGGGTCCGGTACCTCAATAACCGCGTAATATCCGCCTTGGCTGGCACGTATTTCTGGATTCATTTCCCGTTTGTGCTGGGCAAGATCATACGCGGATGGGGGGAACATGGTGCCATCATGGATAACTGTCGCACCCCGCCCTTTAGGGATGATAGGAGGCGAAGCGAATACAAGATTACCCGCAGTAGCTGTGTTGAGCACTTCACTTTGTACGGCAATTTTTAAGTCTACCGCTTCGCCCAGTGTCGGCCGTAGCGCGCTTTCCTGAAAACTATCCCAATGGCTGGTGAGTGCGTATTCAAGCACTTCTTCACTATTTGGTTTTGTAAACTGCAATCGAATCGGCAACTTTGGATTATTGACATCAAGGACACATTCAAAATAGGGGAATCCGCGATCCTGCGCTTCCAAAATATAACCCCGAATATCTTCAATCAGCCTCGTTTTGGCGTGTTGCAGCACTTCCTCTCTCGAGGCAGTAGATTCAGCTTGCGTCTCTTCTTGGTCTTTTGCTGCGATTGGCGCATGCACATCCTGAGTATTCTCCGCTGCAGCAACGATACCAGTGACGACGGCAGTTGTTTCCACAAGCGGTTCCGATGACTCTTTGGAAAGATCAGGCAAGGAATGTGTGTCGGAAGTGATTGCAGCCGGAGAGATTGGCTGCAGGTGATCGAAAGAGTGAAGCGCAGGATCGTAGAGCGGAGCAAGCTTGCGTTTTTCAGCGCGACGCTGCATCACTTGTATAAAATTATCATACAGGGCAGCACATTGAGGCATGTCTGCACGAATTTTCTCGGCATCGTAAAGGCCGCTCGTAAGAACGAAATGCATATGCCCCAAAACGTCAGGTAACGTGTAATCTCCGGGCGCCTGGTTATCAATTGACAGCTGAGAAAAAAGCATAATGGATGCTTTGTTCTGGTTGAATTCCCGAAGAATCCGGACCCAATCTTTATGCTTGGTAATGCCTAAAGAATTCTCATTTGGCGCAAGAGTAAGCAGAAGGGTTGCAACAAGACTGCGCGATAATGTCCTTAAACCCTCGTGTTGCTCGTCCCGCGATCGTGATGGGGCGAGTCTTTTTATCTCATCATGAGTGAATACCAGTCCTTCCGTGGTTTGCATCGCATAGGATGTACCGGAAGGAACATCTAATGATGTTATATCGGATGTAATACTAAGTGGTATATCTTCATAACAAAATAGTTCTCGGAAGAGCTTTGTTAGAACCGGGCTGTGTTCGATGAGATTTTTATCAGAATTAAATGTATTCGTATCAAGTATATATGCATTCGCCGCTGTATCTTGAGCCCATTCGACATATTCTCCTTTGACCGTTTGATCTATTCTTTCACCCAATAATTTGAGCGTCGACAGAACATCCGCTTGTGTTGCCTGGATTTGTTGTTGTACTTTATTCGGATCAAGTTGTGTTTCTCCAGTATAATTACCCCACATTTGGGGATCTTTGTTCCGTAAAGTCTTCCCTTTGTGGCTTGCGTTCCGCATGCTTTGAATACGCTCACTAGCGATTTTTAATGCCTCCGGTGATTTTGCATGTTCGATTGCAGCATGAAGTTGTGTAGCGTCTGGCACATAGTCGCCAGGCCATATGGCTATAGCTTCCCGAAGACCGAACATTTTGGTTTTAGGGTGAAAAAAATGAAATGCCCGACTAACATCCCCCCGCGGAGTGATAGCGATCTCATTTCCGCGCAACCAATGTAGCGGCGGGCGCTCGATTTGGTTAGAAGCAGGATGATCCTCTGTTGCCGTTGCTTCAGTGGTGGTGCCGAGAATAGGTGCAGTCGTCGGCGCAGCTAGCTTCGGTGTATCTGACTCAACTTCAACGGCAGAGAGGTGTGCGTTCTCCCCAACATAGGTAACACCTTTCTGGAAATCTAAATGACCCGGGTTTGGGTGAAGTTGTAGGATGCTGTCATGGATAGACTTAGCTATATCGCTGAATTCCGCTTCGCAATCCGCAGGTGAAATGCCTTTGTTTCCAGCCTCGTTCTCTATAGTTCGTAAGAGTGTTTTATAAATGATATAAGACAGATCTGGGGTTCTAAATTCGATTTTTCCTTCGGTCCATCGGCAATCACCATCCCAATTTTCTGTTGGTAAGGGCTCATTTGCGCAGGTTTGCAAGAAATTAGGAATGGGCTGTTGTGTATTGGGATAGGCGTGCGTGTGTTTTAATCTATTAGAGAAGGCATTGTAGACGTCACTGGCTGAGCTGTGAAGATTGGCAGTTTCTATATCTTGAAACCGTCCCCCCAACATCTTATCCATCTTTGTAGTAATGTCGGCTACATGGCGCATGCGCCTTTCTTCACTTCTTCTAAGGAATGTTTGAATTTGTGGTGGCGTTAGCGATGGTATATCGATTGCACGGATGCCACCGTTTTCACCCAATGCGTAAACACTGATTGGGCGCATTCGCTCACTCGTTTTAAAAAAACTTTCCAATGAGGGCTCTTGCCGAATCAGTCGTTTTTTATCTTCTGGATTGATTCCTGTCATGAAGTCACTATCGAGGGAACTAGCTAGAGCTGTAATATTGCCCATTAAGTTAACGCGAAAATCCCGGTCAAATTGTTCCGGTGAGACACCCAGCCGTTCGATCGCACGGTTAATGGCCACGAACAAATCGCGCTGCGCCGGAGGGCAACTATTCGATATGACAAATCCATCACTGCGATGATTTTCTGCCGACGGTACTTCAGAGCCGGCGTTGGGGACAGGAGTAGTGGCTGAATCAACTAGTTTTGGTATATCCGATCCAACGGGAAGACTTGTGCCTGAGTTTGCATGTTCTATAGTGTTCACTTGGCTAGCAATGCTGGGATCTATACCTGTCATTACCTTCAATGCAAATTGCGCAAATTTAGGACAATGCTCTGCAAGTTCGACATATTCCCCACTATCTACTTTGTCCATAAAGTATGCCATCATTGGCTGAAATAGGGCTGCCGTTTCTTTGCCTTCTGCGGGCTGTGGAATTGGTAAAGAGTCAGCAGCAAGTGCATGGAGATACTCATTTTGTACAGCAACAAAATCTGTATCTGTCACCAAACCAAAATGCTTTAATGCATTAACATTATTAAGCACCGGAATGCGTGCCAACGTTGCATAAAGCGTATTCTTTGCCTCTCTTGCTATCATTGTATCAGGCGAAGCCAACGCATGCACAAAATTATCGGTTATAGAAAGCCCCGTACGTACATCGAAATAGCAATCAGCGTAATCAGCAATATCTGGTTGCGATTTAAGTATCGTAACTGGTATGCACTGACTAACTAATAATGGCATTACTTTTGTAAATGGAATACACGATAAAAGCGTGTTTTTTTCGTGTCTATATTGATCGCTATTGAGTGTCGCAAGCTTTGCCCTTGCGACACCTTCCGGATTGAATCCGTTACCCAAGATCAAGCTCTGTAAAGATGATCTAGTGCTCTTTAGAATTGCACCCATTGACCCCGAAAGTTTTTCGATCTCTTTGGCGTTATTCGCTAAATGTTTGGCTAATTCGTCT